>OFIS01000303.1_pt1 | contig 37707 bp, 32 predicted proteins | sample 1775071 | NCBI WGS metagenome assembly OFIS01 (sample SAMN08195774, study PRJEB24354) | sludge metagenome | isolation source: sludge from phenol fed wastewater aerobic bioreactor C | place: India: Nagpur | collected 2016-09-17
CGAACCGCCCCACAAGATCACGAATCACTACCACCACACACGACCCGCCACCCGCGAGATTCCGCAACAGCCTCCATGGACGGCAATGGCATCCGCAACTTCATGATCGGCGCGGAGAAGCGACCGGAACCTCATGATCGTCCGTCCGTTGCGGTGGGGAACAGCTCGATCCCTGCCGCTCTCGCGACCTGTCCGTATGCCGCTGCGAGCGTGGCGATCGTCTCGTGAGCGTTGAGGCCGCTCGGGTTCGGCACCACCCAGAGGGCGCTCTGCTCCAATCCCTCGGGCTGTTCGCCGGTGCGGGCCTTGGGGCGAGCGAACGCGGTGCGGTACGCGGTGATGCCCGCGATCGCGACGACCGCCGGGCGATGCCGGCCCACCAGATCGCGCAACCGTCCCACGCCAGAGCGCAGCTCGTCCGAGGAGAGCTCGCTGGCTCGCGCGGTCGCGCGCGCGACGAGGTTGGTGATGCCGATGCCGCGCTCGCGCAGGTGGTCGCGGTCGTCCTGCGACATGCCCGCCGCGGCGTCGATCGGATGCGCGACGATCCCGGCATGCAGTAACGCCGGGTAGAACCTATTCGCCGGATGGGCGAAATGTGCCCCGGTCGCAGCCGTCCACAGGCCCGGGTTGATGCCGACGAACAGCAGCCGCATCCCGGGTCCCACCAGGTCCGGGACCTCTCGATCGCGGAACGCCTCGAGCTGCTCCCGCGTGAACCGCGCCATTCAGCGGCGGTTCGGGGCACGGATCTTCATGACGAGAGGCTAACGTCGCGGTGCGCGCACAGCCTGCAGGTGCGGGGATCGATCCCCTACCCGCTCGCTGGCGCTCGGGCCGGACCCTGCAGTTGCATAGTGGAGGTGCGGGGATCCCCTACCCGCTCGCTGGCGCTCGCGGGCGGGGGCCCATCGATTCGCAGTACCGCATCATGCAACTGCAGGGCCCGACCCTCGCTGGCGCTCGGGACGAACCCTGCAGTTGCATAGTGGAGGTGCGGGGAATCGAACCCCGGTCCTTCGGTGTCTATCGGGGACTTCTCCGGGCGCAGTCAGTGGTCGGTGTTCTCGGCCCCGGCAGTGGCACTGACACCCTGCCGACCGGACTCAGTCACTGTGCGATGTCCCGCGGGACCCCGTGACCGGGTCCGTTGGTAAGTCCCTTAGTCGACGCCAGGATCCGGGGCAGGGACCGCCTCGGTCTGACGGATCTCGGAGCTCGCTCAGGCGGCGAGGGCGAGATCAGTGCGCTGTGTGTTGGCACTTATTGGTGTTGCCGGGTCGTTCACGAGATGACCGGCGTCCTCGGCCCGCTTCTCCCGTCATGACAGACGAAGTCGAAACCGTTCACCCCCTGTGCAGTTGTCCGTCCAGTCTAACGGCCGAGAGCGACGGTCTCATTCCCGCAGCCGGTGACAGGCCCTCAGACCCCCCAGACCGGCGCGACGTTGCGCCGGTCGTCCCGTCCGAAGATGCCGGCGATCGCCGCGAGCACGGGCCTGGGTGTGCCGTTGCTGACGGTCGCGCGTTCCTCGGGGCCGGCCCCGTCGAGCACCCAGACGAACAGCCGACCGCCTTGGCTCGCGCCTTCGCGCCGGAACGCGCGGGACATCGCCTTGATCTCCGGCGAGTCGTGGTGGGCGAGGTAGACCGGCTCGGTCTGCGCCTCCTCGTGGTCCAAATGGGTGACCGTCACCTCGCGCAGCCGCGCGAAAGCCGTCCGGGCGCCGTCCAGGGTCGCTTCGTCCTGCGTGCGGGTCAGCGCCGACATCGACGCTCCCGCGTCGGCCACCGCCGCCGCCATCGCCTCGTGCTCCGCGTCCATGGCCCCGATCAGGTCGGCGCTCACCCCCAACGACGTGAGCGCGGGCCACGCGATCGCGTGCTCACCGTGGTGGTGGCGATGGAGCTGGTCGGCGAAGTACGCCCAGGCCGTCGCGAGCTGGGTCGCCCGGTGACGATCGCCGGGGCGGAAGGCGTCAAGGGCGGTCTCGAAACGGTGCAGATCGCGGCGTACGGCGCTGTGGATCGCCCGGTTCATGCTCATCGCCATGACGCGACGATAGCCCTGGCCGCCTGAGGACCGTCCAGCGAATTCTCCGGCCACGCGGCCGTGAGCTGCTGGACAGCCCCGGCCCCGGCGCTCAGCGCTTTCCGACGTACAGCAGACGGTCGGGAGAGCGGCCCGGGACGTTGCGCAGCGCGCCCACCGTCGCGGTACGCAGCAAGCGCCGCGCGACCGCGGTCGGCGATGCGGCCGGGTGGTGCTGCAGGTAGAGCGCCGCTGCGCCGGTGACGAACGGGGCCGCCCACGAGGTCGCACCGCTGACCCGGTAGCGGTACGTGCGCCCGCCCAGCACTACCGAGGTGATGTCCTTGCCCGGCGCCCACAGGTCGACGCAGCGACCATGGTTCGACCCGGACCATGGTCGGTCCCGCTTGGTGCTCGCGCCGACGGTGATGACGGACGCCAGCCGGGCAGGGGAGTACCGGCAGGCATCCGCTCCGTGGTTGCCCGCGGCGGCCACCACCGGGATCCCGCTGCGCACCAGTCGACGCACGGCGCGGTCCAGCGCAGTCCACCGGGCGAAGCTCAGCGACATGTTGACCACGGCCGGACGTACGGCGTGCGTGCGCACCCACCTGACAGCGCGCAGCATCGCCCGGCGTTCCTGCTTCTCGGTCATGGTGCGTCCGCCTTCGCCACACGCGAGCGTCTGGACCTCGACCAGCTGCGTACCAGGGGCGACGCCGGTGCGCGTTCCGCCGACGATGCCGGCCACGAACGTGCCGTGCCCCACGCCGAGCTCGTCGGGGCAGTCGACGACGGACGTGCCGGTGAGGTTCACCCCGAGCGTGGCGCGCCCGCCGAACTCCGCATTGGTCACCTCGAGCCCGGTGTCCAGCAGGTACACCGTCACCCCCGAACCGTCGCCGCGCGGCTCGTAGCGGCCGTCGAGGGGCAGTCGGCGCTGGTCGATGCGGTCCAGACCCCACCCGGCGGGTCGTGCGCTCACGTACGACCCGAGGGCTACCGCCTCCTGCGCCGCCACCGCACCCGACGGTGGGGCGAGCACCGCAGCGAGGACGGCCGCCAGTGCCAGCCCGACTCCGCCGCGTACCGTCGAGGTCGTCCTGCGTCGCATCGCGCACCTCCGAGGCGTCCGGCGATGGCAGGACGGTAGCGGCCACGCCCTGCGTTGCGAACCCCCTCGGGTGGTGGTTGCGTGGTGGGCACCGCGTCCCAGACCCAGGGGGTTCTCATGTCCTCGCCCACGTCCGCACCTTCCAGCCTTGCCATCGACACGTCGGTCGACCTGCTCGTCGTCGGAGCGGGCACCGGCATGGCGGGAGCGCTGTCCGCGCACGAGCAGGGCCTGTCGGTGCTCATCGCCGAGAAGACCGAGTACGTCGGGGGGTCGACGGCGCTCTCCGGCGGCGGGATCTGGATCCCGGCGAACCCGGTGCTGCTCGAGTCGGGTTCGGCGGACACCCTGGAGATGGCGCGCGAGTACGTCGGCTGCGTCGTCGGAGACACCTCGCCGCGCGAGCGATGGAGGTCGGCGCTCGACAACGGCCCCGACGCGGTCGCGATGGTGCGCCGCACGACGCCACTGAAGTTCCTGTGGGCACGGGGGTACTCCGACTACCACGCCGAGAACCCGGGAGGGCAGGCGGTCGGGCGGACCATCGAGTCCCGTCCGTTCGACTTGAGCGTGCTGGGGGAGCAGCGCCCCCGGCTGCGGCCCACCGCGCTCGCCGGACCGGTCCCGATGCCGATCACCAGTGTCGACTACCGCTGGATGAACCTGCTGGCCAAGAAGCCCGGCAAGGGCATACCCGCGGTCGTGCAACGCGTCGTGCAGGGCCTGGGCGGCAAGGCGATCGGCAGGGAGTACGTCGCGGGCGGACAGGCGCTGGCCGCCGGGCTCTACGCGGGCGTGCTGCGCGCCGGCATCCCGGTGTGGACCGAGACCGCGCTGGTGCGACTGCTCGTCGAGGACGGCCGGGTCATCGGGGCCGTACTCCGTCAGGACGGCAGGGAAGTTACCGTGACCGCCCGGCGCGGGGTCGTGATCTCCGCAGGCGGGTTCGACCACAACCTGGCGATGCGCCACGAGTACCAGTCGGAGCGGCTGGAGGACTGGAGCCAAGGCAACCCGGCGAACGTGGGCGACGGCATCCGGATCGCACAGCAGGTCGGCGCCGACCTCACCCTCATGGACCAGGCCTGGTGGTTCCCCGCGGTAGCACCACTGCCCGGCGGGCGGCCGCTGGTGATGCTCGCCGAACGCTCGCTGCCGGGCTCGTTCATCGTCGACCAGGCCGGCAACCGGTTCGTGAACGAGGCCAAGGACTACATGAGCTTCGGGCAGGACCTGCTGGCCCGCGAGCGCGCCGGCGACCCGGTCACCGACATGTGGATCGTGTTCGACAAGGAGTACCGCAACAGCTACGTGTTCGCCGCCGGGCTCTTCCCCCGGATGCCGATCCCGGACCAGTGGTACGACGCCGGGATCGCAGCGAAGGGCCGCACGCCCGGCGAGCTCGCCGCCGCCATGGGGGTGCCGCAGACGCCGTTCGAAGAGACCTTCGCCCGGTTCAACCGGCTCGCCGCCGCCGGGTACGACTCCGACTTCCGGCGCGGCAGCAGCGCGTACGACCGCTACTACGGCGACCCGACGGTCCGCCCGAACCCGAACCTGCGGCCGTTGCGCGGCAACGACTTCTTCGCCGTACGGATGGTCCCCTCCGACCTCGGCACCTGCGGCGGCATCCGCGCCGACGAGTACGCCCGGGCGTTGCGCGAGGACGGCAGCGTCATCGAGGGCCTGTACGCCACGGGCAACGCCGCCGGGAACGTCTACGGGCACACCTACCCCGGCGCCGGGGCGACCATCGGGCAGGGCCTGGTGATGGCGCACGTCGCGGCCTGCCACGCCGCGCGCACCATCGACGTGCGCAGCGCCGCCGTGACGGTCGGTGCGACGACCTGAGCGGATGGTGTCGGCTCGCCCGTCGCTGACGGTGGCCGCCGCCTGCGCGGGCATCGTGCCATAGGTTCGGCCGTACGTCTCGGACGAGCGGGAGGGCCGACGTGACGCGAGTGCACAACGCCAGGCTGCGTACGAAGATCACCACCGCGGAGCACGCGGCCTCCTTCATCGAGCCGGGTGACGCGATCGGCATGAGCGGGTTCACCCCCGCCGGGTACCCGAAGGTGGTGCCGGGAGCGCTCGCCGCCCGGATGCGCGAGGCGACCGAGCGGGGCGACTCGTTCCGTGTGAAGGTCTTCACCGGCGCCTCCACCGCTCCCGAGCTCGACGCGGTGCTCGCCGAGGCGGACGGGATCGAGCTGCGGCTGCCCTACCAGTCCGACCCGGTGACCCGCGCCAAGATCAATGCCGGGGCGATGGAGTACCTCGACATCCACCTATCGCACGTCGCCCAGCAGCAGTGGATGGGCTTCTACGGCGACCTCGACGTCGCGGTCATCGAAGTGGCTGGCATCACCCCTTCCGGACGGCTCATCCCGTCGTCGTCGGTCGGCAACAACAAGACCTGGATCGACCGCGCCGACCGGGTGATCCTCGAGGTCAACACCTGGCAGAGCCCCGACCTCGAGGGCATGCACGACATCTACTACGGCACCGCGCTGCCCCCGCGGCGCATGCCGATCCCGCTCGTCCACCCGCACGGCCGGATCGGCGAGCTGTACTTCCGGTGCGACCCCGAAAAGATCGTCGCCATCGTCGAGACCGACCTGCCGGACCTCGGCTCATCGTTCACCGAACCGACCGACATCGACGAGCGGATCGCCGGGCACGTCACCGAGTTCCTCTCCCACGAGGTCGACCGCGGGCGGCTGCCCCGCCACGAGCTGCTCCCGTTGCAGGCCGGTGTCGGCAACGTCGCGAACGCGGTGCTCTCCGGCCTCGAGCAAGGCCCGTACTGGAACCTCACCGCCTACACCGAGGTCATCCAGGACGGCATGATCCGGCTGCTCGACTCGGGCAAGCTGCGCTCGATCTCGGCGGCGTCGCTGTCGGTGAGCCCGCAGCTGTGCGAGCGGATGTACGCCGACATGTCGCCGTACCGGGACCGCATCCTGCTGCGACCGCAGGAGATCAGCAACCATCCCGAGGTGATCCGCCGGCTCGGTGTGATCTCCATGAACGGCATGATCGAGGCGGACGTCTACGGCAACGTCAACTCGACGCACATCATGGGCTCACGGATCCAGAACGGCATCGGTGGCTCGGGCGACTTCGCGCGCAACGCCTACATCTCGATGTTCCTCAGCCCCTCGACCGCCAAGCAGGGCGCCATCTCGGCGATCGTGCCGATGGTCAGCCACGTCGACCACACCGAGCACGACGTCAACGTCATCGTCACCGAGTGGGGGCTCGCCGACCTGCGCGGGCTCTCACCCAAGCAGCGTGCCCGCGTCGTCGTCGCCAACTGCGCCCACCCCGACTACCGGCCGGCGTTGCAGGACTATCTGGACCGCGCGGCGAAGGAGTCGTTCGGCCTGCACACGCCGCACGTGCTCGAGCGGTCGCTGTCCTGGCACCAGCGGTTCGTGACCACAGGCACCATGCGCTGACACGTCGCTGCTGGCGAACCACGCGGTGCGGCGTGGGCGCTCAGATGACGCCGAGGGCGAGCATCGCGTCGGCGACCGGGATGAACCCCGCGATGTTGGCGCCCACGACGTAGTTGCCCGGCGAGCCGAACTCGTCGGCGGTCTCCGCGCAGCGGTCGTGGATGCCGCGCATGATCTTGGCGAGCCGGGCTTCGGTGTGCTCGAAGGACCAGAAGTCGCGCGAGGCGTTCTGCTGCATCTCGAGCGCGCTGGTGGCGACCCCGCCGGCGTTGGCCGCCTTCCCGGGACCGAACAGCACCCCGGCGTCGAGGAACAGCCGCACCCCGTCCGGGGTCGTCGGCATGTTGGCGCCCTCTCCGACCGCGATGCAGCCGCCCTTGATGAGGGTGCGCGCGTCCGCGCCGTTCAGCTCGTTCTGGGTCGCCGAGGGCAGCGCGATGTCGCACGGCACCTCCCAGACCGACCCACTGGAGACGTAGTGCACGTCGTGCCCGCGGGCCTGCGCGTACTCGACGATGCGCCCGCGGTTCACCTCCTTGAGCTCCTTGAGCAGCGTGAGGTCGACGCCCTTCTCGTCCACGACATAGCCGCTGGAGTCCGAGCAGGCGACGACGAGCCCGCCGAGCTCCTGCACCTTCTCGACCGCATAGATGGCGACGTTGCCGGACCCGGACACCACGACGCGCTTGCCTTCGAACGACTGGCCGTTCGCTCGCAGCATCTCGTCGACGAAGAAGACCGTGCCGTACCCGGTCGCCTCCTTGCGCACCTGGGAACCGCCCCAGGTCAGCCCCTTGCCGGTCAGCACGCCGGACTCGTAGCGGTTGCTGATGCGCTTGTACTGCCCGAACAGGAAACCGATCTCCCGCCCGCCGACGCCGATGTCGCCCGCGGGCACGTCCGTGTACTCGCCGACGTGGCGGTAGAGCTCGGTCATGAACGACTGGCAGAAGCGCATGACCTCCGCGTCGGACTTGCCCTTGGGGTCGAAGTCGGACCCGCCCTTCGCCCCGCCGATCGGCATGCCGGTCAGCGAGTTCTTGAAGATCTGCTCGAAGCCGAGGAACTTCACGATCCCCAGGTAGACGCTGGGGTGGAAACGCAGGCCGCCCTTGAACGGGCCGAGGGCGGAGTTGAACTGGACGCGGAAACCGCGGTTGATCCGCGTGCGCCCGTTGTCGTCGAGCCACGGCACGCGGAAGATGATCTGGCGCTCCGGCTCGCAGAGCCGCTCGATGACCGCGGCCTCCGCGTACTCCGGGTGCTTGGCGACCACCGGCCCGAGGCTTTCCAGGACCTCGTGCACGGCCTGGTGGAACTCGTGCTCACCGGGGTTGCGCCCCACGACCTCGCTGTAGATGTCCTGCAGCTTCTCGTCAAGACCAGGCACGGGGACCTCCGGGGGCGTCGAGGTGGTGACCGAGAGTACATCGGCGGGGGACCGGCGCCCCGCATCCGACCGGCGACGCCCCCATAGCATGACGGACACCGCTCTCGCCGCTGTCAGGAGGTCCCGTGACCCAGGCCGCGCACGTGTTCGACGACGCGCTGGCGCTCACCGTCCTCGGTGCGGCGGGCGAGGGGCGCTACGCCGGGCGGACCACGCCCGCCTACGCCAATATGGTCGGCCCGTTCGGCGGCATCACCGCGGCGATCATGCTGCAGGCCGCGCTGCAGCACCCGGCGTGGGCCGGAGAACCCCTTGCGCTCACCGTGAATTTCGCTGGCCCGGTCGCGGATGGACCGTTCGCGGTGTCCGCCGTTCCCACCCGCACGAACCGGTCCACCCAGCACTGGTCCGTGCAGCTCACGCAGGCCGGTCAGGTAGCCACGACCGCGTCCGCGGTGTTCGGGACGCGCCGTGACACGTGGACCGGGAGCGAGACGCCCGCGCCCGGCGTGCCGCCGGCGCCGACCTTGGCGCCGCTGCCCGAGCAGGTGCCGGTGGACTGGTTGCGCAGCTACGACATCCGCTTCGTCGACGGCGGGTTCTCCGAGCGGGAGGTCGCGGACGACTCGGTCACGACGATGTGGCTGCGCGACGAGCCGCCCCGGCCTCTCGACTTCCCCTCGCTCGTCGCGCGCTGCGACGCGTTCTTCCCGCGGATCTTCCTGCGCCGCGGCCCGGTCGCCGCAGGAACTGTCACGTTCACCGTCTATTTCCACGTAGGCGCCGAGCAGCTTGCTGCGGTCGGCAGTTCGTACGTGCTCGGCCGGGCGCAGGGCCTGAACTTCGGACGCAGCTTCTTCGACCAGAGCGCGGTGCTGTGGGACGAGGCCGGAGACGTGCTCGCGACGAGCCACCAGCTGGTCTACTTCAAAGGCTGATCGCCGCGCCCGACCCCACCGATCGTGGCGGTTGGCCGTGGGCACGGGCCACAGCACCACGCAGTGGTGCGCCGGTCAGAGGTCGGAGGACACCCGCCACAGGTCCACGCCGGACTCCACGGCGTACCGATCGATCTCCGTGAGTTCCTCGGGCGAGAACTCCAGGTTCTCGAGCGCGGCCAGGTTCTCCGCGAGCTGCTCGACGCTCGACGCGCCGACCAGCACCGACGCGAAGGCGGGCGTGCGCAGAACCCACGCGAGGGCGAGCTGGGCGAGCGTCTGGCCACGCCGCCCGGCGATGTCGTTCAGGGCTCGCAGGCGCGCCACGTTCTGCTCGGTGAGCACGGCGGGGTCGAAAGAAGGCCGGGCCGTCGCGCGCTGCGCCTCGCCGCCGTGCAGGTAGCGACCGGTGAGCAGCCCCTGGGCGAGCGCGGTGAACGCGATGGCGCCCATGCCGTTCTCCTCGAGTGCCGCGAGCAGCCCGTCCTCGACCCAGCGGTTCAGCAGCGAGTACGACGGTTGGTGGATCACCAGCGGCGTACGCAGCTCGCGTGCGATCACGGCGGCGGCGTGCGTCCGCTCCGCGGAGTACGACGAGATGCCGACGTAGCGCGCCTTTCCGGCCCGCACCGCGGCGTCCAGCGCCCCGATCGTCTCCTCGAGCGGCGTCTTCGGGTCGACGCGGTGCGAGTAGAAGATGTCGACGTAGTCGACCGACATCCGCTGCAGTGACGCGTCGAGACTGCCCAGCAGGTACTTGCGCGAGCCGAGGTCGCCGTGCGGGCCCGGCCACATGTCCCAACCGGCCTTCGTCGAGATCACCAGCTCGTCACGGTACGGGCCGAAGTCGTTGCGCATCATGCGCCCGAAGTTCTCCTCGGCGGCGCCGTACGGAGGGCCGTAGTTGTTGGCGAGGTCGAAATGGATGACGCCGTTGTCGAAGGCGTAGCGCAGCACCTCGCGCTGGACGTCGAACGGGCGGTTGTCGCCGAAGTTGTACCAGAGGCCGAGCGAGATCGGCGGCAACAGCAGCCCCGAGCGACCGACCCGGCGATAACCCCTGCCGGTGTACCGCTGCGGGGCGGCGCGCCACGGGTCGTTGGTCAGCGGCGTGCCGGGATCGAAGTGCTCGGTCATCGTCCTCCTTCAGCCCAGGTCCGGGTGCGGCGGCGGCGCCGGGGCACGCTGGCCGGTGTCGGTCTCCCACCGGGTCAGCTGCTGTTCGAGCGCCTTCATCAGTTCGATGACGTGCGTCGGTGGCATCCGTACGCGCGCGCTGACCACCAGGTCCCGCACCACGACCGGCTGGCCGTCGTCGCTCTCGCCCATCTGGTCCGGGCCCTTGACCGACAGGAAGTCGAGCACGATCGACTCCCGCGTGTGCCAGACCGAGGCGAAGTCCGCCGGAACCCCCACGACCTGCGCGTCCGGGATCTCGATCCGGCTCGCGTGCGCCATCTCGTCCATGGTCCGACGCTATCGACCCGCGCCGGGCGGATGCCTGCCCGGCGTCACTCGCCGCCGTGCGAGGTCGCGATCTCGTGGATCCGGTGCGCGAGTTCCATGTCCAGCTGGGTCACGCCGCCGGCCGTGTGCGTCGAGAGCGTGAACGTCACTGTCCGCCAGCGGATGTCGATGTCGGGGTGGTGGTCCATCGCCTCCGCGACCGCCGCCACCTCGTCCACGGCGAGGACGCCGGTCAGGAACGCGGGGAACGTGTAGGCGCAGGTGATGTGCTCCGCGTCGCCGGACCAGTCCGGTAGCTGGGCGAGCTGGCGGTCGCGCTCGTCGTCGTCGAGCAGTCGGCTACTCATGGCCCCACTCTCCCAGGGCGGGTCGGTCCCGGCAGGACGAACCGGCACGGCACGGCCGAGCGCGGGGCTGGCACGATCATGTGCTGTGAGCGAGCAACGCCCTTTCCCGGCAACCACCGTGACCTTCCCCGCGGGGGACGTGCACGGCACCGGCACGGTCCTGGCCGCGGTGCCGCTCCCGGACGGGCGCATCGCCGTCGTGACCGACAGCACGCCGTTCCACCCGCTGGACCCGTGGTGGCCCGACCAGCCCGGGGACACCGGCTGGATCGACGCGCAGCGGGTGCTCGACACGGTCGTGGCCGCGCCCGACGGCGCCGGCCGGCTGCAGCTCGCCAACGTACTGCTGGCGGACGGCGTACGCCGTGACGATCCCGCTGCGACCTGGGTCGTCGCTCATCTGCTCGAAGGCCCGGCGCCGGCGCCGCGGAGCAGGGTCGAACTGAACGTGGACGTCGAACGCCGCGCGGCGCTGTCGGCCGGGCACACCGCATGCCACCTCGCCGCGCTCGCCCTGAACGAGGCGACCGCTGCCCTCTGGCGCAAGCCGGCACCCCGCCTCGACAGCCGCGGCAACCCGGACCTGGACCAGCTGGCGATGCAGCAGTCCCGCATCCAGCCGCACGGCTCGCGCGACGAGTACCGCTTCGGCCGGACGCTGCGCAAGTCGGGCTTCGAGGTCGCGGGCTTCCGCGAGCAGCACGGCGAGCTCCGCGCACGCGCCCAGGAACTGCTCGACACATGGTGCGCCACCGGCGGCGCGGTCCGCGTGGAGACGGCCGGCGACCGCACGCTGGCCGCGCGGCGGAGCTGGGCGTGCGACCTGCCCGACGGGACGGCTCGCATCCCCTGCGGCGGTACGCATCTGCGTACGCTCGCCGACCTCGGCGGCGTGCGGATCGGCTGGACGCTCACCGAGGGCGGGCTGGTCGTCGACACCCGGGCGGGCGCTGCGACCGGCGAGGATGGCGGTCGCCAGGACGGCTGACTCCCGTCGCGGCGGGTAGGATCTGTCGGTTCCCCACTGCAGATCCCGAGGTCCTCGCATGCCCCAACAGACGTCCGCGCCGGCGCGGCGCGACGACCTGCGCAACGTCGCGATCATCGCGCACGTCGACCACGGCAAGACGACGCTGGTCGACGCGATGCTGTGGCAGTCCGGCGCGTTCAGCCGGCACCAGGCCGAGGAGGGCACCGTCGCCGAGCGGGTGATGGACTCGATGGACCTGGAGCGGGAGAAGGGCATCACCATCCTCGCCAAGAACACGACGGTCCGCTACCACGGTGAAGGGGCCGCGGACGGCGGGGTCCTGTTCAACATCGTCGACACTCCCGGCCACGCGGACTTCGGCGGCGAGGTCGAGCGGGGCCTGGAGATGGTCGACGGGGTGCTGCTGCTCGTCGACGCCTCCGAAGGGCCGTTGCCGCAGACCAGGTTCGTGCTGCGCAAGGCGCTGAGCAAGCGGCTTCCTGTGGTGCTGGTGGTCAACAAGGTCGACCGGTCCGACGCCCGCATCGCCGAGGTCGTCGACGAGACGTACGAGCTGTTCTTCGACCTCGACGCCGACGAGGAGCAGATCGACTTCCCGGTGGTCTACGCCTCGGCCAAGGCCGGACGCGCGTCCCTCGAACGGCCGGCAGACGGGGCGATGCCGGGCAGCGCCGACCTGGTGCCGCTGTTCCGTACCCTGCTCGAGACGGTCCCGGCGCCTGCCTACGACCCCGGCGCGCCGCTGCAGGCCCACGTCACGAACCTCGACGCCTCCCCGTACCTCGGGCGGCTGGCGCTGTGCCGCGTGCACGCCGGGACCCTGCGCAAGGGCCAGCAGGTCGCGTGGTGCCGGCTCGACGGGAGCATCGAGCGGGTCAAGGTGACCGAGCTGCTCGTGACCGAGGCGCTCGAGCGGGTGCCCGCAGAGCAGGCGGGACCCGGTGAGATCGTCGCCATCGCCGGCATCCCACAGATCACGATCGGGGAGACCCTCGCCGACCCGGAGGACCCGCGGCCGCTGCCGCCGATCACCGTCGACGAGCCGTCGATCTCCATGACGATCGGCATCAACACCTCGCCGCTCGCCGGACAGAGCGGCAGCAAGCTCACCGCGCGGCTCGTCAAGGGCCGGCTCGACGCCGAGCTCGTCGGCAACGTGTCGATCCGCGTGCGGCCCACCGACCGCCCCGACACCTGGGAGGTGCAGGGCCGCGGCGAGCTGGCGCTGGCGATCCTCGTCGAGCTGATGCGCCGCGAGGGGTTCGAGCTCACCGTCGGCAAACCGCAGGTCGTCACCCGGACCGTCGACGGGACGGTGCACGAGCCGATGGAGTACCTGACCGTCGACATCCCCGAGGAGTACCTCGGGGTCGTCACCCAGCTGATGGCGCTGCGCAAGGGGCGCATGGAGCAGATGGTCAACCACGGCAGCGGGTGGGTGCGCATGGAGTACCGCGTGCCGTCACGGGGGTTGATCGGCTTTCGCACCGAGTTCCTGACCGACACCCGCGGCACCGGCCTGCTCCACCACGTCTTCGACGGGTACGAGCCCTGGCACGGCGAGCTGCGCACCCGGCCCACGGGCTCGCTCGTGGCGGACCGCCGCGGCGTGACGACCGGGTTCGCGCTGGCCAACCTGCAGGAGCGCGGCACGCTCTTCGTGGGCCCGGGCACCGAGGTGTACGAAGGGATGATCGTCGGGGAGAACTCGCGCAACGACGACATGGACGTCAACCCGACCAAGGAGAAGAAGCTCACCAACATGCGGGCTTCGACCGGCGACGTGCTCGTACCGCTCATCCCGCCGCGCAGCCTCTCCCTGGAGCAGTCGCTGGAGTTCTGCCGGCAGGACGAGTGCCTCGAGGTGACCCCGGCGACGGTCCGCCTGCGCAAGGTGGAACTCGACGCCACGGACCGTGCGCGCGCCACCGCCCGTGCCAAGCGCGCAGGCTGACGCCGCCGCTGGTGGGCGGGGGATCCTAGGACATCACGGCCGGTCGTGCGCGGCTTCGCCGATCCTGTCCCGAGGGTCAACATCACGATTCGGACACGCCACCGCCGGGAAGGCCGGTTTCGCTCGCTGTTGACCGTACGCTTTCGACGGTTCCCGGCAGGTCCAGGAGCCGGCGGGAGTCGCCGTGGCCCCCGTGGGGGCGAGGTTGGACATGGCGCAGCGCGGCTGCGCCGGAAGGGTTGACAAGGATGCTCCGAACCAGACGCGGACTCGCGCTCGTGGGCGCGGCCGCCGTCGCCGCGCTGGGCCTGAGCGCCTGTGCGTCGAGCAGCACCCCCGGTGGGGACACGACCAGCTCGGCGCCCGCGGGCGGCGGTGGCACGTTCTCGATCGCGATCGAGGAGCCGCAGAACCTCACGCCCAGCAACTGCTACGACCTGTACTGCTTCAACGTCCTCAACCAGATGATCATCGGCATCTACGACTTCGAGACCCAGGACGACGGGTCCATCAAGCCGGTGCCCACCGACCTGACCAAGGCCGTCTCGACGTCGGACAACGGCAAGACCTGGACGATCGAGATCAACCCCGACTGGACGTTCACCAACGGCGAGAAGATCACGGCGAAGACGTTCGTCGACACCTGGAACTTCGCGGCGTACGGCCCCAACGGCCAGCAGCTCGGCTTCGTCTTCGGCCCCAGCCAGCTCGACGTCGTCGGCTACGACGACGTGTCGGACGCGAAGTCGCCCAAGGCGAAGACGATGAGCGGGCTGAAGGTCGTCAACGACACGACGCTCTCGATGGAGCTCAACAAGCCGCTCGGCGAGTCGCTGTTCGCGAACTTCCTGGCCGGCCCGCAGATCCTCCCCATGCCGAGCACCGCGCTCACGGTGTCCGGCTCCGAGGACTTCAGCAAGCAGCCGATCGGCAACGGCCCCTACAAGATGGACACGCCGTGGACGCCGAACCAGAGCATCACGCTGGTGAAGAACCCGGACTACAAGGGCTCCACGCCGGGCAACGCCGACCAGATCGACTTCCGCGTCTACAACGACGACAACGCCGCATGGGCCGACCTGCAGGCCGGCAACCTCGACATCCTCGGGGTCAGCGGCCTGCCGCAGCAGGCACTCGCGACGGCGGAGCAGGTCCTGGGCGACCGCTATGTGAACACGGCCGGTGCGCTGCAGTTCGGCTACTACGCGTTCCCGCAGCAGACCGACACCTTCAAGAACAAGGACGTCCGGATCGCCATCCGCAAGGCGATCAACTACCAGGACATCGTCGACAAGCTGCTCTACGGCACCGCCACGGTCGCGCAGAGCTTCGCCCCCAGCACCATCCCCGGTGGCGGGACCGACATCTGCGGCGACAGCTGCGTCTTCGACGCGGCCAAGGCCAAGCAGCTGCTCGAGCAGGGTGGCGGCGTCCCCGGCAACAAGGTGCAGATCGCCTCGATCCAGGGTGCGGACAACTCGGTCCGCAAGGCCGTGTGCAACCAGATCCAGCAGAACCTCGGGGTCGCCTGCACGCTGAAGATGTTCCCGGACTTCGGTGCGATGCTCGATGCCTACGCCAAGCTCGGCGCGGGTGACACCGGCTTCATCCTGGCCCTGGGCTGGGGGGCGGACAACCCGACGATCAACAACATGATCGCCCCGCTGTTCGGCACCGGAGCACCCAGCAACTACATCGGCTACAGCAACAAGCAGTTCGACGAACTGGTCGCCAGGGGCAACGCGGAGCAGGACCCGCAGGCGCAGATCAACGACTGGCTGGAGGCCGAGAAGGTCCTGTACGGCGACTTCGTCGCCTTCGCGACCACCTTCCCGAACACCAACTACGGCTACTCGGAGCACGTCTCGAACGTCAAGATCAACCCGCAGGGCTTCGTCAACCTGGCCGAGATCCAGGTCAACGGATCCTGAACCGCGGTAGCGTGGCGCGACCATAGGTCGGCAGCCGTCTGACTGTGGGGGCGTCCCCGAAGGGGCGCCCCCACAGCCGCGGAAGGAGGGTGAGTGGGTCGCTACTTCGTGCGGCGGTTGCTGCAGATGATCCCGGTGTTCTTCGGGACCACGTTCCTGATCTACGCGCTCATGTTCGCGCTGCCGGGCAACCCGATCGACACGCTGTCGCGGGGCAAGCCGCGCAACCCGGCGTACCTGCAGTACATCATCGACCAGTTCAACCTGAACGACCCGTTCATCGTCCAGTACTTCAAGTACATCGGCGGGATCTTCACCGGGAACTTCGGCAAGACGTTCAACAACGTCTCGGTGATCGACATCTTCATGCAGCGGATCCCGGTCACCCTCCAGCTCGCCGCGACCGCGTTCGTGATCGAGCTGGTGCTCGGGATCGCGCTGGGCATCTGGACCGCCCTGCGCAAGGGCGGTCCCTTCGACCACCTGTCGTTGCTCGCGACGCTCCTGCTCATCGCCACGCCGATCTTCGTCCTCGGTTATGTGGTGCAGTGGCTGTTCGGTGTCAAGCTCGGGTGGCTGCCCCCGGCGGGGATCCAGGCCGGCTGGCCCACGAGCTATATCCTGCCGGGCTTCGTCCTGGCCAGTGCCTCCTTCGCCTTCGTCCTGCGGCTGACCCGCCAGAGCCTGCTCGAGGTCTTCGGCAGCGACTACGTGCGCGCCGCCCGGGCGAAGGGACTGCCGGCATGGACCATCCTGCGCAAGTACTCCCTGCGCAACTCGCTCATCCCCATCGTGACGTTCCTCGGCGCCGACTTCGCCGCGCTGATGGGAGGGGCGGTCATCACGGAGGGGATCTTCAACATCCCGGGCATCGGCCAGCAGCTCTACCAGTCGATCCGGTTGCACGAGAGCGTCGTGGTGGTCGGGCTCGTCACCGTACTCATCGTCGCGTACCTGATCATGAACCTGCTCGTCGACCTGCTGTACGGCGTCCTCGACCCGCGGATCCGCTATGAGTGAGTTCTTCTCCGGGCGCCGGGAGACCGAGGCGCTGACGGACGGTGAGCCCGTCACCGACCAGCTGCTCGACCAGGTCGGCGAGGACGCCGAACGCGACTCCCAGGCGCTTGCCGACCAGGTGCGTCGCCAGGAGGCCGAGGCCGCTGCGAGCGAGCAGCTGCCGGTGTCCGGCGCGCGCCCGCGCAGCCTGCTCGGTGACGCGTGGTACGAGCTGCGGCACCGGCCGATCTTCTGGGTCAGCTCCGTCGTCATCGTCGCGGTGCTCGCGATCGCCATCTTCCCGAACGCCTTCGCCGACGTCGACGAGACCTCCTCGCTCACCGGCGGGTGCAACTTCGACAACTACCTGCAGCCACCGTCCAGCCAGTTCTGGTTCGGCACCGACCAGCTCGGCTGCGACGTCTACTCCCTCACGATCTTCGGCGCCCGGCCCAGCCTGGCCGTCGGCCTCATCGCGAGCCTGCTGACCGTCGCGCTCGGCTCGGCGATCGGCGTCATCGCCGGCTTCTACGGCGGTTGGATCGACGCGGTGCTCTCGCGGATCGTCGACATCTTCTTCGGCCTGCCGCTGCTGCTCGGTGGCATCGTGGTCCTGACCGCGATCAGTTTCCCCAGCATCTGGGGCGTGGTGTTCGTCCTGGTGGTGCTCGGGTGGGTGTCCGCTGCGCGCCTGGTGCGCTCCACCACGATCGAGGCCAAGGGGCAGGACTACGTGATGGCGGCCCGCGCGCTGGGCGCGAGCAACTCGCGGATCATGTGGCGCCATGTGCTGCCCAACGCGATCGGTCCCTCGATCGTCGTGGCGGTGATCGGCCTGGGTGTCTACATCGGGGCCGAGGCGACGTTCAGCTACCTGGGACTCGGCCTGCAGGACCCGGACTTCTCCTGGGGCACGATGATCAGCTCCGCCCAGGAGGTCTTCTTCCAGGCGCCCTGGACGCTGCTGTTCCCCGCGGGCTTCCTGACCCTCACCATCCTCGCGTTCATCCTCATGGGGGACGCGGTGTCCGAGGCGCTCGACCCGAAGAGGCAGAAGTGAGCAGGGCGGTACGCAAGACGGCCGGTGCCGAGGGCTGGACCGGGCCACTCCTCTCGGTCGAGGACCTCAACGTCCAGTTCAAGACGCGCGACGGGCTGGTACGCGCCGTCAACGGCGTGTCCTTCGAGCTGAACGCGGGCGAGACGATCGCGATCCTCGGGGAGAGCGGCTCGGGCAAGAGCGTCACCGCGCAGGCGGTCATGGGCATCCTCGACATGCCCCCGGCGAGCATCCCCAAGGGCAGCATCCGGCTCAAGGGACGTGAGCTGGTCGGGCTGTCGGAGAAGGACTACCGCGAGATCCGCGGCACCCAGATCGCGATGATCTTCCAGGACGCGCTGTCGTCCCTGAACCCGGTCATCAGCGTCGGTGAGCAGATCGCCGAGATGTACCGGTTGCACGACGGGCTGAGCCGCTCGGACGCCAAGACGGCGGCGATCGACGTGATGCAGCGGGTGCGCATCCCGGCCGCGGCGCAACGCTTCGGCGACTACCCGCACCAGTTCTCCGGGGGCATGCGTCAGCGCATCATGATCGCGATGATGATCTCGCAGCGCCCCCAGCTGTTGATCGCGGACGAGCCGACCACGGCCCTCGACGTCACCGTGCAGGCGCAGGTGATGGAGCTGCTGGCGGAGCTGCAGCGCGACTCGGACATGGGGCTGATCCTCATCACCCACGACCTGGGCGTTGTCGCGGACGTCGCCCAGCGGATCACGGTGATGTACGCCGGTCGCACCATGGAGCAGGGCACGGTCGACGAGATCTACGACCAGCCGGCCAACCCGTACACGATCGGGTTGCTGGAGTCGATCCCCAAGCTCGCCGAGACCGTCGAGCGCCTGCCCGCCATCCGCGGCCTTCCGCCCAACCTGCTGCAGGTCCCGCCGGGCTGCCCGTTCCACCCCCGATGCCCGCTCGCGCAGGACGTGTGCCGGCGCGACCCGCGACCGCCCCTGGAGACGGTGAGCGAGGGCCACGTGAGCTCGTGCTGGTTCGCCAAGGAGGTGCACGCGCGTGGCGGTCTTCGAGTCTGATCCCGTCCTGTCCGAGTCCGACCCGGTGCTGAAGGTCGTCGACCTCGCCAAGGACTACCCGATCACCCGCGGCATCCTGTTCCGCAAGCAGATCGGCACCGTCAGCGCGGTCGACGGCATCTCGTTCGAGCTGCCGCGCGCGCAGACCCTGGCGATCGTCGGCGAGAGCGGCTGCGGCAAGTCGACGGTGGGCCGGTTGCTGGTCGGGCTCGAGCGCCCGACCCGCGGGTCGGTCTTCGTCGACGGGGTGGACCTCGCGACGCTGTCGCCGAAGGCGCTGCTCGCCAAGCGCCGCGACATCCAGATCGTGCTGCAGGACCCGTACACCTCGCTCGACCCGCGCAGCACCGTGCGCAAGATCATCGGTGAGCCCTTCGACATCCACCCCTCGGCGCTGCCGAAGGGCAAGACCAAGAAGGCGATGGTCGGCGAGCTGATGGACCGGGTCGGGTTGAACCCGGAGTTCGCCAACCGCTACCCGCACCAGTTCTCCGGGGGGCAACGCCAACGCATCGGCATCGCGCGCGCCCTGGCGCTCCGCCCGAAGATCATCATCGCGGACGAGCCCGTGTCCGCGCTCGATGTGTCGATCCAGGCGCAGGTGATGAACCTGCTGATGGACCTGCGTGACGACTTCGGGCTGTCGTACGTGTTCGTCAGCCACGACCTGTCGGTCGTCCGCCAGATCGCCGACCGGGTCCTCGTGATGTACCTCGGCCGGCTCGCCGAGATCGGTTCCGAGCCGCAGATCTTCGAGCACTCCACGCACCCGTACACGCAGGCTTTGCTCTCGGCCGTGCCGGTCCCGGACCCGCAGCACCAGCGCGAACGGGAGTCGATCACGCTCGGCGGTGACCTGCCGAGCCCGGCCGCGCCGCCGTCGGCCTGCCGGTTCCACACTCGCTGCTGGAAGGCGCAGGAGATCTGTTCGATCGAGACGCCGCTGCCTCGCCAGTTGCTCGGGGAGGGTCACCTGGTGGCCTGCCACTTCGCCGAGGAACGCTCCATGATCGGCACCGCGGCGGGCGGCGGCGACCAGGCGCAGCGCCGCGAGCCCTGACCGTCAGCCGCCCTGAAGTGAGCGGCGCAGGAAGTCCAGCTCGAGCAGCAGCCGGTTCTCGGTGATGACCGGGTCCGGGGTGAAGTGCGTGACCCCGGACAGCGGGATGACGGTGTGCAGCCGCCCGGCCGCGGTCAGCGCTGCGGACAGGGCCAGGGTGTGGGCCACGACGACGTTGTCGTCGGTCATGCCGTGCAGCAGCAGCAGGGGCCGGCGCAGCGCCGGGGCGTCGGACAGCAACGAGCTGCGGTCGTACGCCGCGGGATGCTCGGCGGGCAGCCCGAGGTAACGCTCGGTGTAGGCGGTGTCGTACCGGCGCCAGTCGGTCACCGGAGCGCCGGCCACGGCCGCGTGGAACACCTCGGGGCAGCGCAGCACGGCGAGCGCGGCCAGGAAGCCTCCGAACGACCAGCCGCGGATGCCGACCCGGCCGGTGTCGATGTCGTCGGGGTGGGCGGCGGCGACCGCGTGCAACGCCGCGACCTGGTCCTCCAGCGGCGCAGTGGCGAGGTCCCCGGCGATCGCCCGCTCCCAGGCCGGCCCCCGACCCGGGGTGCCCCGCCCGTCGGCGACGATCACGGCGAAGCCCTGGTCGGCCAGCCACTGCTCCTCCCCGAAACGCCCGAGCCCGGCGGCCACTTCGACGTGGCCCGGACCGCCGTACGGCGACATCACCACCGGCAACCGGCGCGAGCCTGGTTCGTGGTCCCGCGGCCACAGCACCGCGGTCGCGAGCTCGCGCGGGCCGGCCAGCAGCAGCGTGGATCCCGGGCGCAGCGACGGCGTCACCACCGGGGTCTCCGCGTACGAACGCAGCTCGAAGCTGGTCCCGTCCCGGCGGTGTACGGCGACCGACGTGCGGGTGCTCTTCCACGTCGTGCTCGCGATCACCACCGTGCCACCGCTGCGGCGGCCGGTCTCCCAGGCGTCGGCCTCGGTGATCCGGCGCAGCCGGCGGGTCGCGAGGTTGAGCACCGCGACCTTGGCGCGCGTCGAATGCGTCTGGACGAGCAGCAGCAGGTCACGTTCTGCGACGTCGAGGATCGCCATGACCTGGGTACGCGGCGCCGTCACCGGCTCACCGTCGATCGTGAGCCGGTAGGTGTCGGCGCGCCGGTCGGCGCGGATCGCGAGCAGCCGCCCGTCGGCGCTCCAGCGCACCCGGCCGGGTGAGCACTCGACCCACGCGTCGTCGGTGTGCTCGGCGACCAGGCGGCTCTCACCGGCCGCGAGGTCGTGGGCGAGCACCGCCCGGTGACGCTGCGAGCGATCGAGCACCACGAGCAGCGGGTCGCCGTACCGCGTCCAGCTGATGTCCGTGAGATAGCAGAACCGTTCGTGCTCCCAGGGCAGTTCGCGGCGGGTGCCGTCCAGGTCCAGCAGGTGCACCGACACGTCCGGGTTCGCCGCCCCCGCTGCGGGATAGCGGTGCGGGCGCGGCGCGCGATCCGGGTGCACCGGGTCGGCGATCCACCACACCGGTACTGCTGCCTCGTCGACGCGCTCGGCGAGCACCGCGTCCGAGTCCGGTGACCACCAGAGGCCGCGGGACCGGCCGAACTCCTCGGCCGCCACGAAGTCGGCGAGCCCGTAGGTCACGTGCTCGGTCTCCGGCACGGCGAGCGCACGCTGCTGCTCGCCGCTCCAGTCCACGACCTCGACGCGGCCCTCGACGACGTACGCGACCCAGCGCCCGTCCGGCGACAGCCGCGGATCGACGACCCCGCGCGGCGCAGCGAGCCGGCGTACCGGCTCGCTGCCGGTCAGGTCGGCCGCGTAGAGCTGGCCCGACAGGGCGAACACCGCCCGGCTCACCGACCGGTCGGTCGTGTAGCCGACGATGCCGGAGGTGGTCTCCCGCATCCGCTCCCGGCGCGCCCGCTCGGCCGGCGCGAGCTGCTCGTCGCCTCCTGTCAGCAGGTCGCGGGGGTCGACGACCAGCCTTTCCCGCTCGGTCACGACGTCGACCACGTGCAGCGCCCCGGCCGGGTCGTCGCCGGCCTGCGAGCGCACGAACACGACCCGGCGCCCGTCCGGTGAGACCGTGACCGAGCGCGGCACCCCGAGCGCGAAACGCCGCGTCCGGGCCGCTTGCCGCGGGTAGCTCTCGCCCGACGCGCTCGGGTCCGCGTCACGCGCACCCGCGACCGTGGCGGCGTGATCCGGGTGGTCGGGCAGCACAGTCACCCCGGCATTGTCCCCTGCACTCCTGGCGGGTGGGGTGCTGACATACCGGCACCACACCCGCCGAGCGAGGTGCGCCGCGCCTAGCATCGTCGGCGTGACCGACCTGCCCGGGGGACGCCGCCTGCTGCTCGTGCACGCGCACCCCGACGACGAGGTGATCGGCTGCGGTGCGACGATGGCGCGGTACGCCGCGCAGGGAGCGCAGGTCACGCTCGTCACGGCGACCTCGGGTGAGGAGGGGGAGATCCTGCTCCCGGAGATCGCGCATCTCGCGGCGGACCAGCAGGACGGCCTGGGACCGTACCGGCGGACCGAGCTCGCCGCCGCGATGGCCGAGCTCGGCGTCACCGACCACCGGATGCTGGGCCACCCGGGCAAGTACCGGGACTCGGGCATGGCGGGTCTGGCCACCAACGACCGGCCCGGCTGCTTCTGGCGCGCCGACCTCCGGGAGGCCGCGACCGATCTCGTCGCGGTACTGCGGGAGGTACGCCCGCAGGTCGTCGTGACCTACGACGACAACGGCGGCTACGGCCACCCCGACCACGTGCAGACGCACCGCGTCACCACGTACGCACTGTCCCTGGCAGCGGCGCCGTCGTACCGGCCGGACCTCGGTGCGGCGTGGGACGTGGCGAAGGTCTACTGGACGGCGATGCCGCGGTCGTACGTCCGACAGGGGATCATGGCGCTGCGCGAGACCGGGGTCGAGGACGGGTTCGCGGCGATGGACCCCGACGACCTCCCGTTCGCCGTCGACGACGAGCTGGTGACGACGACGGTCGACGGCACCGCGTACGTCGAGCGGAAGGTGGCCGCGATGCGCGCCCACGCGAGCCAGATCGCGGTGTCCGGCGGGTTCTTCGCGCTGTCCAACAACCTGGGAAACCAGGTCTTCGGGCTGGAGTTCTACCGCCGGGTGCGCGGTGCCGGCCCTGCGGCCGAGACGGACCTGTTCGCCGGCATCCCGGACTGAGCGGAACGCAGGGTGACGCTCACGGTGCGTGACTACACGCGGGTGGGCTCTGCGCCGGTCGGGTGACGTGATCACCCCCGGCTGGGAGCCCGGGCCGGATCGGCGCAGGATGACGGTGAACCGAGCCGACCTGGAGGTCCGATGCCCGAGCCGTCCGCGGCTGCTGCCGACACCGTCCCCGCGGAGCAGTCCTCGCTGCTCGGGGAGGCGGGGCGCCGCCAGCTGCGGGCGGGGGAGGCCGACGTCGGCCGCACCCGCGAGCAGATCCGGCGCAAGCGCCTCACCCGCCTCGCGCTGGTGCTCGCCGTACCGCTGGTCTGGCTCTGGTACCGGCTGCTGATGGGGCAGGGGTTCGACCTGCTCGGCATGTCCTGGCCGAGCATCGACCCGCTGCTGCTGATGCCGTTGCTGTTCTTCGCGGCGCTGATCCTGCTGCTGGTCGGCACGACCTTCGGCGCCGGTCGCTCCCCGCACGTCATCTACCGGCCCGAGCAGCTGCACGTGCGCCTCGACGACGTGATCGGCATCGACGTCGTGAAGGAGGACGTGCTGCGCTCGCTGAATCTTTTCCTCGCGCACCGGTCGTTCGCCGCTGAGATGGGCGGTACGCCGCGGCGCGGGCTGCTGTTCGAAGGAGCGCCCGGTACGGGAAAGACCTACCTCGCCAAGGCGATGGCCCGTGAGGCAGAAGTGCCGTTCCTGTTCGTGTCGGCCACCAGTTTCCAGTCGATGTACTACGGGGCGACGGCCCGCAAGATCCGCTCGTACTTCAAGGCGGTGCGCAAGGCGGCCCGCCAGGAGGGCGGCGCCATCGCGTTCATCGAGGAGATCGACGCGGTCGCGATGGCCCGCGGCGGGCTGTCCGCGACCGCCCTGCCCGCGACAGCGGACCCGGGTCAGGTGTGCTGCGGAGGCCTGACCGGGCTGCCGACCGGGTACGCCGCTGCCGCACCGGGCGGCACCACCGTCACGCGGGCGATCAACTCGGAGGGCGTGGGCGGTGTCGTCAACGAGTTGCTGGTGCAGCTGCAGTCCTTCGACGAGCCGACGGGCGCGCAGAAGTGGCGGGCCCGCATGGTCGACCGGATCAACCTGTACCTGCCGCCGCACCGCGCGCTGCGCCGCCCGGTGCCGCCGAGCACGAACGTCCTGGTCATCGCCGCCACCAACCGGGCCGACAACCTCGACCCGGCGCTGCTGCGGCCCGGCCGCTTCGACCGGCGGCTGACCTTCGAGGCGCCCACCAAGAAGGGCCGCCGGGAGCTGATCGACCACTTCCTGTCCCGCAAGTCGCACGACCCGGAGCTCGACGAGCCGGAGGCGCGCGACGCCGTCGCCGCGGTGACGCAGGGCTGGACCCCTGTGATGATCGAGCACCTCTTCGACGAGGCGCTGGTCAACGCGGTCCGCCGCGGGGCGTCGACGATGAACCGCGCCGACGTCGAGCACGCCCGGCTGGTCGAGGAGGTCGGGCTCGGTCAGCCGGTCGCGTACACCGACCACGAGGAGCGGCTCATCGCCACCCACGAGGCCGGGCATGCGGTGACCGCCTGGCTCGTCGCGCCGGCCCGCCGGCTCGAGGTGCTCACCATCGTCAAGCGCCGCGAGGCGCTAGGGATGCTCGCGCACGGCGACGCCGACGACGTCTTCACCCGCTCACGGGCGGAGATGCTCGCCCTGATCCAGATCGCCATGGGCGGGCAGGTGGCCGAGGAGCTCTTCTTTGGCGACGTGTCGACCGGGCCCGCCGGCGACCTGCTGTACGCGACGAACGTCGCCGCGCAGATGGTCGGTGCGGCCGGCATGACCGACACCCTCGTGTCGTACCAGGCCGTGCAGGGCAGCGCGTTCTCGGACACCAACATCGTCGGCCGGGTGCTCGGGGACGCGCAGGGCCGGGAGCGGGTGGAGACGCTGCTGCAGGAGCAGAAGCGGGTCACCTCGAGCCTGCTCGTGCAGCACCAGCACCTCGTCGCGGCGCTGCGCGACGCGCTGCTCGAGCGGCACGAGCTCATCGGTGCCGAGATCACTGCGGTGCTCGAGGAGGCGGCGCGCGTCGTCGACCTGCGCGAGCCCGCGGTGACGCCGGTCTGACGGTTCCCCGTGGCGCGCGACGCCTCTGGTGGCCGGCGGTACGCCGTAGGGTGCCGTCGTGGCAGGTTCGGCCGGGCGCACCGTCCGCGAGGCGTTCGGCTGGCTGGTCCTCGTCGTCGGGACGGCCGTGTTCGCCGCGACGGCGGCGGTGGTGCAGGCCGGCACGGTCACGGTCGGCGGGCGCGCGGTGCCGTACGGGCTCGCCGTGGTGCTCGTGATGCTCGGCGTGGGGGTCCGGGCCGCGGTCTGGTGGCGACGCAGCGCGCTCGGCGGGGTGGTCGTCGGGGTTGTATGGCTCGTCGTCACTTTCGTCCTGGCCCGCTCCGGACCGGGCGGGGACGTGCTGCTGCCCGACGGGTGGCGGGCCCAGGTGTACCTGCTCGGTGGGGTCGTACTCGTGCTCGTGACGGTCCTCGTCCCGCTGCCCCCGCACGACGATGAGGCGGGTCTCGACGGCGCCCCGTCCGCTACAGCCGAGGCGCGACCCGACCGATGACAGCGGCGTGACGATGCCACGCCGGACCGCGCCGAGCGACCCCACCGCCGACCCGGCCGGCCTGGCGGTGACGGTGGCCGACGACGACGCGGTCGACCACGTCATCATCCGGCTCGGGGGCGGACGGTACGGCCTGCCGGCGCCCGACATCGCCGAAGTCGTGCCCGTCCCACCCCTGACCCGGCTGCCGGTCGCGCTGCCGTGGCTGGTCGGTGTCGGCGCGTGGCGCGGCCACGTGCTGCCGGTCGTTGACCTGCGCCCGCTGCTCGCGCTGCCCGCGGGCGCGCTGCCTTCGAGCGCGCGGGCCGTCGTCGTCGACACCGCGGGCGTCGAGGTCGGCATCCTGGCCGAGGCGGTCGCCGGCCTGGCTCCCGTACCGGCACGGATCGCGCCGCTCCCGCCGACCGTGACCGGTGATGCGGCCGGGTTGCTGCGCGGGCTGGCCGACGGCGGCGCCGCCGGACCCATCGGCATCATCGACACGGCAGCGCTCCTCGCGCTGCGCACCCGGCTGCCGTCGAGCGAGGCGCACCGCGCCGCGCGCTGAGGCGAACCGCGCCGCGCGCTGAGGCGCGAATCGGCCGGCACCCCTTCAGGTGCACCAGTCCCCGCCCGATGGATCCGGTAGGGATGCCTCTCGCGTCGGTGCCAGGAAGGAGCGGACCTGTGGAGTTCAGCCGGCGGATCGCCACCGTGTCGATCGCTGCCGCCTGGGGGTGGCCGGTGCTCGGTGCGCTCGCCGCCTGGCTCACTGCGCAGTACGCCACCGGTGCCACGGTCAGTACGCCCGCCGTCATCGGCTGGTGCGCCTACGGGGCGTTGCTCGCCGGGGCGATCACCGTGCTCAGCCTGCGCGCGTTGCGGGCTCCGGCGTCGTCGCCGCAGCGGCTGCTGGTGTCGCGTGCCGCGCTGCTCGCGGTCGTCCTCGGCATCACCGGGCTGGCGTGCGCGGCCGGGGGTCTGCAAGGTGCCGCCTGGCTGCTGCTGGCCGGGACCGTCGTCTTCGCCTCGCTCGTGTTCGAGGGGTGGGGCCTGGTCGGGTACACGGCGCTGCTCGGCGGCGCCGTCGTCGCGATCGGCTTCCTCACGGCCACATGGACCGCGGCGACCGTCGGCATCGGGCTGCTCGGGATCCTGGTACTGATCGGCATGACCCTCGTCGACGGCCAGCTCGCGCAGGGGATCATCTCCGTGCAGTCCCGGGGAGCCAGCGCCGGACGCGAGCTCGCCGCCCGCGTCGTGGAGCTGACCGACCGGCTCGAGCGCGCCGCCGCCGGCGACCTCACGGCACTCACCGAGCCGACCGCCGCCGGTGAGCCGCGCGATACGCCGCGGGCCTTCGACGGGCTCGACGCTCTCGACGGCGCCGGCAGCGCACGTACGGTCGCGGTCCTCGCGGCGTCCGTCGACGGTGCGCTGGCGAGCCTGCGCTCCCTCGTCGAGCAGGTCCGCAGCAGCGGGACCCAGATCGCCGCGAGCGCGGGCGAGCTGCTCACCAGCGCCCAGGACCACGCCGCGTCGGCGACGGCGCAGTCGTCCGCCGTCGCCGAGACGTCCGCCACGATCGAGCAGCTCGCCGCCACGGCGGCGCAGATCGCCGACACCGCCGAGGCGGTGGCGCGCTACGCCGCCGAGACCCTCCGGCACGCCGAGGAGGGCCGGATCGCCGTCGGCGCGTCGGTACGGGCGATGGACCAGATCGCCGACCGGGTCGACGCGATCGCCGGACGGGCGCTGTCGCTGGGGGAGAAGACCCAGGAGATCGGCCGGATCCTCGAGGTGATCGACGACCTCACCGACCAGACCAACCTGCTGGCCCTCAACGCCGCCATCGAGGCGGCCCGCGCCGGTGAGCACGGCAAGGGCTTCGCCGTCGTGGCGGCCGAGGTGCGCAAGCTCGCCGAGCGGGCCCAGGAGTCGACCGGGCAGATCCAGACGATCGTCGCGCAGATCCAGACCGAGACCCACTCCACGATCCTCGCGACCGAGGAGGGCAGCAAGGACGTCCGGACCGGGGCGGCGCTGGCCCGCGACGTCGTCGACGCGCTCGAGCGCATCTCCGGCATGGTCGACGAGACCACCACCGCCGCCAAGGAGATCTCGATCGCGACCCAGCAGCAGCGCTCGGCCTCCGAGCAGGTCGTCGCGGCGATGACCCAGGTGTCGGAGGTGTCGCGTCAGTACGCGGTCGGATCCAAGGCGTCCGCGACCGCTGCCGCCGCCCTCGATGCGCTCTCCCGCGACCTGTCCGCCTCGATCGAGCAGTTCCAGGGTGCCTAGGTGGCGGGGATGAACTGGGCCGACGACCCGGAGCTCGTCGCGACCTTCCGCGCGGAGGTGGAGGAGCGGCTCGCCTCCCTCACCGAGGGGCTGCTGCGCCTCGAGGACCACGCCTCCCCGCGCCAGCTCGTCGGCTCGCTGTTCCGCGACGCGCACACCGTCAAGGGTTCTGCGCGGATGCTCGGCCTCGACGCCCTGGTCCAGCTCGCGCACCGGTGCGAGGACCTGCTCGGCGCGCTGCGCGACGGGCGCCTCGCGGTGCGCACCGACCTGGTCGACGTGCTGCTCGTCGCGGCGGAGGCGCTCGCCCGCGCGCTGCCCGGCGCGGAGCGGCCGATCCCCGAAGCGGTGCTCGCCGACGTGGTCGGCGCGCTCGACGCGGCCCTCGCCGGGCAGGACCCGGTCGCGGTGCCGCGGCTGCACACCGAGACGCTCGAACCCGAGGAGCCGGACGACGACGCCGCGTACGACTCCGGCCGTGGCGGCGAGCACGTGCGGGTCCCGACCCGACGGGTTCACCTGCTGCTCGACCTGGTCAGCGAGGCCGACCTCGACGTGCGCCGGGTGCACCGCTGCGCCGACGAGCTGACGGCGCTGGTACGCGAGCAGCAGGAGCTGGTACGCGCGCTGCGTACCGAGCTGCGGCAGACGCCTGGTGGGGCGAGCGGCGAGCTCACCGACACCGTCAACGCGTTGCTCGCCGTGGGTGAGCGGATGATCCCCGAGGCACGCGAGCTGCGGGGGCGGATCGAGGACGCGGGCAGCCGGCTCGCCCGGGTCCGCGACGGCGCGATGGAGCTGGCGATGGTGCCGGTACGGCGCGTCGTCGCCGGGTTCCCGGCGCTCGTGCGCGAGCTCGCGTCCGCGACCGGCAAGGACGTGCTGCTCGAGACGAAGGGCGCCGAGGTCGAGCTGGACGTGCAGGTGCTCGACGGGGTCGCCGAAGCGCTGCGCCACCTGGTGACCAACGCGGTCGACCACGGGTGCGAGCCGTCCACGGAACGGGTCGCCGCGGGCAAGTCGCGGCAGGCCGTCGTGACCGTCGCCGCCCGGCAGGTCGGCTCCACCGTCGTCATCGAGGTCGCCGACGACGGGCGCGGCATCGACGACGACGCCTTGCGCGCCAAGGCGATCCGCGCCGGGCTGCTGCCCGAAGCGAGCACCGAGCACGGCTCCGCCCTGTACCGGGTGCTGTTCGCCGCCGGCTTCACCACCCGCGACGACGTCACCGAGACCTCAGGCCGGGGCGTCGGCCTGGACGTGGTGCGCTCCGCCGTCGAGGGGCTCGGCGGTGCGGTGGAGGTCGAGTCGAGCCTGGGCGAGGGCACCCGGTTCCTGCTCACCCTGCCGGTGACGACCGGCGTCGTACGGTGCCTGATGGTGCGGGCCGGTAGCGGGCAGTACGCGATCCCGATGTCGGGCGTGCTCGAGACGGTCTCGCTGGCCGACAGTCCGGTGCACACGGTGGCGGGAAGCGCCGTGCTGCGCCACCACGGCGCGACGGTCCCGGTCGCCGACCTGGCCGAGGTGCTCGGCAGCGCGCACGACCGGGAACCGCGGGTCGCGGTCCTCTTCCGGTTCGCGGGGCACACGATCGCCTGGAGCGTCGACGAGCTCGAGGGGGAACGCGAGGTCGTCGTACGGCCGCTGGGCAGCTTCATCGGCCACCTGCCCGGGGTCGGCGGTGCCACCCGCGACGCCGACGGCAGCGTGCTACTGCTGCTCGACCTGCGCGAGCTCGGACAGTTGCGCACCGGCGGTCCGCTGCGTCCCGTGCTGCGCGACACGGTGTCGCCCCCGGTCGCGGCGGCGCCGGTCCTCCGGCCGACGGTGACGGACGCAGCGGCGGGCGGCGCGGACCGCCCGCGCGTACTCGTGGTCGAGGACTCGGTCGGTGTACGCGAACTGCAGCGCACGATCCTGGAAGGTGCGGGGTACGCCGTGCTCACCGCGGTCGACGGGCTCGACGGGGCGGCGCGGCTTGCCCAGAACCCGGTGGACCTGGTGCTGTCCGACGTGGAGATGCCGGGGATGGACGGGTTCACCCTCACCCGCACGATCCGCTCCACCCGCGGCTGGGAGAACGTCCCGGTCGTGATCATGACTTCCCGCGGGGACGACGCGGACAAACGGGCCGGCCTGGAGGCCGGCGCCGACGCGTACCTGCTGAAGAGCGAGTTCGACCAGGGGGCGCTGGTGTCGACGGTGCGCCGCCTGGTCGGTCGGTGACGAGGAGGACAGTGCAATGAGCCCGGACGACCTGACCGCGGCAGCGGACCGACTGTACGCCGTGGTGGTCGCGGACGACAGCCCGACGATGCGGCGGATCGTGGGGGGCGTCCTCGAGCGGGCCGGCTTCGCCGTGACGCTCGCCGAGGACGGCGTGGAGGCGGTGCAGGCGGTGTTCGGTACACAGCCGGATGTCGTCGTGCTCGACGTGCAGATGCCACGGGTGTCCGGCTACGTCGCCGCCCGGGTGCTCAAGGACGACTGGCAGACCGCTGACGTACCGGTGCTGTTCCTCACCTCGCTGGGCGCTGCCAGCGACCGCTACTGGGGCGACCGCGCCGGTGCCGACAAGTTCCTGACCAAGGACTTCGAGGCTCCCGAGCTCGTCGACGCGGTACGCGCGTCCATCACCGAGGCGGCACAGGGGCGTGGCGACCGGGAGCGGCTGAAGCCGGACCCGCTGCAGCTGACGGACGACGACGTGCTCGCGCGCGTCTGCGACCTGTTGGACCGCAAGCTGTTCGAGGCCTCGGTGACGCAGGACATCACGACGATCGCGGCGGACGTGCACGGGTACGAGGAGACGGTGGCCGCGGTGCTGGGAGCGCTGGCGAACATCGTGGATTGCGACCTGGTCGGGATGCTGCTGCTCGAGGCGCCCGGCACCGAGCAGGCAGCGTACGTGTCGGTCGCGCGCGAGGTGACCCAGCAGCAGTACGTCGAGTTCGTGCAGGGGCTCGCCGAGGCCGCTGAGCAGGCGAGCGGTCGCAGCATCGACGCCCTCGCGCTCGACCCGCGCGTGGCCGACCCGCGTGGGCTGCTCGGCTCGCTGGACCCCGATGTCGTCGACCCGAGCACCGGGCTTGCGACGTTCCTGTCCATGCCGCTGCGCGCCGGCGGCACCCTGCTCGGCGTGCTCGCACTGTCCAGCGGCACGGCCAACGCGTTCGGCGAGTCCGCGCTCACCACGCTGCGACTCGTGGCGTCGCCGGCCGCGGTGGTGGTCGACCACGCCCGACTGGCCGGCGCGCGCGCCGACAGCCTCGCCCCCTGAGCGGCGAGCCGGGCGCGCCCGTCGGGGGAAGTAGGGTCGTCGGGATGGACGACCAGGCGCTGTTCCGCAGTGTCATGAGTCGATTCGCGACCGGGGTCGCTGTCGTCACGACGGTCCAGGACGGCATGGACCACGCCATGACCGCCAACTCGTTCACCTCGGTGTCGCTCGACCCGCCGCTCGTGCTGGTGTGCGTGGAGATCGACAGCCGGTTCTACGACGCCATCCTCGACAACGGGCGGTGGGCGGTCAGCATCGTCTCGGAGAAGGCCCGGCCGCAGGCGCGCTGGCTCGCCGTGAAGGGCCGCCCACTGGAGGCGCAGCTCGCGGTCGTCCCGCACCGCCGCGGCCCGGTGAGCGGCGCTGCGCTGCTGACCGAGTCGCTCGCCACGCTTGAGTGCCGCACGACGGCGGTGCATGCCGCCGGCGACCACGTGATCGTCGTCGGCGAGGTCCTCGCGTTGACCGAGGACGAGTCGCGCGAGGACCCGTTGCTGTACTGGCAGAGCACCTATCACCGCCTCGGGGAGCGGGCAGAACACCGCTGAGCCCGCTCCGAGCGACGCGCCGGGCCCGACCGGCTCGCGTACGCAGCGTGTCGGCCACGTACCATGACGTGTCCGCCCGGCCCCGACCCAGGAAGCTCGTACGTGACTCACGACGCCACGCGCGTGCCCGATCCTGCCTCGGAGCCGCCGAACTTCCGCGCGCGGCGCGTCGCGGCTTTCGGCGCCGTCGTGGTCGTCGGGCTCGGCGCGTTCTACCTGGGCACCGTGGCCTTCCGCAGCGCGGACGTCCCGGCCGGCACCACGGTGCTCGGGGTCACGATCGGTGGGATGACGCGCGACGAGGCGGTCACCGCCCTCAGCACCGCCCTCGCCGACCGGACCACCCAGCAGCTCGACGCGCGGGTGGGGCGGGCGCACATCACCGTCGACCCCGTTGACGCCGGGCTCTCCTTCGACGCCGCTGCCACGGTCGACGGCGTCGTGGGAAGGGACTGGAACCCCTTCTCGTTGCTGGGATCCGGCGCCGGGCAGGACGTCGCGCCCGTGATCCGGGTCCAGCAGCAGCAGCTCGATCAGGTCGTGGCGACGATCGCGGCGGACACCGACGAGCCGGTGCAGGAGCCCGAGATCACCTTCACTCGCCTGCAACCCCAGCTCGTCGCCGGTGAGACCGGCCGCGCGCTCGACCAGGCCGGTGCCGCCGCTGCGATCACGTCGGCCTTCCTGCGTACCGACTCGGTCAGCCTGCCGGTCGCCAAAGTGCACCCGTCCATCGACGAGAGCGGCGCGTCGGCCGGGCTGGCATCGGCAGCGGCCGCCGTCGCCGAACCGGTCTCGGTAGGCGCCGACGCGGTGACCGCGACGATCCGCCGCGGCGCGCTCGCGCGGGCGCTGTCGTACACCGGCGCCGACGGCCGCTTCACCGCCCGCCTCGACGGGGACGTGCTGCGCGCCTCGATCGCGCGGCAGGTGGCACCGGTCGAGACCCCCGGGCGGGATGCGCGCTGGCGCATCAAGCGCGGCAAACCGGTCGTGGTGCCGAGCAAGGTCGGTCGCGGGGTCAACGCCGAGCAGCTCGCCACGGCGGTCGCCGAGGTGCTCGAACGCACCGGCGCCGACCGCGCCGTGCAGGCGCCCATCGGACCGATCGAGCCGGCCTTGACGACCGCGGACGCCCGGGCCCTGAACATCACCGAGCAGCTCTCGACGTTCACCCAGCCGTTCCCGTACGCCGCCTACCGCAGCCAGAACATCGGTCAGGCGGCGAAGTACCTCGACGGCACCCTGCTACGTCCCGGCGACACCTTCTCCATGAACGACACGATCAAGGAGCGCACGGTCGCCAACGGCTACACCAGGGGATTCATCGTGGGCCCGGGTGGGGTGTTCCAGGAGGACCTCGGCGGCGGGGTGTCGACCGCGACCTCGGCGGTGTGGACGGCGGCGTTCTTCGCGGGCCTGGAGCGGGTGCACACGCAGGCGCACTCGATCTGGATCCCGCGTTACCAGGCCGGCCTGGAAGCCACGGTGGCGTGGGGCTTCTTCGACATGCAGTTCCGCAACGACACGCCCAGTGGCGTGCTGATCACGACGCGGATGACCCCCACCTCGATCACCGTGTCGATGTGGGGGACCAAGGTCTACGACAAGATCCGTGCCGAGTCCGGCCCGCGTACCGGCATCGTGCCCTACCGGACGGTCTACAACACCTCGCCCACGTGCCACTCGCAGTCCGGCGTCTCCGGTTTCTCCATCGTCGTCACGCGGGTGTTCGTCAAGGACCGCAAGGTCGTGAAGCGCGAGCCGATCCGCACCCGCTACATCGCCTCGCCGCAGGTCGTCTGCGGCCCGGACCCGACGAAGAAGACCAAGCCGGAGAAACCCGACCCGAGCGCGAAACCACGCCCCTCCACGAGCCCGACCCGGTAACCACCGACCCGGTGCGGGACTGAAGCCGGCCTGCCGCCCGCCTGAAAGATGGGGTATCGACGATGCGGGCCATGAACCATCCACCGGACCCGGGCGGCAGATCGTCCGCAGATGGCAATCCCCTGAAACCGTGAAGACGTTGGCCCGTGGGACCTTTCACCGTGACCGTCAAGGATGGCGCCGCGCGTCGGGTGGGGCAGCCCGGGCCAGCCCGCTGGGGCAGGCCCAGCACCGGCGCCTGCACGGACCCAGCTCGAGCCAGGGTGGTCAGTTGAGGCGCGCGCGGGCCTCCCGGGCGGTACGGCGGGCAGCCTCGGCGGACAACGGCATCGGGCCGGCGACCAGGTCGGCGTACTCCTCCAGCCGGGCCGCGCCTTCGGCGTACCGCCCGATCGCGAGCAGCGCCTCGGCGTGCTCCCGGCGCAGCTCGACGTCGTGGCGGGGCAGCAGCAGCGCGAGCTCGCAGGACCAGAGCCGGGTCCGGGAGCGCTCCGGGCGCCGGGCCGCCCAGGTGCGGATGTTGGCGAGCATCCGCGCGATCGTCTCCACCGGCCCGGAGGGCGCGAGGTGCTCGGGCAGCAGCGTGTGGCCGGTGCCGGCGACGATCCGCCGGGCGGTGTCGTACGGCAGCAGGGTGCCGCCCGCGAACGGGTCGACGAGCACCCGCGCGCCGTCCGGGTCGCCGATGCCCACGACGAAGTGGCCGGGCAGCCCGACGCCGTACGCGGCGATTCCGGCGCGGCGCGCGACCTCGGTCCACACCGTGGAGAGCAGGATGGGCAGCCCACGACGGCGTTCCAGCACTGCGGGGAGCAGGCTCGCCTCCAGCCGCTCGTAGTCGGCCGGTTCGCCGTGGAAGGCGCCGAGCACCGCCCGCAGCCGGGCGTCGTCGCGGCCCCGCTCGCCGGCCACCCGCGCCGCGAGCCGGTCCAGGCGGGCCAGCCCCTCGGCCAGGTGGTGAACCAGGGCGGGGCCCGTGGCCTCGTCGTCCGGCTGTGCCTCGGCCGCCACTAGCAGCGCCGCGAGGTCCAGCCGGACCCCCGCCGGGTCACCGCCGCCGCTGCGGACCACCTGCGCGAACTGCTCGCGGGACTGCACGCTCACGGCGCGCTCCCGCTCGGGCCGCGGTAGGCGTAGCGGTGGTGGCGGACGAAGCCGAGCCTCGCGTACAGCTCGCTTGCCGCCCCGTTCAGCGACCGCACCTGCAGGTACGTGACCCGAGCACCGCGCGCCGCTGCCCATCGCCCGGCCGCGGCGAGCAACGTCTTCGCGATGCCGCGGCCGCGCGCGGCGGGCACGGTCTCGACGCAGCTGAGTCCGGCCCAGTGCGGGCCGCCGCGCGGCAGCCTCGCCGCACTCGCACGAGCCACGCCCACGAGTGCGCCTGCCGCGTCGTGCGCGGCGAGGTGGGTCACGTCGGGGGAACGGGTCAGGATCGCGCGGTACGCGACCCGCTGCGCAGGGGTCACCTCGGACAGCACGTCGAGCCAGCCGGCGTCCGGTGCGTCGTGGGCGACGACGGTGACGTCGCTCGGGGTGGGTGCGGCCGCTGCGAGCCGCTCGCTCGCCAGGGTGAGCACCTCGACCTGCTCGAGCACCGGCCAGCCTGCGGCGTCGAGATCGTCGTCGTACCGCCAGGGCGTCGGTAGCTGCAGCAGCGGATCGGACCCGCGCGCCGCGTACCAGTCGGCGACCTCGACGAGGGCGCGCGCGAGCGGCACGGGCGGGTCGCCGCCGACCCGCACCGAGTTCGCACGCCGGGTGACCCCGTGGTCCCAACGCAGCGCCCAGTCGCCGTGTCGCTCGAGGTGCTCGGCGCGCCAGCCCTGCTCCGCGAGCCGTTGCACGTCGTACGCCGAGACGTCCGGCGGCACGACCTTGCCGGCGACAAGGGCGGGTGCCGGGACGGTGCTCGTGCGGCCGTCGCGCCGGCGTACCGAGAGCATCGCGGCGGACCATGCCTCGAGGGTGCCGACGACGTCGGTGAGGCGACCGTCGGCAGGGTCGGAGTAGCGGACCGAGACCCGTCGTCCGGTGTCGGCGGGGCAGATCCGCACCGCGAGCAACGCCCGCGTCGGACCCGCGAAGGACACAGGACCCCCTTCGTGCACGACCGACGGCCTCGGCGCGATACTAGGCGGGAGCGGTCCGGCAGCGGCGCCAGCGGGGTGCCTCGGCTCGTTCGGGGGATCGGGTCTCGGCCCGGGTACGGAGGAAACACTCGTGACCTACACGATCGCGCAGCCCTGTGTCGACCTCAAGGACAAGGCGTGTGTCGAGGAGTGTCCCGTCGACTGCATCTACGAGGGCGAACGGATGCTCTACATCCACCCCGACGAGTGCGTCGACTGCGGCGCGTGCGAACCGGTCTGTCCGGTCGAAGCGATCTTCTACGAGGACGACGTTCCCGAGCAGTGGCGTGACTACACCCCGGCCAACGCGGAGTTCTTCGACGACCTCGGCTCGCCGGGCGGGGCCGCCAAGCTCGGGCTCATCCCCAAGGACCACCCGCTGGTCGCCGCCCTGCCCCCGCAGGAGCACGACTGACCCTCCCGCAACGGGGCGATTCACCGAACCGAGAGGCTGGGCGAATCACCCCGTTGCGTGAGCGGCTGCCGCAGTTCCCCTGGGACCGGCTCGCCCCCGCGGCGGCGACCGCGCGTCGTCACCCCCACGGCATCGTCGACCTGTCGGTCGGTACGCCGATCGACCCGGTGCCCGAGCTCGTACGGGAGGCGCTCGCAGCCGCTGCCGACAGCCCCGGCTACCCGACGACCGCGGGTACGCCGGCGCTGCGGGAGGCCGCTGCCGGCTGGTGCCGCCGCACCCTCGGAGCCGCTGTCGACGCTGCCGACGTGCTGCCGACGATCGGCTCGAAGGAACTCGTGGCGCTGCTGCCGCTGCTGCTCGGCGTCGGGCCGGGCGACACCGTGCTGGTCCCGCAGCTCGCCTACCCGACGTACGAGATCGGCGCCCGGGTGGCCGGCGCGGCGGTGCTCGCCTCGGACGCGACGAGCGCCGCCGGACCGGCGCGGGTCCCGCTGGTCTGGGTGAACTCGCCGTCCAACCCGACCGGCCGGGTGCTACCGGTCGAGCACCTGGCGAAGGTGGTCGCCTGGGCGCGCGAGCGGGGCGCGGTCGTGGTCAGCGACGAGTGCTACATCGAGCTCGGCTGGAGCGCCGAGCCGGTCTCGGTGCTCCACCCGGACGTCTGCGCCGGTACGCACCAGGGTCTGCTCGCCGTCCACTCGCTGTCCAAGCGCTCGAACCTGGCCGGCTACCGCGCCGGCCTCGTCGCCGGCGACCCGGTGCTCGTGGCCGCGCTGCTCGACGCGCGCAAGCATCTCGGGCTGATGATGCCCGCGCCGGTCCAGGCCGCCGCCGCGGCCGCGTTCGCGGACGACGAGCACGTGCGCGAGCAGCGCGCGCGGTACGCGACGCGGCGCACCGCGCTGTACACCGCGCTCACCGATGCCGGTTTCACGATCGACCACAGCGAGGCGGGTCTCTACCTCTGGGCGACCCGCGGCGAGCCCTGCTGGGACACCGTGGACCGGCTCGCGGAGCGGGGGATCCTGGTGGCACCGGGCGACTTCTACGGACCGACCGGAAGTCGCCACGTACGCATCGCGTTGACCGCGCCCGATGAGCGCATCGCTGCCGCGGTGGCCCGACTCGCGGAGGGCTGAACTGCCCGCGCGCCCGGTCACGCGGCGGCAGTGCTGACCGGAACGTGCTCTAATGGCGGTGGTCGTAGTTTTCTGTAGATGTGTGCTCGACATGCCTCGCGGATTCACTCGCGGGCGTTCTGCTGTCACCAGGTGATACCAGCTCCGCTCGGACCCGGCGCACGCACGGTGCGAGCGCTGATCACCTCTCACGACAGGAGAAACACCATGGCGCAGGGAACTGTGAAGTGGTTCAACGCTGACAAGGGCTTCGGGTTCATCGAGGTCGACGATGGATCGGGCGACGTGTTCGTCCACTTCTCGGCCATCGAGTCGAGCGGCTTCCGCAGCCTCGAAGAGGCCCAGCGGGTCGAGTTCGACATCGCTCAGGGCCCCAAGGGTCAGCAGGCGGAGCACGTCCGGGTCGTCTAGTATTGCGCGTCATTAGTTGATTTACAGTCGACGGCGCGGGATGATGGCGCATGCCATCAACTGCCTTGGTAGT
>OFIS01000304.1_pt1 | contig 37530 bp, 38 predicted proteins | sample 1775071 | NCBI WGS metagenome assembly OFIS01 (sample SAMN08195774, study PRJEB24354) | sludge metagenome | isolation source: sludge from phenol fed wastewater aerobic bioreactor C | place: India: Nagpur | collected 2016-09-17
AGGGAGGGTTCAAACATGGGTCACTTCTCGATGAAAATATCCCGCAACGCCGGGTCAATTCTCAGTACGAATCAACAGCCTCGTGCACTCAACGCCGGAGGACCGAGTAGTGCAGCCGGGAATCGATCTTGCGCTGCCACATTGCACACTCCCCTATTGTCCCGCTAATGCGCTTCGACCGCAATTTGCCGAACGGGCAGATCTAGGTCTCTTTCGGCCCTCGCTCTCACGACCTAGATCCTAATCGCGACACAGAGGGCCCCGCTCAAAGTCGCGGGCAAATGCAGGCGACCGAGGGTATGAAAAGCGACTCCCTCTCCTATCCTCCTCGCGGTCTCTCACGCGAAGAAGCCGCTCGGTACATCGGCGTGGGCATAACCAAATTCGACCAGATGGTTGCTGACCGCCGCATGCCGAAGCCGAAGAAAGTTGACGGCCGCGTGATTTGGGATCGGCTCAAACTCGAAGCGGCCTTTGGCGATCTGCCGGGAGACGATGACGAGAATATCGTCGACTTTTTGTTGCAAGGGAATCATCGCAGGGAATAGATTCATTCTGCCATGACCGACAAATATCCCGGCCTCTCCTCCTACACTGATCGCCATGGAAAACTTCGCTGGCGCTATCGGACGAAGGAGCGTGTGGTTAGTCTGCCAGCCCCCAATCAGGCGGGTTTCAAGGAGGCCTACCAAGCAGCGGTCGAGGGCCGGAAAGTCCCTAAGGCTCCCGTCGTGCGTATGCCTGGAGCCGCCCTGCCCGGCACGTTTGGAGCTGCCTTTCAACGGTTGAAAATCTCAGTCAAGTGGCTGGCGCTTGACGAAGCCAGCAAGCGGAAGAACACGCGACTGATCGAAGAATTTTTGGAACTGCGGGTGGTAGCAGATCATCCGCTCGTCTGGCGGAACGTGCCGGTTAAGAACCTTAGACGCATCCATGTTGAAGAGCTTCTAGGCCGCTTCATAGCCACGCCCCACAAGGCCAAACACCTATTGGTCGGCATACGCAAGCTGGTCTATGTCGCACTTCGGCAAGACTGGATTGAAATCGACCCCACAGCAGCGGTCGAGTGGCGTCCCGCTTATGCCGGTTGGAAGGCATGGTCGCGCGAAGCCATGGCGCAATTCGAAAACCGTTGGCCGCTCGGCACCGCGGCACGCACTTGTTATGGTTTGGCACTTTGGCTCGGCAATCGCCGCGGCGACGTCGCAGGCCTTCGCTGGGATCAGAGAGTCACTCGCCGTGTCTTCATCGACGGTGTCGAGCGTCACTTCGACGGGTTTGATATCGTTCAGGCCAAGAACAAGGGACGAACAGGTGGCAAACGGCTTTTCGTGCCGATCACACCGATGCTGTCTGAGATCCTTGATGCAGCCGACAGGCGCGGCGAGACCGTTCTGGTCAACGGCTATGGGGAGCCGTTCTCCGCCAAGTCGCTGACTGGAATGATGGCGCATTGGTGCAAGCTTGCCGATCTTCCGAAGGGCTTGACACTGCATGGACTGAGAAAATCGCTTGGCGTGTACCTAGCTGAGGCAGAGGCCTCAACCAGGCAGTTGATGGACGTGCTAGGACACGACGATATCGATCATGCCGAACTCTATTCGCGCGAGGCGTCGCAGGTTCGGCTGGCGGTCCAGGGGATGGACCGAGTCGTGCGTCTCGTGACCCGCAAGCCGATGCTTGGCGAACCTATTGGCGAACCTCGTGGCGAACCACCCTATAAGGCATTGATAAATAACGATAATGGTGGGCCCGGAGGGACTCGAACCCCCAACCAAGCGGTTATGAGCCGCCGGCTCTAACCATTGAGCTACAGGCCCCACGCGGCTGGATTAGTGTTTTTCCCACGCCGGCACAAGGGCTTATGGGCACGCTGGTCAAGATCGCCCAAATCAGCCCATATTCGCATCCTAGGAACAGCCCGGCGTCCATTCTGGACGCCCGGATTGCGCTCTGACGGTTTTGAAGACCGCGACGTGCCGTGTTCGAACCGATTCCGGTTCCCGGCCCGAAGCGGAAGACGAGCAGCAGCCGGATCGCAGACCAAGGAGATTTCATGACCAGATACCTTTTGCCCCTGGCGCTCGCCGCCTCGGTAGCCTTCCCGGCAATGGCCGCGGCTGCCGACACAACGCCCACGCCCCGCATCGTTGTCACCGGCGAAGGCCAGGCCACCACGCCGCCCGACCTTGCGCTGCTGTCGCTCGCCGTCATGCGCGAGGCCAAGACCGCGCGCGCCGCGCTCGATGCCAACAACGACGCCATGGCCGCCGTGATCGCGGCGATGAAGGCGGCCGGCATCAAGGATCGCGACCTGCAGACGTCGGGCATCCAGATCAACCCGCGCTACAACTACACCAACAAGGCGGATGGCAGCCAGGAGGCGGAACTCGTCGCCTATCAGGTGACCAACACGCTGGCGGTGCGGGTGCGCGACCTCGACAAGACCGGCGAGATCATCGACAAGGCGGTTTCGCTCGGCGTCAACCAGGGCGGCGGCATCACCTTCACCAATGACGACCCGGCGGCCACGGTGACGGCGGCACGCAAGAAGGCCGTCGCCGATGCCATCGCCAAGGCCAAGACACTGGCCGAAGCGGCCGGCGTCAACCTCGGCAAGGTGCTGGAAATCTCCGACCAGAGCTTCACCCCGCCACCGATGCCGATCAACGCCAAGGCCTTCGACGCCGCGCGCTCGGCGGTGCCGGTGCAGGCGGGCGAGAACGCCTATTCCGTGCAGGTCACCGTCACGTTCGAACTGAAGTGACAGGCGCCATTCCGGTGCCCCTCGATCTCTTTGATTGACGGGCTGCCGGGCATTTCGGCCGAAGGCACATAGAGAAAACCCCGGAAGATTGCTCTTCCGGGGTTTTCTTTTTCATCGCCGCATCGGCGGCTTTCAACGTCGGATCTGCCAGAGAGCCGCGTCGCTCTTTTCAGCCCCGCACTTTAACGGCGAATGATCGGGCAGCCGCGCTCGTTGGCGAACACCACCACGACGCGGTCACCGTACTGACGACCGACGACCTTGACCGTGTAGCGGTCCATGTCGACGATGCGGGCACGGCGGAGCCCCATGCGGTCGGCCTTGTCGAGGGCGCGCTCCGGCGAGCAGCGGCGCCAGTTGTCGCGACGGTATTCGTCACGGCGATCGTCACGGCGCCAGTCGCGGCGATCATAGTTGTTGTCGTCGACATAGACGCCCACGCGCGGATCCTGATTGTTGCCGAAACCCAGATAGATGTTATCGGCGTGGGCGGCCGGCACGGCGGCAAGCGTGCTGAGGCCGATCATGGCCGAAAGCGTCGCCGTCTTGAGGGTGCTGAACATGTCTACTCTCCTTTTTAAGGGCTCGTGCCCTGTCGTGAAACCGATGTGGCGATAATGACCCCTTCCGCCTGAACTGTTTGCGAACCTTTCGTTCATTTTCGGTTCATATGAATCCGCCCCTTCACAATGCCTGGCCAAACGCCTCAGACCCATGCCGGTTCCAGGGGCGAAGGCCAGGGCTTCGGCTATCGCCGGCGTGAAGGCGAGGGCGCGGCGCCTCGATGCGCGCCGACGGCTCGTCGGCCAGCATATGGTCGAAATAGTCTTCCGGATCCGCCATGTCGGTCTCGCTGGCGCTGACACGGCCGCGCATGGAGATGCCGGCTTCGTGCACGGTTTCAGCACTTCCCGAGACCAGCCTGTGCCACCAGTAGAGATCGCGCCCCTCGGCCACCAGGCGGTAGGCGCATGTCTTGGGCAGCCAGCTTATGGTCCGGACATTGCTGGGGGTGAGACCGACGCAATCCGGCACACGCGCCAGCCGGTTGATGTAGTCCGAGCAGCGGCAGGTGGCGGCATCGAACAGCCGGCAGCCGACACTCGTCCAGTAGATCTCGCCAGTATCCTCGTCCTCGAGCTTCGACAGGCAACATTTGCCGCAGCCGTCGCACAGCGATTCCCACTCCTGCGGGCTCATCGCTTCCAGGGTCTTCGTCTTCCAGAATGGCTTTTCCATCGTTCGGGGTCTGGCCTTCGTTTGTGGCAACATCAAGCTTTGCCATTGCCTGAAATGAAGCCCAAACCACACGAATAACACGAAGTCGCCTTCAAAACGCCGGTCATCCACCCTTGGTTGCGCCAGGCACTGCCCGATTGGAACCAATATGGTTACTATCGGTTTCGGCAAGGATGGGACGCCACAAGGAGAGTTTTTCAATGAAACGCCAATCATCGATTCTGGCAGGCACGGCGCTTGGCTTGTTGATGCCATCCGCGACGTTGGGCGCTTCCCCGCTGCCGGGCACGGCGCCATCGCGCGCCCCGTCGCCCCTGGTGCTGGCGCAGGCGGCTTGCGCCGAGGGCCAGTCGGCTGAGGAATGCGCGCAGGGCGAGCCCGGCAACAAGAAACACCGCCAGGAGCAGCAGGGCGAGGCCCAGCAGCAACAGGGCGGCGGCGGAGAAGGCGAACAGCAGCAGCCGCGCAAGAAGCGCGACCAGCAGCAGGGCAATGGCGGCGGCGAGCAGTCACAGGGTGGTGGCGAGCAACAGCAGCAACCGCGCAGGAAGAATCGCGACCAGCAACAACAGCAGATGAATGGCGCGGCCGAGCAGGCTCCGGCGGGCGGCGAGGAGCAGCCGATGAAGCCGCGCAAAAAGAATCGCGACCAGCAACAGCAGCAGATGAACGGCACGGCCGAGCAGGCTCCGGCGAGCGGCGAGGAACAGCCGATGAAGCCGCGCAAGAAGAACCGCGACCAGCAACAGCAGCAGATGAACGGCACGGCCGAGCAGGCTCCGGCGGGCGGCGAAGAGCAGCCGATGAAGCCACGTAAAAAGAACCGCGACCAGCAGCAGCAGGAAACCGCGCCCGCCGGCCAGCAGCAGGGCCAGGAAGCGCAGCCCGCGAACGACAACCAGCCGGGCCAGCAGGATTCGCGCAAGAAGAAGCACAAGCAGGACCAGCAGGCACAGCCTGCCGAGCAGCAGGGCGAACAGCCGCAGAAGCCCGGCAAGAAACCTGTCGCCGAACAGCCCGCCACCGGCGAACAGCCGGCGCAGGGTGAGCAGCCTGCCCAAGGCGAGCAGACGCAGGGCCAGCAAAAGAAGCACAAGCCCGGCGAAAAGCCCGCCAATGGCGAGCAGCCGGCGCAGGGCGAGCAGCCCGCTCAGGGCGAGCAGACGCAGGGCCAGCCCAAGAAGCTCAAGCCCGGTGAAAAGCCCGCCGCCAATGGCGAGCAGCCGGCGCAGGGCGAGCAACCCGCCCAGGGTGAACAGACGCAGGGCCAGCCCAAGAAGCTCAAGCCCGGCGAAAAGCCCGCCACCGGCGAGCAGCCGGCGCAGGGCGAACAGCCCGCCGGCGGCAAAGGCGCGCAGAACGAGCCTCCGGTCGATCCGAACGCGGCGCCGATCCTCGACAGCCAGAAGGATGCCGAGCGCCAGAACGGCGGCAAGCGCCGGCCCGGTCAGGGAGAAGGCGGTCAAGGACAGGGTGGACAGGGACAGGGCGGACAGAACGCCGGCAACGACAACGGCCAGGGCGGCGGCAACGGCCAGCAGAATGGCGGCCGCAAGCCTCCGGTCGCGCCGGTCGACCAGGGACCGCCTCCGACCGACGACCGGGCTGCCCAGCAGGAGATCAAGCCGGAGAAGCTCCTGCCGGTGCTGGAGGAAAAGGGCCGGCGCATCGATCGCAGACCCAGCGACGACGACTGGCGCCGCCGCCCGCGCCCCGAGGGCGCCGACATCGTCAAGCAGTTCGGCGACCGCGTCATCATCCAGTTCAACAATCAGGAGATCGTGCAGAGCACCGACACGCCGCGCGTCAACCGCGGCGCCAGGAACATCTACTACGAGGATCTGCCGGGCGGTCGCACCCGCGAGATCGTGGTGCGCGACAACGGCAACCAGATCGTCACCATCCGCAACCGCAACGGCGACGTCGTGCAGCGCTCGCGCATCACCCCGGACGGGCGCGAATATGTGCTGAGCTACGTCGACGAGCGTTACTATGACGACGTGCGCGAATGGCGCGATCCGGGCGACGACCTGCCGCCGATGCGGCTGACCATCCCGCGCCGGGACTACATCCTCGACTCGCAATATGTCGACGATCCCGACGAATACTACACCTTCCTCGAGCAGCCGCCGGTGGAAAGGGTTCAGCGCCTCTATTCGATCGACGAGGTCAAGCGGTCCGCGCGCGTGCGCGACATCGCCCGCCGCGTCGACCTCGACACGCTGAACTTCGACTTCGGCTCGGCGACCATCTCGGACACCGAGGTGCAGAAGCTGGAGGGCGTCGCCAGCGCCATGGAAAAGCTCCTGAAGAAGAACCCGGCCGAGACCTTCCTGATCGAGGGCCATACCGATGCCGTCGGCACGCCCCAGGCAAACCTGGTTCTGTCGGACCGGCGCGCCGAATCCGTCGCGGAAGCCTTGACCAACGCCTTCGGCATACCGCCGGAGAACCTGACAACGCAGGGCTATGGCGAGGAGTATCTGAAGATCAACACGCAGGCGCCGAACCGGGAGAACCGGCGCGTCGCCATCCGCCGCATCACCTCGCTAGTGGCGCCGGCGGCCAGCAACGATTAGTCCATGATTTCAAGATCATGGCCTGATCGGTAGAATCAGGACGAGAAGCAGCCCATCCCGGCGTTGTCGGGGTGGGCTTTTTCTTTCCGGCCGGCCTCCCGGGTTCAACAAGAATTGTAACCGGGCGGGAGCGGGATCATTGAATCCGAGGCTTGCCTACCCCAGATTCTGGACAGGGCGTTCCCTGCCCCGTCCCGACTCCAGCGGGACGCATGAGCCCCGCCGGCCCCTCTCCGGCGGGGTTTTGCTGTCCGCGAACCTTGCAAATCGCGGCTGCCTCACCAAAATACGACGAGGGCCGCGTGAAGCCGAAACGTCTGAAACGCTCTTCGGCCGACACCTCGCTCTTTCCTCGAGCCCCAGCCTTTGTGAACTCGAACCGGGATACCGCATGAAACGCCTCGAACTCGCCATCGAATCGATCATCCTTGCCTCGCGCTGGCTGCTGGTGATCTTCTACATCGGGCTCGGGCTGGCGCTTGCGGTCTATGCGCTCTCGTTCGGCAAGAAGCTCTACGAGTTCGTCAGCACGGTCTTCGCCCTCGGCGACACCGACACCATCCTGAAGATGCTCGGCCTGATCGATGCCGCGCTGGTCGCCTCGCTGGTGGTGATGGTCATCATCTCGGGCTACGAGAATTTCGTCAGCCGCTTCGACGAGAATGAAGGCAAGGTGCACTGGCTGGGCACGATCGACGTCGGCTCGCTGAAGGTCAAGGTCGCCTCGACCATCGTGGCGATCTCCTCCATCCACCTGCTGCAGGTGTTCCTGAACTCGGTCTCCTACACCACCGACCAGTTGATGTGGCTCACCATCATCCATCTGGCCTTCGTCGTCTCGGCGCTGATGCTGGCCTATATCGACCGGCTGATGGGGCTCGGCAAGACCAAGAAGGCCGAGGCCGAATAGCCGTCAGTACAGGTTCCTGATGCTCGTGTCGGTCCTGGCGAACACCTCGTCCGGCACGAAGAAGTCGCCGGCCAGCGGCCCCTTGGCGCCGGGGGCGTAGCCGGAGAAGTCGCTGACGCCTTCGGCGCGCAACACCTCCTCGTCGATGTAGAAATTGCCTGTCGCCTCGCGTGACGGGCGCAGGAAGATCGCATGCGCGGCATCCGCCATGATCTCGGGCGAGCGGCTCATCGCCGCCACCGTCGCGCCGCCCAGAAGGTTGCGCACCGCCGCCGTGTCGATGGTCGAGATCGGCCACAGCGAGTTCACGGCGATGCCGTCCCTGGCGAACTCGGCGCTCATGCCCAGCGTGCACATCGACATGCCGAACTTGGCCATGGTGTAGGCAACGTGGTTCTTGAACCACTTGGCCTTCATGTCGAGCGGCGGCGCCAGATTCAGGATATGAGGATTTGCCGCCAACTTCAGGTGCGGAATGCACATTTTGGAGACCAGGAACGTGCCGCGCGTGTTGATCTGATGCATCAGGTCGTAGCGCTTCATGTCGGTCTCCAGCGTGCCGGTAAGCTGGATGGCGCTGGCATTGTTGACGCAGATGTCGATGCCGCCGAACGCTTCGACGGTCCGCGCGACCGCCTCGGCGACCTGGGCCTCCTCGCGGATGTCGCAGATCACCGGCAGCGCCTTGCCGCCGGCCTGCTCGATCTCCTGCGCCGCACTGTAGATCGTGCCCGGCAGCTTCGGATGCGGCGCGGCGGTCTTGGCGGCGATCGTGACATTGGCGCCGTCGCGCGCGGCCCTCATCGCGATCGCCAGCCCGATTCCGCTCGACCCGCCGGAGATGAACAGCGTTTTTCCCTTGAGCGACATCGTCTTCCCTCCACGTCGGCGCGCGTTTCGTCGACGCGATCCTTGCCTGTGGCGGGGCCGGACACAAGGGGCCGGCGCTCGAAAGGACGGTGACGCAACGGAGGGCAAGCGGCCCGGGATCGGGAACGAAGAGCCCGTCTAGACCAGCACCAGCCCCTGGCGCATGGCGGTCGCGATGGCGTCGGTGCGGTTGGCGGCGCCAAGCTTCACCAGGATCGCCGCGACGTGGAACTTCGCCGTGTGCACGGAAATGTTGAGCCGCCGCGCGATCACCTTGTTGGGCGCGCCCTCGGCCAGCAGTGCCAGCACCTCCGCCTCGCGGGGCGACAGCATCGGGCGCGCGGAAGCATCGTCCGAAGCCTCTTCCGCGGCATCGCCGTGGAAATCGTCGAGCGCCGCCACGGGCGCGGCTTCCCGGGTGACCCGATAGCCGGCCGCGACCAGCCTGACAGCCGCCGCAACCAGCAAGTCATCGGCGGAAGCCGGCAACACGGCAAGCTCGCTGGCCGCCTGCGGATGGCCGGCGCGCCGTGAAAGCAGCACGCCCGGAATTGCCGGGTCGACCGCGTGGCTTTCCAGCGCCGCGTCGTCTATCACGGCAACGTCGGCCATCCGGCCGGTGCCGGCCATGACCGGCGACAGGTCGTCGCTGGCCGCCAATGTGTCGGCCAGGCGTTCGGCGCGCGCGGCGTCGCCCAGCGCCACCAGCACGATCAGCCGGTGGGTCGCCAGTTCGTTTTCAGCGATCGCCTGTGTTGCGCCGTACGCCATTCGCCTCTCTCTCAGCTCAGCGGCTTCTCGCCGACGGTAAGCTGGACATCGCGCCGCTCGCCGCCGCTCAGGACACCAAGCGTCACCGCCGCGCCGGCGCTGTCTGGTCCGAGCTTGCGGATCAGCTCGCGCGGGCCATGGACGGCTTCCCCGTTCCAGGCCACGACGATGTCGCCGACATGCAGGCCCGCCGCTTTCGCCGGTCCCTGCTCGTCGAGGCTCATCACCATGGCGCCCTGCACGTCGCCATTGCGGATTGGATGCAGGCCGGCGCCGAGATAGCCGCGCGCGACATGCCCCTTCTCGCGCAGCGTCGCCACCGCCCGCTCGATCGTCTCATAGGGCATGACCAGGGCGCGGCGACGCGGCCCGAACAGCAGCATGCCGATCAGCCCGCCTTTGGCGTCGAGCACCGGCCCGCCCTCGAAACGGCCGCCGGTGTTGATGGCCAGATTGATGCGCCGGTCGATGGTGCCGCCGCGCATCGAGCGCCAGGCGGGACCGACCTCGCCGACGGAACCCGACACCGCCAGCCCCGATCCCTCGCTGGCGCCGACCGCGATCGCGATGTTGCCCGGCCGCACGGCGCCGGCCTTGCCAAGCGGCACGCTGCTGACGGCAGAGGCGGGCTTGAGCAGCGCGACGCCCGTCGACGGATCGCGACCGACGAGCTCGGCCTTGACCGTCTCGCCCGAAGCCAGCGTCAGTTCGATCTCCTCGCCGGCCTCCACCGCTTCCTCCGAGGTGACGAAGAAGCCGTCGCGCCAATGGAAGGCGCTCGCCGTGCGATGGTGGTGCGTGGCGAAGCTCGCCGTGGACGACGCGGCGGTCGCCGCCACATCGGCGACGGCATCCGAAAATGCGCTGAGGTTGAAGTCGCTCATCTCAATGGTCTCCTGGGTTTTCTCATGCCCCAGATATCGCTCGACGTGGCGCCGCGAGGTACTCGCCTGACGGCTAGTTGGCGCTGTCACTGGCCATGTGGTCAGGTCGCGGCGCCCTGGGCCGCTCCGCACATATAGTGCGTGTCGCCCAAAAGTGCTTGGCGGTTTTGGGACAACGACACGGACCAACAGAGAGTGCGTGTCGCCCAAAGGTGCTCAGCGGTTTTGGGACAAGGACACCGCCAGCATCATTCGCCAGAATCACGCAGGAGCCCGCCGATGGCCTTCGCCGCCGAAAAACTCCAATCCGACGACACCTTGCTCGACGCCTATTCGGCGACGGTCGCCGATGCCGTGGACCGCATCGGTCCCGCCGTCTGCCGCATCGAGCGGGGCGGCGGCCAGGGTGGCCACGGCTCCGGCTTCGTCATAGCTCAGGACGGGCTGATCATCACCAACTTCCATGTCGTGGGCAATGCACGCGCCGTGCGCGTGACGATGCCGGACGGCGCCGTGCGCGACGGCCACGTGCTCGGGCGCGATCCCGATACGGACATCGCCCTGGTGCGCGCCGATGGCAGTTTTGCCGATGTCGCGCCGCTCGGCGATTCCAAGCGGCTGCGGCGCGGCCAGATCGCGATCGCCATCGGCAATCCGCTCGGCTTCGAATGGACCGTCACCTCGGGCGTTGTCTCGGCGCTCGGCCGTTCCATGCGCGCCTCGACCGGCCGGCTGATCGACGACGTCATCCAGACCGATGCAGCGCTGAACCCCGGCAATTCCGGCGGACCACTGGTGTCGTCGGCCGGCGAGGTGATCGGCGTCAACACCGCGATGATCCATGGCGCTCAGGGCATTGCCTTCGCGGTCGCCTCGAACACGGCGAACTTCGTCATCTCCGAGATCATCCGCTTCGGCCGCGTGCGGCGCGCCTTCATCGGCGTCTCCGCCGACACGACCAACCTGCCGCGCCGGGCGGCCCTGCTTGCGGGCGTGTCGTCGAGCACGGCGGTGCGCCTGCGCGGCGTCGAGAAGAACGGCCCCGCCGCGAATGCCGGCCTGAAGGAAGGCGACATCATCGCCGCCATAGACGGTCGGCCCGTTACCGGCGTCGACGACCTGGTGCGCCTGCTCGACGCCGAGCGCATCGGGCGCGAGACGCTCTGCACCGTGGTGCGTCGCACCGGTGTCAGCCAGGTCGCGGTGACGCCTGTCGCGCGGAGCTGAAGACGCCGCGGCGGCCCTCCATGGGGCGGGTGCCATTCCAACCCGCCGGACGATCCTCAAGCCCCTGCCGCGCCCTGCGCATATTGCGCCAGGAACTCCTCTGATGGCGGTATCGGCTTGATGACGTCGATCAGCACGCCGTTCGGATCCCTGGTGATGAAATGGCGCTGGCCGAATGGTTCGTCGCGCAGCGTGCGCAGGATCGGCAGGCCGGCGGCAACGACCCGCTCATAGACCGCATCAGGGTCCCTCACCTCGAAATTGATCAGCAGGCCCGCCGCCCGGCCGCGTCCCGCCTCGGGTATCGTCTCGTGGTCGCCCTGCACGATGCCGAGATTGACGCGCCTGTCCTCGGCCGATTGCAGATGCACGTACCAGTCGCTTTCGAACAGCGGCGCGAAGCGAAAGTGCTCGACGTAGAAGGCCGTCGTGCCGGCGACATCGCCGGTCATCAGCACGGGGTAGTAGCTCGTGGTCTTCATCTTTTCATCTCCAGCCAGATAACATACAGTCTGTATGTAAATGCGATTAACATACAGGCTGCATGTATGCAAGAAGAGTCTGCCCGCCGTTCCAACCGGGACCGCACCGAGGCGACGCGTGGCGATCTCATCGCCGCGGCGCGCAAGCTGTTCACGGAAAAATCCTATGCCGAAACCGGCACCCCGGAGATCGTCGCGGCGGCCGGCGTGACGCGCGGCGCCCTCTACCATCACTTCGCCGACAAGCAGGCGCTGTTCGCCGCCGTGGTCGAGCAGGAGGCGGCGGCGGTAGCGAATGAGATCGAGGTGGCAGCGCCCGCCACGCTCGATGCCCGCGAAGCACTGCTTGCAGGATCCGATGCCTACCTCGCCGCCATGCGCGCGCCCGGCCGCACGAGGCTCCTGCTACTCGACGGTCCTGCCGTGCTCGGCCGCGCGGCGATGGATGCGATCGACAACCGCCACGGCAATCGCGAGCTGCGCGAGGGCCTTTTGGCGGCAATGCGCGATCGCACGATGCAACGTCTACCGGCGGAAGCGCTCACCGCTCTGCTCGCCGCCGCCTTCGACCGTGCGGCGCTTGCGGTCGAGGCCGGCGGATCGCCCGAGGACTACCGCACGGTGCTGGTCGCCATCATCGATGGCCTCGGCCGGTCATGACGCCATTCTGGCGTCGCTCAGGGATTAGCCGCCGCCTCCGGCTCCTCGTCGGGCACATGGCCCGGCTCAAACTCGTTGAAACAGCCGAGCTGCCGCTCGAACTGATCGATCAGCCATGAGGCCGCCGGCTTCGGGCTGCGGTCGGTGCGGTGCATGGCGTAAAGCGGCGAGCGCACGGCTCGGTAGGGTTCGAGGTCGAGCTCCACCAGCCGGCCGCTGGCGAGATCCTCGGCGATCAGCCAGCGCGGCAGCCCGCCCCAGCCGAGTCCCGCGCGCATCAGCGCATGCTTGGTATAGACATCAGTAAGCCGCCAGGTGTGATAGGCGAAGACGCCGAAATCCCGTCCCTGCGTGCGCTCTGACTGATCCGTCACCACAAGCTGGGTGAATTCGCGCACGTCCTCCAGCGGCACCGGCCCCGGCAGCAGCGCCAGCGGGTGGCCCGGCGCGGCGGCCGGCACGATTGTGTTGAACCCTATCTCGAGCAGCTTGACCTGCGCCTCGCCCGGAACGCCGCCGATACCGATATCGGACAGGCCCTCGGCCACCTGGTCGACGATCAGTCCCAGCGACCCGGTGTAGAGCCGCAGCGTCACGGCCGGGAACTGCGCCTCGAAGGCCTTTAGCGCCCGCACCAGAACTTGCGACGGCAAGGTCATCTCGACCGACATGGTGACCTCGGCCTCCAGGCCCTGCCTGTAGCCGTCGACACGCGAGCGGATCCGCTGCAGCACGGCGATCATGCGCCGCGCATCCTCCAGCATGGCGCGCCCGGCCTCGGTGAGCTGCGGCTCGCGCGTGCCCTCGCGCTCGAACAACTTCAGGCCGAGTTGCGCCTCGAGGTTGGCGATGGTGTAGCTGATGACAGACTGCGCGCGGTTGAGCCGGCGGCCGGCGGCCGAGAAACTGCCTGTATCGGCCACCGCCACGAAGACCTGAAGCTGGTCGAGCGTCGGGTTTGGCTGCATGACATATCCAACCAATAGATGGGTATCATAGAAAATATACCCGTTTTTCTGATGGATCGGTAGGCCCATATCAGGCGGGAAATTTCATTCCCGCAACTGGAGAGCCCGCCAATGTCTATCCTTCTTGTCACGTCGAGCCCGCGCGGCAACGCCTCGCATTCGACCCGCATCGCCACCGAACTCGCCGAAAAGCTTGTGGCCGCCGATCCGTCCAGCAAGCTGGTCGTGCGCGACCTCGTCGCCAACCCGCTGCCGCATATCGATCCGGACTATGCCACCGGCATCTACACGCCGGCCGAAGCCCGCAGCCCGCGCCAGGCCGAGGTGGTCGGCGTTTCCGACGCGGTACTCGATGAGCTGTTCGCCGCCGACACGGTGATCCTCGCCACCGGCTTCATCAACTTCAACATCTCCTCGACGCTGAAGTCCTGGGTCGACCATGTTGCCCGTTCGGGCAAGTCCTTCGCCTATGGCGAAAACGGGCCGAAGGGCCTCGTCACCGGCAAGAAAGTCTACATCGTGCTGGCCTCGGGCGGCATCTATTCCGAAGGCGCGGCCGTGCAGATGGACCATGCCGTGCCTTATCTGCGCAGCGTTCTCGGCTTCATGGGCATGACCGATGTCGAGGTCATCCGCATCGAAGGCGTCGGCATGGGTCCGGACGCGGTCAAGGCGGCGCTTGCCAAGGCGAGCGCGAAGGTCGATGCCGTGGTCGACGGCAGCCACCAGATCGCCGCCGCCGCGTAACGGCAGCGCCGGCTTCGTGAAAGGCGGGCACCGAGGTGCCCGCCTTTTTCGTTTCACAGGGGCAGGATGTGGCGCAGCAGGCCCGTCGCAGCGATGCCGACCAGCACCGTCGGCAGCATCGGAAGGCGCGTGGCCGCCAGTATGGTGACGGCCAGCGCCAGCAGGTCGCCCGGATGGCGCGACACGAAGCTCGGCGCGATCACCGAGATCAGCACGCAGCCTGGGGCCGCCTCCATGACCGCGGTCGCGCGCGGGCTGAGCACCCGGTTCCGCAGCACGACATAGCCGCCGATGCGCGTGAGATAGGTGACGCCGGCCATCAGGACGATGGTAAGCAGCGCCATGGGATCGATCATGCCTCGCCTCCCGACAGGAACCATGCCGCGAGCAGGCCGGATAGCGCGCCTGCAGCGACATACCAGGCGCCCGGAACCATGAGGTATGTCAGCGCCGCGACCACGAGACTGACGAACCAGGGCCGAGCCGCGGCGAAACCCGTCCACATGCCGCGCAGCAGCACCAGGAAGACGGCGGCGAAGGCCATGTCGAAACCATAGGCCTGGACATCGCCCAGCAGCGGGCCGAGCAGCCCGCCAGTGGTGGTGAAGACCACCCAGGTGACGTACATGGCCAGCGCCGCACCCAGATAATAGCGCAGGCTGAAGGCCGGGAAGATGCCCGCTTCGAACCGCCGCCTGGCGTCGGCAAGCCCCAACGCCCAGCTCTCGTCGCACATCAGGAACAGCGCCGGAAACACCTTGCGGCGGGGCAGATCGCGCAGGAACGGCGCCAGCGCCGCACCCATCAGCAGGTGCCGGCTGTTGACCAGGAAGGTGATGGCGACGATCAGCAGGATGTGCGGCGGCGAGGTCCAGAGCTGGATCGCCGCGAATTCCGAGCCGCCGGCGAAGTTCAGGCCCGTCATCAGCGGCACTTCGACAACGCTCAGCCCTTTCTGGGCAGCCTGCGCGCCAAGCACCAGCGCATAGGGGATCGTACCGAACAGCACCGGCGCGCACGAGGTAACGCCGCGCCAGAACTCGGCGCTGGAGCCACCCCTCGCAGACGAGGTCATATCCGCAGTCGTCATGTCTTCCTCTCGGGCGCGCTTGCGGCCGTCCTTGCCGTTCGTGTCCGATGTCGGCGGTCCAGATGGAGCGGGATGCTGGTGCCGTCGGAACGACCCGCTCCATGGCAATATATCCAGCCCGGCGTGCAATTTGGTTGCGAACTTCGTCGATTGGCTTCAGAATTTGGCATCCAGTGCTACATAATTGCCCAAGGGTGAAATTTATGACCATGAAGCTCGACGACATCGATCGACGGATATTGCGGGCGCTGCAACGCAACGGGCGCATTCCCAACAACGAGCTCGCCCAGGCCGTCGGCCTCTCCCCCTCGCCTTGCCTGCGCCGGGTGCGGCTGCTGGAGGAAGCGGGCGTCATCGATCGTTATGTCGCCGTTCTCAACCCGGCGCGGATCGGCAAGGGGCTCACCTTCTTCACCCGCATCTGGCTGAATGCCCAGGACGAGGACACGATCGAGCACTTCGCGACCGAGGTGGCCAAGCTGCCTCAGGTCATGGAGTGCTACCTGATGCTGGGCGACTGCGACGCCATGGTGCGGGTGGTGGCGGCTGATATCGACGACTACCGTCGCTTCCAGTCGGAGCACCTGAGCCGCATCAGGGGCGTGCAGAACGTCAAGACCGACGTGCCCAGCCAGACGATCAAGCACACGTCGGAACTGCCGGTGTAGCGACCATCACCGCGTGGATCGGCCGTCGAGAGCATGGCTTTTCAGACTGGATAAAAAATGCAACCGGATTGTAGGATGAGCGCCGGCGTCCACGTCCTCTGCGGGCAAGCGGCGCGACGAATGCAGGAAGGATCGCGCCCTCGAACAGGATGCCTTTCGGCATGGGAGAAACACCATGAGCCTTTCCTATCGTTGGGTCATCGTCGCGGCCGGCGCGCTGATGACATGTGTGGCGCTGGGCGCGATGTTCTCGCTGGCGATCTTTCTGGAGCCGATGGCGCTCGACACCGGCTGGTCGCGAGCCGGCATATCCACCGCAATGACGCTCAATTTCCTGGTCATGGGCCTCGGCGGCTTCGCCTGGGGCGCGATCTATGACCGGGTCGGCGCGCGCATCGTCGTCTTCGCCGGCGCTGTGCTGCTCGGCCTCGCGCTCGTCGTGGCGAGCCGCGCCGGTTCGCTGCTCGCCTTCCAGTTGAGCTACGGGGTGATCGTCGGCCTGGCGGCCAGCGCTTTCTTCGCGCCGATGATCGCGCTCACGACAGCGTGGTTCGACACCCACCGCAGCCTCGCCGTCTCGCTCGTTTCCGCAGGCATGGGCGTGGCCCCCATGACGATCTCGCCCTTCGCGCGCTGGCTGATATCGGCCTATGATTGGCGAACGGCGATGTTCGACATCGGCGTCCTGTCCTGGGTGCTGCTCGTGCCCGCCGTCCTCCTGGTGCGCCAGCCGCCGGCGTTGCGCGCCGCGCCGGACGGCAGCATGCCCGTAGCAGCCGCCGACGATCCCGGCATGAGCGTCGGCCAGGCGCTGCGCTCGCCCCAATTCCTGGTGCTCGGCCTCACCTTCTTCGCTTGCTGCGCTGCCCATTCCGGCCCGATCTTCCACATGGTGAGCTATGCCATGGCCTGCGGCGTGGCGCCGATGGCGGCCGTCTCGATCTACAGTGTCGAGGGTCTCGCCGGCCTGGGCGGGCGGGTGCTCTACGGCGTGCTCGGCGACAGGCTGGGCGTAAAGCCGGTCCTGATAACGGGTCTTGCAATCCAGGGACTGGTGATCGCCGCCTATCTCGCCGCAGGCCGGCTCGAACATTTCTACATCCTGGCAGTGATCTTCGGCGCCACCTATGGCGGCGTGATGCCGCTCTACGCTGTTCTGGCGCGCGAATATTTCGGCGGCCGCATCATCGGCACGGTGCTTGGCGCCGCCACCATGCTGTCCAGCCTGGGCATGTCGTTCGGGCCGCTCGCCGGCGGCATGATCTACGACGCCTATGCCAGCTATTCCTGGCTGTTCATCGGCTCGGCGCTGATTGGACTGGGCGCGGCCGGCATTGCCATCGCCTTCCCGCCACAGCCCAGCCGGCAGCGGCTGCAGCCGGCCTGAGAAAGGGCAAGGCCGGCGGCTTTGCGGGCCGGCCTCGCCAGAAAGCGTATCGGATCGCTAGCGCATGACCCCGAAAATCGGAATCGATTTTCGGAAAGGATCATGCGCCAAATCAAGTGATAGAGCGTCCTTGCGCGTCCAAAAGGACGCGCGGCGCTCTAGCCGAAAATACGCTCGCCCTGCTCGTCGACGAGCTGAATGCCCTTCTTGATCGAGATGTCGACGGCATCGTCCAGCCCCGCGAAGCGGTCGGCGCGAATGAATTTGTGCTCCTTCATCACGCCGCCGATCTCCTTCGAGACGACGCCGCAGGTCTGGTACTGGCCCTCGGCCTTGTAGGGTGTCGCGCTGATCAGGAAACCCTTGTGCTCGACCTGCTTGGCCGGCGCGGCTTCCTTGGGGGCGGCTGCCTCGCCGCTGCCACCGCCGCCAAAAAGACGCTTCAGGAAAGACATCGCTCAATCTCCACTTTGCCGGCGTCCTGAATCGCGAACGCCCCTCGTTCAACCCATTGCCGCAGCATGCGCGAATGTTCCACCCCGTTCCAGCCCCCTGATGAAGACATCGACGAGAAGCTCGATCTGCCGCAATATCCTGAAACTAGCAAAGAAAAAGCCCGGATCTCTCCGGGCTTTCTGATCTGGAATGCGATGCCGCTTCAGCGACGGGCCAGTGCCTCGATGGCCTCGGCGGCCTCCTCGAGGATGCTGATCGCCTCGGCCTGCTTCTCCTGGGGCGCGTCGACCATGTCGCCGAGCGCTGCCCGCAGACGGTGGCGGACGGCGCGGAACTGGTCGCGCGCCTCCGAGCGGCCGCGTCCGCGTCGCTCCTCGCCTTCGTCGTTCCAGCCGAACCAGTCGCGCGCCTTGGCCATCTTGCGGCCGAACCGTTCGAGATGGTCGAGAACGCCGTCGATCATCTCGCGGTTGTCCTCGAGATGCGCCTTGCCGGCCTCGGTGATGGAGAAGACCTTCTTGTTGCCCTCGCTGGAGGACACGGCGTAGCCGGCTTCCTCCAGGAAGGTCAGCGTCGGATAAACCACACCCGGGCTCGGGCTGTAGATACCGCTGGTGCGCTCCTCCAGCGCCTTGATGATGTCGTAGCCATGGCGCGGCGCCTCGGCCAGCAGCGACAGCGTGATCAGCTTGAGGTCGCCGTCGGCCAGCATGCGCCCGGCGCGGAACATGTCGCCCGCCCCGCCACGACCGCCGCCGCGTCCGCCATGGCCGAACGAGCCGAAGCCGCCGCCACGACCGCCGAAACGACCAGCCATATGCATGAACGCGCGCTCGGCGCGATCGTCGAAGGGATGATGTCTGTGATGCATGAATTGCTCCTTGAGTTCTATCTTACGATATATCTTAATTAGGCCTCACTCTTTCGCCTGTCAAGATATATCTTAGGATGTATCGAAAAACGATGGGCATCGGTCGACCCCGCGGGTCGACCGAGCGGTGTGGCCGGCCGGTGGAAGATATGGTCATGGCTGGCGCCCTGACCCCGCAGAGCCTGCCGGTGGCGCTACCAGTGGCCCTTGCGGCGGTTCCATGCGTAGAGAAGATCGGCGAAGCGATCATAGGCGAACCGCGTGATCGGCAGCGTCACCGGATTGCCGAGAAGCCGAGCCAGCCAGCCCTCGCCTGGCGTCATCGCCCACACGGCGATCGCCACGTCGGCGCCGACGAGCAGCCGGCCTTCGGCATCGACCGCATGCAGCCGGCGGCGGATATCCTCCAGCGAGGCACCGAAGGCGGAAAGCGCCTCCGGTTCGAAATTGATGTCGCGGAATTCGACGCGACCCGCTTTGACCAACTCGATCAGCCGCCGCTTCTGCCGGCTGATGCCGGCGTCGCAGACCGGGCATCGTGTGTTGTACCAGACGGTGAGGTGCGGCTTGCGCATCGATCAGCCGTGATGATGCCCGGTATCCGCGCGGACAGAACTCGCACGACTGTCCACCCGCGGTCTCCAGTTACTTCCGGCGCATGGCGGCTTTCGGCCCAACGCATTTGTTGTCGCGAAACAGCGCCCATTCCTCGCACAGACGCCCGTTGGGCAGGCGACAGAATCCGTATTCATTGCCGGCCTTGTCTTTCCTGGTCACGAAACCGCCGCCAATCGCATTGCAATGGACCGACGCGGGATTGGCCATGCCGACCCGCTTTGGCGGGCTGGCACCGGCAAGGGTTTGCGTCGAGAACACCGCCGCAAGGCTGGCGGCCAATATCGAGACCTTCTTCACCGCGATCTCCCTGGCCGCATCCTGTCACGATGCATCCTGTCATGCGCCACGATGCCCGTCAAAGACACCGATCATGAGAATAGCGGCGTCACCTCACCCGATTGGAGTAGGAACCGGCCCCCTTTTTCGGCCTAGAAGGCAATTTGCTCGACAAACGGGCGGGGGAAAACATGAAGTCCATAATCGCATGCGTCGCGACCGCGGCGCTCCTTGTCGGCTGCGCGTCATCCGGCACACAGGTGCTCGCGCCATACCAGCTCGCCGACGGATCAAAGTATCAGGACGTCGTCACCATCGGCGCCGACAAGACCGGAACCGCGCCGGTCGTCACGCACGTCAAGACGTTCAAGCTCGGCAGGAAGTCCGACGCCGTTCTGATCGCCGATGGCACAGGCTCGGCCCCGGGGTTGGGCAGCGTCGTGACCGGCGCCCTGGTGGCCGGCGTCGTCGGCGGGGTCACAGGCGGCCTTGTCGCCAATGCGACGAGGCGAAGCGGCGGTTCAGACAATGCGTGCTCGCTGCCAGCCAACGCTTCCTTGCCGGCATGCATTTGCCTGGCTAACCCAAGAACGGTCGGCTGCGACAGCGCCTATCAACCCTGACAACGCCTTTTCGGAAGCTTGACGCGGGGATCGACCCCCAAAACGGAGGCTGGAAGAATTCAGGTTGCACTTGTTCCCCTGTCGCGGCGATAATTTTCGGGGGCGCGAAGGGGGATGGCTTTGGGCATCAATATCGGCAAACTCGACATGGCCCTCGACCGGGCCGTGGAGGCCGCAGTCGATCCGTCGCTCTGGGGCGATGTTCTTGACCGCGTCGCCGAGGCGACGGGTGCTTTCGGCGTGAACATCGTGCCAATCGCGGGCAGCTTTCCCGGCGGGCTGATCATGACCGACAGTCTCCAACCGGCCCTGGAGGGGTATTTCGACGGCGGCTGGAACAAGAATGAATGGCGCCGGCGGGGATTGCCGTTGCTGTCCAGGCAGGGAACGGTCCTCGAACAGCACTACACGACCCGCGATGAGTTCACCGATGAGGAGTATTATCGCGCGCAGTCGAAATATGGGCTTGGCCGCACCTGCATCGTCGGCCTCTCCAGCCCCAGCGACCTGGTCTGCTTCACCTTGCATCGCCGATTGGACGAGGACCCGTACGACGTCGAGGACGAACGGGTGTTCCGGGCAATGCGCGACCGTCTGATGGTATCAGTCCAGATCATGTGGAATGCCGGCGCGCACAGGATCGAAGGCATGCTCGATGCTTTTCAGATGGCCAGGATCGGAGCGGTGTTCTTCGACCGCTTCGGCAAAGTCCGATCCACCAACGCGGCCGCGGAACGGATGCTTGGCAACGAGTTGCAGATTTCAGGCGGAGAACTTCGCTCGAAGGTCCATGCCGAGACCGTGCGGATCCGGCAGCGCATGAAGGCGATCCTCACCGAAAGCTGGCTCGACCCTCGCCTTGCCGAACCGATCCAGATCCACCGCGAGGCGGCGCGGCCGATCCTGCTGCGCATCCAGCGGCTCGGCGGCAATTTTCCGGACGTCTTCTCCCACTCCGTGGGCGTCTGCCTAATGGAAACGCTCGACCCGCCGAAAGCGTCGGAATCGACGAGCATCGCCGGCGCGCTCGGCCTGACGCAGACGCAAGCCGCACTCGCCGGAATGCTGGCCGACGGCATCTCGCTTCGCGACGCCGCCGACATGCGTGGGATCAGCTACGAGACGGCACGCACCCATCTTCGCGCGATTTTTGCCAAGGTTGGCGTGGGGCGGCAGTCGGAACTGGTCGCCCTCGTCGTCCGGATGAGGACCATCGCCTCCTGATCCCGGCACGGGAGAGCCTTGCCCGCCTTCCCCGCGAGCGCCAGGCTTTCCGGCTCTCAATCAAGAAGACGGGGCATGATGTCGTCCGAGAACCGCTTCTCGTTCTTCGGCACCATACTCTAGCCGAGCGATGTGATGATTTCGCGATAGGCGAATTCGGGGAAGGCCTTGAGCGTCCTCGTGCGGACATTACCGCCGGCGCCCAGCATCAGCGCGAAGCGGGCCAGCACCGCGTCGTCCGGCGCCTCCACCACCGCCACCATGTCGCATTCGCCCATGGTGAGGAAGAACATCTTGAATGATCCGCCCATTTCGCCGAGCTGCTTCTTGGCCGCATCGAGCCGTTTGGGCGACTCGCGCACGTTCCTTGCGCCCTGCTCCGTCCAGTTCATCAGCACGATGTAGGTCGTCATGGCACACCTCCCTCCGGGGCCACGGAGCGCGGCGCGGGCCATGGATCCATCAGCATGGCCTCGGCCGGGGCGGGCTTCCGGGTTGGTCGCCCGAAAAATGCATCCGACGCGGAAATTATCCTCCCGAAGGATGGGCACCGCAAGAGTGGCTGCCCGGAAACGAAAAAGGGCGCCGATGGCGCCCTTGGATGCTCAAGTTCGACCAACGCCACCTCTTCATTTCAGCCTTCAGCCGTTCTGGTCAAACCCTGCTCGGACAAATCGATCTTGTCTCTCAGAATATACCTGTGGCCAAGGCCGACAGAATTTTCTGGAAGTCCGAGATAGGTAGCGAGCTCCTCATGGATCTCGAGCGGAAATAGGTGGCTAGGCGCGTCGTCCATTCCCAGTATCTGAAGCAAATCGCCAGGAGCGGACGGCTTGCTGATTGCTGCCACCAAGGCCGGGGCATTTTCGAGCCGGGGACGCATATCCTCGTCACGAGGATCGCTCATCTCCATGCCGGGGCAAGAATTGTAGCGTGATTGAACAAGGCCGTGCTTTGCCACCCAGAGGCCGAGCTGTTCCTCGTCATAAACGGTGATCGCGACGCCAGTGCACGACAGATCGCGGGTCAGGCTCTGAAGCAGGGATTCGATCCAGTTCGGATCGAGCCGGTCGGTATCTCGGTCGGTGAAAGTGGTCCAACCGCTCTCTTGCGTCGTGACGAAGGCATCGACGTTCTTAGACTTCAGCCATTGGACCAACGCTTCCCGCGTTGGTCCCGTGATGCTGATGTTCCCGTAGGTAGCACCCACTCTAGCAATTCGTCAGCATGTTGCTTCAGCTATCCAGAAAGCTGCGCAGCTTGCGGCTGCGGCTCGGATGCTTCAGCTTGCGCAGCGCCTTGGCCTCGATCTGGCGGATGCGCTCGCGGGTGACCGAGAACTGCTGGCCGACCTCTTCCAGCGTGTGGTCGGTGTTCATGCCGATGCCGAAGCGCATGCGCAGCACGCGCTCCTCGCGCGGCGTCAATGAGGCCAGCACGCGCGTGGTGGTCTCGCGCAGGTTGGCCTGGATCGCCGCGTCGATCGGCAGGATCGCCATCTTGTCCTCGATGAAGTCGCCGAGGTGCGAATCCTCCTCGTCGCCGACCGGCGTTTCGAGCGAGATCGGCTCCTTGGCGATCTTCAGTACCTTGCGGACCTTTTCCAGCGGCATGGCGAGTTTTTCGGCCAGTTCCTCCGGCGTCGGCTCGCGGCCGATCTCGTGCAGCATCTGGCGCGAGGTGCGCACGATCTTGTTGATCGTCTCGATCATGTGCACCGGGATACGGATGGTGCGCGCCTGATCGGCGATCGAGCGGGTAATGGCCTGCCGGATCCACCAGGTGGCGTAGGTCGAGAACTTGTAGCCGCGGCGGTACTCGAATTTGTCGACCGCCTTCATCAGGCCGATATTGCCTTCCTGGATCAGGTCCAGGAACTGCAGGCCGCGGTTGGTGTACTTCTTGGCGATCGAGATGACGAGGCGCAGGTTCGCCTCGACCATTTCCTTCTTGGCGATGGCGGCTTCACGCTCGCCCTTCTGCACCTGGTTGACGATCTTGCGGAATTCCAGGATCGAGATCGCCGTCTCGGTGGCGAGGTTCTGGATCTCGGCGCGCAGGTCGCGGATGGCGTCCTTCTCGTTCTTGGTGAATTCCTTCCAGCCACGCGACGTCAGATTGGCGATCGAACGCATCCAGTTGGGGTCGAGTTCCGAGCCCTGATATTCCCTGAGGAACTCGTCGCGGCGCACGCCATAGCTCTCGGCCAGCCGCAAAAGCTTGCCCTCGTTCTGCACCAGGCGCTTGTTGATGTCGTAAAGCTGCTCGACCAGCGCCTCGATACGTGCCGTGTTGAGCGACAGCGACTTCACCGCCTTGATCAGCTGGTCCTTCAGCTCCTTCAGCCGGCGGTCCTGGCTGGGCGACAGCGTGCCGGCGGCGGCGAGACGGTTCTCGACCTGCTGGTCCTGCAGCTTGCGCAGCTTCTTGTAGGTGTCGGCGATGACGTCGAGCGTCTCCATGACCTGCGGGCGCAATTCCGCTTCCATGGCCGCCAGCGACAGGCTGGCCTCGTCCTCGTCGTCTTCCTCTTCCTCACCCATGCCGCGCGTATCGCCGCCGACATTGGTGATGTCGTCCTCTTCATCGCGGGCAGCCGACCGGCCGCGAGGCTTTTCCTCGGGCTTGGGCGCCTCCTCGACACGCTCGACCACCGGCGCCTGCTTGGCCTCGGGGCCGGCATAGGTCGCTTCGAGGTCGATGATCTCGCGCAGCAGGATTTTCGATTCGTTGAGTTCGTCGCGCCAGATGATGATGGCCTGGAAGGTCAGCGGGCTTTCGCACAGGCCCGCGATCATCGTCTCGCGGCCGGCCTCGATGCGCTTGGCGATGGCGATTTCGCCCTCACGCGACAGGAGCTCGACCGAGCCCATCTCGCGCAGATACATGCGCACCGGATCGTCCGTACGATCGGTGGGTTCCTTCTTGGTGGTCGTGGTGGCGACCGCGGTGCCGGTCTGTTCGGCAAGCTCGTTGGCGTCTTCATCGGCGTCGGCGCTGGCGTCGCTCGCCTCCGACTCTTCGCCCTGCTCGTCATCCTCGACGACATTGATGCCCATGTCGGACAGCATGGCCATCGTGTCCTCGATCTGCTCGGAGGTAACTTCCTCCGACGGCAGCACCGAGTTCAGCTCGTCCATGGTCACGTAGCCGCGCTTCTTCGCGGCCTTGATCATCTTCTTGACAGCATCATCGGAAAGGTCGAGCAAAGGGCCATCGGTTGCGCCTTCGCGTTCGGTTTCGACCTCTTCCTTTTCCTTTGTCGCCATTCTTTGTCTTCTCCAAGCGGCTGGCATGAAAGCCGCACATGATGCCGGACCGTTATTCGGATGCGCTTGCTGGGAAACGCGTCACCGGGCCACTAACCGCATCTCTCGTTAAGTCCAGATTAACCCTGATATCTGTGGCAGGTTCGCCGCCTGTCCAGTAACCAGCACCGCGCATTGCTGCTTTCCCCAGTCGGCGCTGAACGTCGTTAACATTTTCGAATCGTCCTGATTCCGCCAATCCGACGGAAGGTCAAGCGCCTCTCGCATGATTCGCGTTAAAAAAGCGAATCAATTACCCGACTTAGGCGGCCACGCGCCTGCCCGGCGCCAAAAACGCCTTGCACTCGCCATAGACTCGATCGAATCGCCGACGTGAACCGGCCCTGCGCGAACAGGCCGGAGCTCGCTCGACATCAGTTCCGCCCGGCCCGGCCTGAAGACACGCCAAATCCTTCGATCAAAGCTTCCGTCGCCTGCACGTCGCGAAACTGCGCCTGAATCTCGATCAGGTGCCGGAAATTCTCATCGGAGGGATCGCTGGCGAGCGCCGCTTCCGCCTGCTTCAGCTCCTTATGTAAGGTGCGCGCGCTGCGCTGCAAGTGCATCGCCTGGTTGAAGGCGTCGCGGGCATCTTCCAGCGCCGCGGCCTCCAGCGCCGGCCATTGCCGCGCCCGGCGGATCAGGCCGACCGCGCGCTCCCAGATATCGCCGCAGCCGGCGCGCTCGATGGTTGCGATCACGGCATGGCGGTCGTCCGCCATGTCGTGCGCCATGGCATCGAGTATGGCCGCGTGCAGGCGCATCAGATCCGAATTGGCAAGGTCGAGGAATTCGACATGCTCGAAATTCTCGTCGATCAGCGCCGGGTGGTTGATGAGCGCCACGATGATGGTCGCCTCGCGCACCGACATGCCCTCATTGCCACGCTTGACCAGCGCCGACTGGCTGAGGCTCTCGCTGATGGCGGTGCGTCCGCCGGCGCCGGCGGCGAATTGTCCGCCCGCCGCCGGCCTGCCCTGACCGCGTTCGCCCTGCCGCCCGCCCTGTCTGCCCTGGCGGCTGCCGCGTTGCGAGCCGAAGAAGGCCAGCACGCGCTCGCGCATCTCCTGCTGGTAATGGTAGCGCGTGCTTTCGTCGCGGATGCGAGCGGTCAGTTCGCGCAGCGTCTTTTCCAGTTCGGCGCGCCGCTCCGGCGTCTCGAACACCCCGCCGGCCGTCTCGCGCGCCCACAACAGATCAGCGAGCGGCCTTGCCTCGGCGAGCACGGCGCGGAACGCGTCCGGCCCCTCGGCCTTGACCAGGTCGTCAGGGTCCTTGCCTTCCGGCAGCAGCGCAAAACGCGCCGACCGCCCCGGCTGCACCGAAGGCAACGCCAGGTCGGCCGCCCGCCAGGCCGCCTTCAGCCCGGCCTTGTCGCCGTCGAAACACAGCATCGGCTCGCCCGCCATGCGCCACAGCAGCTCGAGCTGGTTTTCGGTCAGGGCAGTGCCCAGCGGCGCCACCACGTTCTCGAAGCCGGCCTGCGCCAGCGCGATCACGTCCATGTAGCCCTCGACGGCGATGACGGTGCCGCCCTTGGCGAGCGCCTTGCGCGCCCGCGCGAAATTGTAGAGCACATTGCCCTTGTGGAAGAGCTCGGTGTCGGGCGAGTTCATGTATTTGGCGAGGGCGTCGGGCGCCAGCGCCCGTCCGCCAAAGGCGATGATCTTGCCGCGCGAATCCGGGATCGGGAACATGATGCGGTCGCGGAACCAGTCATAGGAGACCGGGATGTCGTCACCATGGCGCACCAGGCCGCAGGCCTCGATATCGGCCTTGGGCACGCCCTTTGCGGCCAGATGCTCCTTGAGCGCGTTGCGGCTGTCGGGCGCATAGCCCAGCCGGAAGGACTGCTGCGTGGCCGGCGTCAGGCCGCGATCGCGCAGATAGGCGCGGGCCCTCGCTCCCTCCGCTCCCTGCAGCCGCTCCTGGAAGAAGGCGGTCGCCATCTCCATGACGTCGGTGAGACTGGCGCGTTCCTTCTCGCGGCGCTCTTCCTGTGCGTCGCGCACCGGCATCGGCACGCCGGCCATCTCGGCGATCTTCTCGACCGCCTCCGGAAAGCTCATGCCGTCGAGCTCGGTCAGGAACTTGAAGTGATCGCCCGAGACCGAGCAGCCGAAACAGTGGTAGCGGCCCTTCCTGTCCTCGCAATGGAAGGACGGGCTCTTCTCGCCATGGAAGGGGCAGCACGCCCAATAGTCGCCGCGCGGCGCGTTGGTCTTGCGCTTGTCCCACGTCACGCGCATGCCGATGACCGATGAAATCGGCACACGGTCGCGTATCTCGTCTAGGAAGGCGGGTGGAAAGCGCATGGGAAACGGCTCGTTTGCTCCCTCATATAAGCATGCCGGGCCGTCAGGACTATTGCCAACAAGGGCCATGCCCGGTTTCCACAGCCCGCTCAATGCAAAAGGGCGGCCCGTGGGCCGCCCTTCCTGTTCTACCAGACGTGTCGCGCTCAGTGCGCGGCGATGATGCCGGCGATCACGCCCGACATGATGCCGACCAGCAGGTAATCGTTGCCGACGCGGATCCATTCCTGACCGGGTCCGGGACGACGCAGGCCGTACTTGCGCCAGTCGTTGACCGGGCGATGACGCTTCCAGTCGGAATATCTCTGGCCATGGCGCCACTGATCCCTGCGGTAGTCCCGATGGTCCGACTTGCGCTTGATCTCGCGACGGTCGTGCTTCCGCTTCCACTCGTCCTTCTTCCAATCGACCTGGGTGTAGTTCGATTGCGGCGACGGTGCGTTGAGCGGCGCGGCCTGTCCCGACATGGCGGTGGCGGCCAGCATCGCGGCGGCGACAGCGGAAAGAACGATACGCTTCATGACAGGTCTCCTTGGTTGTCAATGGCTGAAGATGTATCCGCCGATCGATGAACCGAAACTGAACGATGGAATTACAATTCTGTAATGGAATCAGCAAGTTATTAGATACAGCTAAACAATAATCCGACTTGGTCGGATTTGCCGGCGTATGGGCGCGGCGACGGCAAGGCCGCGACTGGCCCCACCTTCATTTCCGACACGGGCTGTCGCGGCGCGACAGTCTCGCGGAAGGCCGGATTTTTATTATCCGGCTAAAATATAGACACAAAAATCCCTATGTTCTTCCCACCATGATTCGCCACCCGATTCTCCCCTCAAATCAGCACGCTCGCCGCCTCACCGGCGTTGCCATCGGGCTGCCGGAATGAGCGGCTCCGTCGTCCTGCTGCACCTTGCCGGGGCGGTGGCGCTGATGCTGTTCGCCACCCGCATGGTCAAGACCGGTGTCGAACGCGCCTATGGCGACGTCCTGCGCCACAAGCTGCGCGCCACCATGCGCAACCCGCTGATGGCGGTGCTTGCCGGCTGCGGCCTGTCGATCGCGCTGCAGAGCTCCACCGCCGTCACTCTGCTGGTCGGCTCCTTCGCCGGCGCCGGCATCGTCTCGGGCATGTCCGGCCAACTGGCCGTGCGCGGCGCCGAGATCGGCTCGGCGCTGGTGGTGAAGCTGCTCACCTTCGACCTCACCTTGCTGGTGCCGCTCTGCATGATTGCCGGCACGGTGATGTTCATGGCGACCGAGCGGCGCGAATGGCGGCAGTCCGGCCGCATCCTCGTCGGCATCGGCCTGCTGATCCTGTCGCTGGAGATGATCGGCCAGGCTTCGGAACCGCTGCGCGACAGCCAGCTGCTGCCGGTCATCATCAACTATTTCTCGGGTGACGCCATCACCACCTACCTGCTGGCGGCGCTGGTCACCTGGCTGTTCCAGTCCAGCATCGCCGCGGTCCTGCTGATGGCGACGCTGGCCGGGCGCGGCCTGATCACGCCCGAGCTCGGCGTCGTCCTTGTGCTCGGCGTCAATCTCGGCTCCTCGGTCATCGCCCCGATGCTGACCCGCTCGGCCGGACCGCAGGTGCGGATCGTGCCGATCGGCAACCTGCTGATGCGCGGGCTGGGATCGCTCATCATGCTGGTCCTGTTCATGATTTTCCGGCCGCACGTTGCCTTCCTCGGCGCGACCGCGTCGGACCAGATCGTCAACGCCCACATCCTGTTCAACGTCATCATCCTGCTTGCCGGCCTGCCGCTTGCCGGCCTGGTCTACCGCGCCTCCGAACGGCTCGTCGCGCTCGCCAGCAAGCCCGAGCCCGTCAACGCGCTGGAGGTGACGGAATTGTCGGCGCTCGACGAAAGCGCGCTGGACGTACCGAGCCAGGCGCTGGCCAACGCCACACGCGAGGTGGTGCGGGTGTGCGAGACGGTCGAGATCATGCTGAAGCGCATCATCGAGCTTTACGAGAGCGCCGATGCCAGCAAGATCAAGGCACTGGCGTCGCTCGACGACCGCGTCGACAGGCGCCACGCCGCGATCAAGCTCTACCTCGCCAAGGTGACCAAGAACCCGCTTACCGAGGACGAGGCGCTGCGTTGCCAGGAACTGATCGGCGCCTGCGTCAAGCTCGAGCAGGTCGGCGACATCATCGTGCGCAACATGCTTGTACATGTGAAGAAGAAGGTCGAGCATGGCCTGAAATTCACCGACGAGGGCTGGCGCGAGCTCTGCGCGTTCCATGCCTCGGTGCTCGCCAATGCGCGCCTCGCCTTCAACGCGCTGATCTCGCGCGACCCCGAGACGGCGCGGCAGCTCGTGCTGGAGAAGGATCGCCTGCGCGACCTGGAAAAGGAAACCAGCGCCAGCCATTTCGAACGGCTGCGCGACGGAACCGCCAAGAGCATCGAGACCAGCTCGATCCACCTCGATACGATCCGCGACCTGAAGCAGATCAATTCGCTGCTCGCCTCGATGGCCTATCCGGTTCTCGAGGAACGCGGCCTGCTCGGCGGCTCCCGGCTGAAGGCGAGCTGACATCAGGACAGATGCCTGGCGTTTCGCGAAGGCAGGCGCCCGGCGCCTTCCTCTCCCTGGCGTGGCCTCGATACAAAGGCATATCGCCCGAGAATAGCTTTGCTCCAGTTCCGCCGGTCGCGCTAAGCATGAAGGCTCAACCACTCGGAGGACATCGGTGGATACCCATTCGCGCAGCTTCGCCAAGGCGCTTTCCTGGCGCATGACCGGGACCGTCGACACCATGGTGATATCCATGATCGTCACCGGAAGCATCAAGCTCGCGGCCACCATCGGGCTCACAGAGGTCGTCACCAAGTCGGTGCTCTACTACCTGCATGAAAGGGCATGGCTCAAAATACCCTACGGCCGCAAGACAGGCGCCTGACGCGTGACGCCGCAGCCGGATCTCGCCTGAAAACGCTGCACGCTTCTCGCCATCATGTCCGGCGGGCGCATCCGCCGGTCAAGAAAGCTAAAGCTGCTTCGACAATTTCTGGATTGCCCGCCACTGCCATTCATGGTTTGAGGCGTAATAATCGAGAATTCCCGCATAATGTCGCTTCCGCTCCTGGCGCTATTCCTTGCCGCCTTCGCCTTCGGCACCACCGAATTCGTCATCGCCGGCGTGCTGCCGCAGGTGGCCGAGGGCCTCGGCGTGTCCGTCCCCACCGCCGGCTATCTCGTTTCCGGCTATGCCTGCGGCATCGCCATAGGCGGACCGCTGCTGGCGCTCGCCACCAAGAGCCTCTCGCGCAAGGCGCTGCTGCTCGGCCTGGCGGTCGCCTTCACCCTCGGCCAGGTGGCCTGCGCCATGGCGCCGGATTTCGCCTCGATGCTCGTCCTGCGCGTCGCGGTCGCCGTTGCCCACGGCGCCTATTTCGGCGTCGCCATGGTGGTGGCCGTCGGCCTGGTGCGCGAGGACCAGCGCGGCATGGCGGTGGCGATCATCCTTTCCGGCCTCACCGTCTCCAACGTCATCGGCGTGCCGGCGGGCACCGCCATCGGCAATCTCTGGGGCTGGCGCGCCACCTTCTGGGTGATGGGCGCGCTCGGCATCCTGGCCGGCCTCGCCATGCTGATCCTGTTGCCGCGAACGGCGGGCGCCACGACCCGCCAGGCCGGCCTCGCGCGCGAGGTGCGCGTGCTGGGGCGCCAGCAGGTGTGGACCTCGCTGATCATGATGCTGATGCTGATGATCGGTCAGTTCGGCCTGTTCACCTACATCACCCCGACGCTGATCGAGGTCACCGGCCTCGACGAGAACATCGTGCCCTGGGTGCTGCTCCTCAACGGCGTCGGCGCCACGATCGGCGTCTTCCTCGGCGGCAAGCTCGCCGACTGGAAGATGATGCCGTCGCTGATCACCATGCTGGCCCTCCAGGCGCTGACGCTGGCGGTGATCTATGCCGTCAGCCCCTACCCCCTGCCGATGATCGCCGCGATCGTCGTGTGGGGCGGCCTCAACTTCGCCATCGGCACGCCCATCCAGACACGCATCCTGACCTGGACCGCCGATGCCTCGAGCCTCGCCTCCTCGCTGATCCCGTCCGGCTTCAACATCGGCATCGCGCTGGCCGCCTCGCTGGGCGCGGCGGTGCTCAACGGTGGCTACGGCTACCGCGCCCTGCCCGTTCTCGGCGCCATCGCGATGGTGGTCGCCGCCGTGGTCGCCTGTATCTCCTATGCCCATGAGTGGCGCAGCCGCGCGACGCCGCCACTGCCCGCAGCCGCCGGATAGAGATTTCCGGCCTACACGACCGGAGCGGATGAGCCGCCGCGCTCGGCGAGGATGGCCGCAAGGCCACGCAATCCCTCTCGCAGCCTGTCCCGGCCCGGCGCGGCGCCCAGCGACACCCGCAGGGCGTTTTCCGTGCGGAGGCCGACGGCGAACTCTTCGGCCGGGCTCAGCGCCAGTCCACGGCGGCGCGCTATGTCAGCAATATCGGCCGACCGCGGCCCGTCGCCAAGGCGAAGCCAGGTATGCAGCCCCTCCTGTCCCGCGGCGACCGCGTCCGGCAGGATCGCGCTGGCGATCTCCTGCCGGGCAAACGCCTCCTCGCGCACGGCAAGGGCGATCTCGCCGGCAAGGCCGCTTCGGACCCATTCGCAGGCGAGCCCCGTCATCAGCGGCGGCGCCATCATCGTCGTGCCCCGGATCGCCTCGGCAATGCGCGCGACCGCCGCCGCGTCGGGACCCACCAGGAAAGCGGTGCGCAGGAAGGGCGAAATGCATTTCGCCATGGTGGCGATATGCACGGTCCGCCCCGGCGCGAGATCGAGGAAGGATGGCGGCGGCATGGCAAGCAGGCGGCTGTATGGGTCGTCCTCGACAATGGTCAGGCCAAGCCTGTCCACGACACGCGCCAGATCCCGTCGCCGCCCCTCCGGCATGATCATCGCCGTTGGATTGTGCAGCGTCGGGTTGAGATAGACGAGGCGCGCGCCCTCTCGGCGCGTCGCCTCATCGAGATCATCCGGCAGCATCCCGTCGCCATCGCGCCGCACGGCGACCAGCCTCCGCTTAGCAGCCCCGGCCAACGCGATGAGGCCGGGATAGGTCAGCGCGTCGGTCAGGATAGCGTCGCCTTCGCGCGTCTGCGACAACAGCACGGCCGTCAGCAGCGCCTGCGCGCCCGACCCCACGGCGATCCTGTCGATCGGCAGCCTTTCGCCGCCCGCTTCCGCAAGCCATGACGAACCGGCGGCCCGCTCGGCTGGCGAGCCCGGTCCCGGATGGTAGGAAAGCAGCGCTTCCGCGCTCGATCGCCTGAGCAGCCCCTCAATGCCGTTGCGGATCAGCGTCGGCAGGCTGAGCCCGGCCGGCGCCGGCGGTATGTTCATGCCGAGGTCGAGGATGGGCTCCTCCGCCGCCGCGCCCGGCGTCACGAACGTGCCCCTGCCCGTCGCGGCGTCGATCAGTTTGCGGCGCCGGGCCTCGGTGAAGGCGCGGGTGATGGTGGTGAGGTCGACGCCGAGCCCGCGCGCCAGCTCGCGCTGCGGCGGCAGCCTGTCGCCGGGCTGGAGGCGGCCGCTGGAGCGTGCCTCGGCCAGCGCCTCGACGATCCTGAGATAGATCGGCCCGGCGCCCTCGCCCATCTCGGGCAGCCAGCCCGGCCTGCTCGCATCAGTCATCTCGCATGATCCATACACTTTGTCGCATTGTATGCATACAATAATGATATAAGTATGTATCCGTGACCTCAAGCCGGATGAGCCATCGGGCCGAATGCCGGAGCACCATGCAGGTCGCCTGGAGTTATGACCATGCACGATCACGCGCACTATCCACCGCTCGAACCGTGGCGGGTTGGAATCCGCGGCCGCTGCCCCCGCTGTGGCGAAGGCCGGCTGTTCGACGGTTTCCTGAAGTTGGCGCCAAAATGCGAAGTCTGCGGGCTCGACTATTCCTTCGCCGACCCAGCCGACGGCCCGGCCTTCTTCGTCATCTGCTTTGCCTGCGTGCCTTCCATCCTGTTCGCCGTCTGGGCGCAGGTGGCGTTCGAACCCTCGATGTGGTTCCACGTCTTCGTTTCGCTGCCGGTGGTCTTCGCCACCTGCATTCCGCCATTGCGGCCGCTCAAGGGCTGGCTCGTCGCCAGCCAGTTCTACCACAAGGCTGAGCAGGGACGCTTGGCAAGGCCGGGCGAATAGCTGGTTCGCCTCCGGCCCTGCCGGCTGGAGCGCCTCCTCGTCAGCCGCGCCAGCGCAGCAGGCGCATGGCGTTGGCGGTCACCAGCACGGTCGCGCCGGTGTCGGCAAGGATCGCCGGCCACAGGCCGGTGATGCCGGCGATGGTGGTGACCAGGAACACCGCCTTCAACCCGAGCGCCACGGTGATGTTCTGGCGGATGTTGGCCATCACCGACCGCGACAGGCGGATCATGCGCCAGACGTCGCCGACACGGCCGTGCAGGATCGCGGCGTCCGCCGTCTCCAGCGCCACGTCGGTGCCGCCGCCCATGGCGATGCCGATATCGGCCGCGGCCAGCGCCGGTGCGTCGTTGATGCCGTCGCCGACCTTGGCAACCTTCAACCCTTCGCGCTTCAGCTCGCCGACAATGCGCTGCTTGTCCTGCGGCAGCAATTCGGCCCGCGCCTCCATGCCCAGCGAGGCCGCGATCGCCTCCGCCGTGCGCCGGTTGTCGCCCGTCAGCATGACGGTCCGGATGCCGTCGCCCTTGAGCGCCGCGATGCCTGCCGCCGCATCGGCGCGCGGCTCGTCGCGCATGGCGATCAGGCCCGCCACGGCCCCATCCGCGACCAGCACCGACACGGTCTTGCCCTGGCCGTTCAAACCCTCGACCGCCGCGCGCTGCGCCTCGGTGAGCGGCGCGCGTTCCGCCGCCGCCTTGGCGGAGCCGAGGAACACCGCGACGCCGCCGACATCGCCCTCGACGCCCTTGCCGGAGATCGCCTTTGATCCGCTGGCCTGTGGAACGGCTACGCCGGCAGCGCTTGCCCGGCCGAGGATCGCCAACGCCAGCGGATGGCTGGAGCCCTGCTCCAGCGCCGCCGCCAGCGAAAGCACGCCGCTTTCGTCGCGACCGTAGGCCACCACATCGGTAACCACGGGCTTGCCCTCGGTCAGCGTACCGGTCTTGTCGAAGGCCACGGCGTTGATTCCGGCAAAACCTTCCAGCACCGCGCCGCCCTTCAGCAGCAGGCCGCGCCGGGCACCCGTCGCCAGGCCGGCGGCGATCGCCGCCGGTGTCGAGATGACCAGCGCGCAGGGGCAGCCGATCAGCAGGATCGCCAGGCCCTTGTAGATCCAACCGCTCCAGTCGGCGCCAGCGAGAAGCGGCGGCAGCACCGCCACCAGCGCGCCGACCAGCAGCACGGCGGGGGTGTAGTAGCGCGAGAAGCGATCGATGAAGCGCTCGGTCGGCGCCTTCGCCTCCTGTGCCTCCTCAACCAGCCGCACCACGCGCGCTATGGTGTTGTCGGCGGCCGCCGCCGTCACCCGCACCTTGAGCACGCCATCGGCGCTGATCGTGCCGGCAAAGACGGCCTCGCCGACGCTCTTGCGCTTCGGCGTGCTTTCACCGGTCACCGGCGCCTCGTCGATGTCGCTCGAACCGTCCGTGATCTCGCCATCGGCGGGGATGCGGTCGCCCGGCCGCACGACGATGACGTCGCCGACCGCGAGTTCTTCGGCCGGGACCTCGGCCGTGCCACCGTTCCGCTCGACCAGCGCCATCTTCGGCACGAGATCGGCGAGCCCCTGTATGCTTGCCCGGGCCCGGCCCGCGGCAACGCCCTCGAGCAATTCGCCAATCAGGAACAGAACCACCACGGCCGCCGCTTCCTCGGTGGCGCCGATCAGCACCGCGCCGACCGCCGCTATGGTCATCAGCGTCTCGATCGAGAATGGCGTGCCGGCCAACGCCGCCATCAGCGCGCGCCGCGCGATCGGCACGAGGCCGACCAGCAGCGCCGCGAGGAACAGCCAGCGCTCCGCCGCCGGAAAGGCGTGGCCCGCCACATAGGCGACGGCCAGCGCCAGCGCGCAGGCCAGCGTCAGCAGCGCGCGCGACGAACGCCACCACGGCTGGCCGGGCTCGGCGCCGCCATGAACGTGCAGGGCCTCGGACGCTGGAGCGCTGGCCGACCGGCTTGCAGTCGTCTTGCCATGATTGTGGCCCGCATGATCGTGGCCCGCATGGTCGTGATGGTCATGATCATGATCGTGGCCGTGGTCATGCTCATGGTCGCCATGTTGGCCATGCGTCCTGGACGCGGCCGCGCTGTCCTTGACGATACCGTAACCGAGCCGCGCCACCTGGCGCAGCACCTTGTCGTCGGCGAGCGGCCCGTCATGGCTGACCGTCATCGAAGCGCCCGTCACCGAAACCGAGACGTCGGCGACGCCGTCGAGGCGGCGCACCGCCGTGTCGATCTTGGCCGCGCAGGACGCGCAGTCCATGCCGCCGATCTTGAAGCGCGTCTGCCGGGTGGATGCCGTCATGTCGATCACCTGTCTGCCTGTTCGCGCGGCCCTGCCGCGCGGGTCTTGAATCCTGATGACGGAGACTGTAATTCCTCTAGTCACTAGAGCTTCAAGAGGAAAAATCATGTTTTCCATCGGCGACCTTTCGCGCCGCACCGGGGTCAAGGTGCCCACCATCCGCTACTACGAGCAGATGGGCCTGGTTGCGGCACCCGAGCGCTCTGACGGCAACCAGCGCCGCTACGGCCGGCAGGAGCTGGAGCGGCTGGCCTTCGTGCGCCATGCCCGCGACCTCGGTTTCGGTGTCGACGACATCCGTGCGCTCATCGAGCTGAGCGGCCATCCCGACCAGCCATGCGGCCACGCCGACAGCATCGCCGCCGAGCAGCTTGCCTCGGTGCGCGAGAAGATCGCACGGCTGAAGCGACTGGAAACGGAACTCGAGCGCATCGCCACCTGCTGCGACGGCAAGACGGTGGGCGACTGCTACGTCATCCGCGCCCTGTCCGACCACGCGCTCTGCGCCGACGATCACGCGTGATCGCCAGCGTTCCGAACACAACATCTTCCCGGAGCGGACCGTGACAGCAGGCAAGGCCAGGACGGCGGGCGATTTCGGCCTGACCTGCGGCATGTGGCCGGCCGGCGCCCTGAACGCCATCACGGACGTTCCCGGCGTGCGCGTCGGTCACTGCACGCTGCGCGACGGCGACATCAACACCGGCGTCACCGCGATCCTGCCGCATGGCGGCAACCTGTTCCGCACCAAGGTCGCGGCCGCGGCCCATGTCATCAACGGCTTCGGCAAGACCATGGCCCTGATGCAGATACAGGAACTCGGCGCCCTCGAAACGCCGATCCTTCTCACCAACACACTGTCCGTCGGCACCTGCGCAACCGCGCTGATCCGCGACGCGATCCGCCAGAACCCCGACATCGGCCGCTCGACCGGCACCGTCAATCCGGTGGTCGGCGAATGCAACGACGGCGCGCTGAGCGACATCCAGGCCTTGGCGATTGGCGAGGAGCATGCTTTCGCGGCGCTTGCCGCCGCGCATGACGGTCCGGTGGAACAGGGCAATGTCGGCGCCGGCACCGGAATGAGCTGCTTCGGCTTCAAGGGCGGCATCGGCACCGCCTCGCGCCGATTCGACCTCGACGGCAGCGGTTACACGCTCGGCGTGCTGGCGCTCGCCAATTTCGGCAATGCCGGCGACCTCGTCCTGCCTGACGGCCGGCGCCCGGTTCCGCCGGACTTCGAAGCACAGAATGAGCGCGGCTCGGTCATCCTCGTCGTCGCGACCGACGTCCCGCTGGAATCGCGCCAGCTCCACCGCATCGCCCGGCGCTGCGGCGCCGGCCTCGCCCGGCTCGGCGCCTTCTGGGGCAATGGCAGCGGCGACATCGCCGTCGCCTTCTCCACCGCCGATCCGATCGCGCACGACCAGCCGGCCGACCTCGTCCCGCTGCGGGCGCTCAACGAGAACCGGATCGACACGCTCTTCCGCGCCGCCACCGAGGCGACGCAGGAAGCGGTGCTCAACGCCATGGTCGCCGCCCCCGCCACGACCGGCCGCGACGGGCATCATCGTCCGTCGCTCGGGGATTGGCTGCGGGCCGACCGGGACTGAAAAGGAAACACGCAGTCATGCTCGCCCTTGTGGCGAGCATCCACGTTTTTGAATACCACCCGGCATCAACGAAGACGTGGATGGTCGGGACGAGCCCGACCATGACGGAGAGGCCGGCGGCTTGGGATTACCCTCAGGCCCACTCGCCCTTGCGGAACACCGGCACGCGGCGCCCGTCCTCATGGACGCCGTCGATATCGACCTCGCCCGAGCCGATCATCCAGTCGATATGGATGAGGCTCTTGTTGCCGCCCTGCGCCGCGATCTGCTCCGGCGTGAGATTGGCGCCGTCGACGAAGCATTTCGAATAGCACTGCCCGAGCGCGATATGGCAGGAGGCGTTCTCGTCGAACAGCGTGTTGTAGAACAGGATGCCGCTCTTCGAGATCGGCGAGGAGTTCGGCACCAGCGCCACTTCGCCGAGCCGGCGCGCGCCCTCGTCGGTGTCGAGCACCTTGCTCAGCACCGCCTCGCCGCGCG
>OFIS01000305.1_pt1 | contig 37334 bp, 26 predicted proteins | sample 1775071 | NCBI WGS metagenome assembly OFIS01 (sample SAMN08195774, study PRJEB24354) | sludge metagenome | isolation source: sludge from phenol fed wastewater aerobic bioreactor C | place: India: Nagpur | collected 2016-09-17
TTCGCCGTTCGCCACCGCTCCTGCGGTGGCGTGGGCCAGCAAAGAGAAGTGACTCGGGCGCCGGCAGGCGACCGAAATCGCTTTGTTCCTTGCGAAAGCGCCGGAGTGTCGAACACACACGCACACCGCGACCACCATCCCATTCCATCCACAAAGCCGCACGCACCAGCGACCCCACCCCCACCCCGCGTGGAATAATCCATCCACGCGGACGAATCGGAGTACACGTGGACAGCCATCATTACCTGCAGGTCGCCGTGGTGTTCCTGCTGGCCACGGTGGTCGCGGTGCCGCTGACCAAGCGCTTCCGGTTGGGCGCGGTGCTGGGTTACCTGCTGGCCGGGGTGGCGATCGGGCCGCAGGCGCTGGGGCTGGTGGGCGACACCGCGGGGATCGCGGCGATCTCCGAGTTCGGCGTGGTGCTGATGCTGTTCGTGATCGGTCTGGAGCTGTCGCCGCAGCGCTTGTGGGTGATGCGCCGTTCGGTGTTCGGCACCGGCCTGCTGCAGGTGCTGGTCACCAGCATCGTGATCGGCGTGATCGCGTGGCGCCTGTTCGGCCTCACGCCGGGCGCGGCGCTGATCGTGGCGGGCAGTCTCGCGTTGTCGTCCACCGCGTTCGGCCTGCAGATCCTCGGCGAGCGCAAGGAGGCCGGCTCGGCCTACGGGCGGCAGGCGTTTGCGATCCTGCTGTTCCAGGATCTGGCGGCGATCCCGCTGATCGCCGCGGTGCCGCTGCTGGCCAGCAGCACGGCCCGCCACGGCTTCGACCTCGCCGGCCTGCTGCGCACGGTGGGCGTGATCGTGGCGGTGGTGGTGGGCGGCCGCTACCTGCTGCGGCCGGTGTTCCGCTTCGTGGCGAAGGCGGACGCGGTGGAGGTGTCCACCGCCACCGCGCTGCTGGTGGTGATGGGCGTGGCGCTGCTGATGGACGTGGCCGGCGTGTCGGTGACGCTGGGCGCCTTTCTCGCCGGCGTGCTGCTGGCCGATTCGGAATACCGGCACGAGCTGGAATCCCACATCGAGCCGTTCAAGGGCCTGCTGCTGGGCCTGTTCTTCATCAGCGTGGGCATGTCGATGGACATCTCGCTGCTGCTGCGCGCGCCCGCGCTGGTGCTGGGCCTGGTGGCCGCGCTGCTGCTGCTGAAGGGCGCCCTGCTGTGGCCGCTGGGGCGCATCGTGGGTGGGCTGGAGCGCGGCGACGCGCTGCGCCTCGCGGCGCTGCTGGCCTGCGGCGGCGAGTTCGCGTTCGTGGTGCTCAAGCTCGCCGACGAGCAGGGCCTGGTCAGCGCGCGCCAGCACAACCTGCTGGTGCTGGCGATCACCCTGTCGATGGCGCTGACGCCGCTGCTGGTGGCGGGGCTGGCGAAGTTGCTGGGCGCGCGCAAGCTGCGCAAGCCGGCGCGCGCATTCGACACCATCGTGGCGCACTCGCCGCGGGTGATCCTCGCCGGCTACGGCCGCATGGGGCAGATCGTGGCGCGCATCCTGCGCGCGGAAGGCATTCCGTTCGTGGCGCTGGACCACTCGGTCGAGCAGATGGACCTGGTGCGCCGCTTCGGCCGCTGGAACGACATCTTCTACGGCGACCCGGCGCGGCCCGAGCTGCTGCGCGCGGCGCAGGCGGACAAGGCCGAGGTGTTCGTGCTGGCCAGCGACGAACCGGAATCCAGCCTGCACGTGGCGCGCGTGGTGCGGCGCATGTATCCGCACCTGAAGATCGTGGCCCGCGCGCGCAACCGCCAGCACGTGTGGCGGCTGATGGACCTGGGCGTGGACGAGCCGGTGCGCGAGACGCTGTACTCCAGCCTGAAGATGAGCCGGCAGGCGCTGGTCGCGCTGGGCATGACGCCCGAGCGCGCGGCCGACCGCGTGGAGCGCTTCCGCCGCCAGGACGCCGAGCTGCTCAAGGCGCAGTACCTGGTCTACGACGACGAGGCCAAGCTGGTGCAGACCACGAAGGAGGCGCTGGCCGAGCTCGAAAAGCTGTTCGAGGCCGACGCCGAGCCGCAGGCGCGCGAGGCGCGCGAGCGCGATGCCGACGTGCCGCTGACGGGCGCCGACTGATCGCGCGGGCCGCGCGGAGATATTGAATCGGCTCCTGGCGCGTCAACCACCGGCAAATTCCCGCGTTGCCGGGAAAATGCCCAGCGCCGACCATCCCGCCTCGACCAGTCCCGTCGTCATCCGCTTCGGCCGGCTCGGCGACACCATCCTGCTGCAGCCGCTGTTGCGGAAACTGCAGGCGCGTTATGGCCGGCCCTGCCAGTTGCTGACGCTGGGGGACTGGTCGCCGGCGCTGTTTTCGGCGCAGCCCGAGGTGGCGCGGTGCATTCCGCTGCGCTCGCAATACGGGCCCTTGTGGCTGCGGCCGCAGCGGTGGCGCGCGGCGCTGGCCCTGCGGCGCCTGCGCGAGTCGCCGTTCTACATCTGCGAGCCCGAGCTGCGCACGCGCACCAAGGTGCGCCCGATGCTGGCGCTGGCCGGCGTGCCGGCCGAACGCTGCACGTTCATCGAAGACATCCCGCTGCGCGAGGGCGAGCACTGGGTGGATTGGCTGCTGCGTTTCGGCGATACCACGCCAGCCGCGTTTGCCGCGGCCCCGGGTGCGATGCTGCCTGCGGCTCCGGCCGCGCCGCAGCTGCGAACCAGCGCTGCCGAGCGCGACGACCGCGACGCCTGGTTGCGTGCGCAGGGACTGGGCGGTCGCCCGCTGGTCCTGCTGCAGCCGGCCAACAAGCGGACGATGCGCTGGAACGGGGTGCGCGCCGCCGAGGACGACGACAAGTCGTGGCCGGCCGAACGCTGGGGCGAGCTGGCGCGTGGCATCAAGCGTCGTCTGCCGCAGGCGCAGCTGCTGCTGTGCGGTTCGCCGGCCGAGGCCGGTTACCTCGACACCCTGATGCCGGTCGTCGGTGCGGCATCGCCCGGGATCGTGGCCGCGACGCTGCCGCTGGGGCGCCTCAAGGCGCTGCTGGAGATCGCCCACAGCATGGTCTCGGTGGATACCGGGCCGGGGCATCTGGCCGCCGCGATGGGCTGTCCATTGGTGGTGCTGATGGGTTCGCGCGAGCCGCAGCGGTGGACGCCGCGCAGCGGAGCGGGCAGCGACGTGATCGTGCTTGGCGGCCTGCCGGCGGTACGGCGCGTGGACGAGCTCGCCGTGGCCCAGGTGGTGGAAGCCTGGAAGACCCTGCGCTGGCGTACCGCGGTAGCAGCGGTCGCCGAAGACCGCGTCGGCGTGGCCGCCTACTCGGCCGGCTGCGCCGGCTGACGCAAGGTCTGCCGCACGCTGGGGATCGCGCTGCTGCGCACCGCCAGTTCGTGCGCGATGTCCACGTAGCCGAGCTGGCGCGCCACGTCGGCGGCGGTGCGGCCGAACGCGTCGGCGGCGGCGCGGTCGGCGCCGCGCGAGAGCAGCACGCGGGCCGGCGGCAGCAGGGCGTGCATCGCACAGGCGTGCAGCGCGGTGACGCCGCGCTGGTCGGCGTGCGCCACGTCGGCGCCGGCTTCCAGCAGTACCGGCACCAGCGCGCCGAGGTGGGTGGCGTCGCAGTCGCTGCCGGGGCGCAGCTGGGCGCCGAGCAGCAGCAGCAGCGCGGTCTTGCCTTCGCCGTCGGCGTGGTTGACGTCGGCGCGGTGCCTGAGCAGCACGTCGAACAGGCGCCGCGCGCGCAGGCTGTCGTTGTGTTCGAAGCCGTATTGCGCGGCGGCGTGCAGCGCGCTGTGGCCGCGCGCATCGACCGCGGCGACGTCGGCGCCGGCGGCGAGCAGGGCCTCGGCCAATTCGGCGCGGCCCATCGCGGCGGCCACCATCAGCGCGGTGGTCTGGTTCGGCAGGCGCTGGTCGGGGTCGGCCTTGTGTTCCAGCAGCAGCGCCACCGTGCTCTCGCGGCCGCCGGCCACCGCGGCGGCGAGCGGGGTGATGCCGTTGGCGGCGGCCAGCGCGGGGTCGGCGCCGGCGTCGAGCAGGCAGGCGGCGATCTCGCGGTGGCCCGCGCCGCAGGCATGCAGCAGCGCGCTGGCGCCGTGCGCGTCGAGGGTGTCGACCGCGAAGCCGAGTTCCAGCAGGCGCTGCACCGCGACCAGCGCGCCGGCCTGCGCCGCGGCGGGCAGGTCGTCGGCGCGCAGCGGGCGGCGCGGCCGCGGCCACGCGCCCCAGTCCAGCCAGCGTTCGATCGCCGGGTGTTCCAGCGCGAGGCCCAGCGGGGTCTCGCCGTTGGCGTCGGCGGCTTCCGCGTCGGCGCCGTGGGCGATCAGCGCGCGCACCAGCGGCAGCGCCGCTTCGCCGTGTTCCAGCGCGGCGAACAGCGGCGTGCGGCCGTCGCGGTCGCGGCTGTTCGGATTGCAGCCGCGCGCGAGCAGGGCGTGCAGCAGTTCGGGCTGGCCGTTCGCCGCGGCGAGCTGCAGCGGCGTGCGCTCGCGCGCGTCGGGGCCGAACGGATCGGCGCCGCGTTCGAGCAGGGCCAGCGGCAGCGCCGCGCCCTGCGCGGAACCGCCGAGACGCTGCAGTGCCTGCGCAAGCAGGCCGGCGCCGGCCGGGGTGGCGCCGGCCTGCAGCAGGTCTTCCACCGCTTCGGTGGCGGCGGGCAGTTGCAGCAGCAGCGCGTCGAACAGGCGGCGGCCCAGCGGCGGCAGCGCGGGCGCGGCAGGGCGTTCGGCGTCCGCTTCCACGGTCAGTTCGTCGCCGTGTTCGTCGTCGGGCTGCTGCGCGGCGAGCCGCGCCTCGGCGTCGAGGCCGTGGTCGAGCAGCCAGCGCCGGGCCTGGCTCTGGCCGGGCTGGGCGAGGTCGAGGTAGAGCTGGGCCAGCTGCGCCTGCGGCCAGTCGCGCACGCGCGCGGCAAAGCCGGAGACGATCGCCCAGTGGCCGAAGCGCAGCGCGTCGAGCAGGTGCGCGGGGGTGTCGGCGCCGCTGGACAGCGCGGCCTGGCCGAGGCTGGCCGGCAGCGGGGTTTCCGGATCGAGCAGGGCGACCAGGTCCCAGCGGCCGGCGGCGGCGGCGTGGTCGAGCGCGCTGCGGCCGTCGCTGCCCGGCGTTTTCGGTTCGGCACCCAGCGCGAGCAGGGCGCGCACGGTGTCGGCATGCGCGCGCGGCGACTGGCAGGCGAGCGTGAGCGCGTCGCGGCCGTGGCTGTCGCGGGCGCGCGCGTCAGGCTGCGCCTCGGCGAGCCGCTGCACGATGCCCACCGCGCCGGCGCGCGCGGCTTCCATCAGCGCGGTGCTGCCGTGGCGGTCGGCCAGCGCGACGTCGGCGCCGGCGGCGCACAGCGTGCGGGCGATCTGTTCGTGGCCCTCGGCGGCGGCGGCGAGCAGCGCGCTGCGATGGCGCGCGTCCACCGCGTTCACCGCGGCGCGGTGCTTGAGCAGCAGCTTCACGCCGGCGGGATCGTCGTCGGCGATGCCGGCGGCGGCGACCAGCGCGGGCTCGCCGTTCGCCGGCGCGGGCTTGGCGCCGCGTTCGAGCAGGAACTTCGCCAGCGGCCAGTTCGCGGCGCGGCAGGCCACCGCGAGCGGGCTGGCGCCGGCCTGGTCCAGCGCGTTGATCGGCGCGCCGGCGTCGAGCAGCATCGCCGCCACCATCGGTTCCTCGCTGAGCACCGCGCCGTGCAGCGCGGTGCGGCCTTCGGCGTCGACGGCGAGCGGATCGGCGCCGTTCGCGAGCAGGGTCATCACCGCCTCGGCGCGGCCGTGCCAGCTGTCGCGGGTGGCGGCGAGCAGCGGGGTGAGCCCGCCGCTGGCGCGGTTGACGTCGGCGCCCTTGGCGATCAGCGCGCGCAGCAGGCGGGTGTCGGGCAGCAGCGCGGCGAGCATCAGCACCGGGCGCTGGTCGCGGTCGCCGGCGGGCGGCGCGGTGGCCGGATCGGCGCCGGCCTCGACCAGCGCCAGCGCGCGCTCGATGTCGCCGTCGCGGGTGGCGGCGAGCAGGGCGGCGGCCTGTTCCGGCGTGCCGGCGGTGCGCTCCTGTTCGGTGAGCGGCCGCGCGGGCGGCGCCGGCGTGGCGGGTGCTTCGGCCGCGGCTTCGACCGGACGGCGATGGCGGTCGTGCTGCGCGCACAACAGGGCGCGCAGGGTGCGGTTGGCCACCACCAGGCAGCCCAGCGGCAACAGCAGCACGCCGTACAGCGCCAGTGCGGCGATGCGGATTTCCGACGGCAGCATGCCGTACAGGCCGCTCAGCGCGATCGCGCCCCAAGCCAGCACCAGCAAGGCCAGCGCGGCAGGCAGGAAGTGGCTGAAGAAGCGTTCCTCGCGCGCGAGGTGGCGGCCGAACATCAGGCTGCGCAGGGTGGCGGTGAAGATCCACGAGCCGTCGTGTCGCGCTGGGTAAGCGTCGTCCCACACGAATACCAGGCCGAACGCGGGCCACGGCCGCCACAGCACGGCCAGCGCCAGTGCCAGCGTGGCAGCCAGCGCCAGCGTGGCGCCGAGGCTGTGCGAATGCGACAGCGCCAGCATCGGCCAGGCCACCAGCGCGAACACGATCACCGCGTAGCCGGTGAACATCACGAGGTGCGCGGCGCCCCGGCGCAGCACGGTGCGCGCGAAGCTGGGCTCGGGCTCGAAGCCGATCGCGTGGCAGACCGCGGCCATTGTCAACGCGTTCGCCAGCAGCAGCGGGATCAGGGTCAGCGGGTGGGCGACCAGGCCGGCCAGCGCCACGGCGAGCAGTGCGGGGACGAACCAGGCGAGGGCCTGCAGGAACGGAGGGCGTCGGCGCGATTTGGGCTGGGTCATCGCCACAGTATAGGAATCGTGACGGACGCAGACGGTAACCTCGCGTTAACGCGGCGATCGGTGTGCTGCTGCTGACTCAGTCCGGTTTCGCGCCGCGCAACGCGGCGCCGTAGGCCGGATGGTTCGCGCTGCCCAGCGCGCTCTCCGGCGGCACTTGCAGATGCCAGCCCTGCGCGCGCAGATGCGCCAGCACCTGTACGGCATCCTCGCGCGGCAGGCGGCGGTTCTCGTCCAGCTGCAACTCCAGCGCGTAGCGCAGTTCGCCCAGCATCGCGCGCAGCGGTTCGGGCAGCACGCCGAAGCCGTCGCGCTCGGCCAGCCACAGGTAGGTGTCGGGTTTGCGGCGGCTGGCGTAGACGAAACACTGCATGGACGTGACCCTCGGTGCGTGGATGCGGGAGCCGGGCATTATCGCGACAGCAATTTGTTGCGCAGGCACTTGCAACGCCCGCGGCGAGCGGGCACAGTGCCGCGCAAGCGTGTTAAACGACCGTATGAATTCCGTGCGAAATCCATTCGCCACCGCCGCGAAAGCTGCAATCACCCGTACGCAGGAGCCCGTGATGCACAAGTCCTTCCGTTCCTTCGCCAGCACCACCCGTCCGCTGGCGCTCGCTGCGCTCGCCGTGGCGGTCGCCGGTGCCCTGATCGCGCCCGGCATGGCCCACGCCAGCGCCTTCCAGCTCAAGGAAAACAGCGCCAAGGGCCTGGGCCGCGCCTATGCCGGCTCCACCACGGCCGGCGGCGACGTCTCGGTGGTGGCGAACAACCCCGCCGCGATGAGTGACCTGGACGGCACCTACGTGCAGGCCGACGTCACCGCGATCAACTTCAGCGCCAAGTTCAGCGGCAGCGCGCACGACGTGCTGGGCCGCCCGATCGGCGGCGGCAACGGCGGCGACGCCGGCACCACGCTGCCGGTGCCCGCGCTGGCGATCGCCACCAAGGTGAGCGACCGGGTCAACCTCGGCCTCGCGCTCGACGTGCCGTTCGGCTTCCAGACCGAGTACGACCGCAACTGGATGGGCCGCTACGACGCGATCAAGACCAAGCTGCAGTCGTTCGACAGCACGCTGTCGGCCTCGTTCAAGATCAACGACCAGTGGAGCGTGGGCGCCAGCGCGATCGCCGAGCGCACCAACGCCAACCTGACCAACGCGATCAACTTCAACGCCGTGGGCCTGAGCGTCCAGCAGGGCATCGCGGCGAAGACGCAGGCGGCGGTGGCGCAGATCCAGGCGGCGGCTGCCGCCGGCCAGATCCCGCCAAGCGTGGCCGCGACGATGATCCAGAACGCCGTGCAGCAGGGTCAGGCGGCCGCCGCCGGCGTGGCCGCGATGACGCCGCCGGGCGGCGACGGCTTCGCCCAGGTCAAGGGCAACAGCTGGGCCTGGGGCTGGCAGGTCGGCGCGTACTGGAAGCCCACCGCGAACGACCGCGTGGCGCTGGACTACCGCTCGAAGATCACCCACGACATCGACGGCACCGCCAACTTCACCACCACGCCGGGCTACGACCTGCTGCTGGCGAATCCCGCGCTCGCCTCCAGCATCCCGCCGTTCCAGCACACCACCGGCAAGGCCCGCATCTCCAACCCGGCCGTCGCCACCCTGAGCTACTGGCACCAGGAAGAGAAGTTCGGCCTGGGCTTCGACCTGGCCTGGACGCAGTGGAGCGTGATGCGCCAGCTCACCCTGAACTACGCGAACCCGCAGCAGCCGAGCACCACGCTGCCGTTCAACTGGCGCAACACCTGGTACGCCTCGGTGGGCGGCGAGTACTACGTCAACAGCAAGCTGGCCCTGCGTGCCGGCGTGGCGATCGACCAAGCGCCGATGACCGCCGCCAACCGCGACCCGCGCGTGCCGGATGGGGCCCGCCACATGGCCACCTTCGGCATCGGCTACAAGGCCAGCGAGCATTTCGAGATCAACGCCGCGTACGCGCACATCTTCGTCAGCCACGCGGGCGTGAACGGCTCGACCAGCGCGACCCACGACGTGCTCGCCGGCAGCTTCGACGACTACGGCAACCTGCTGAGCCTGTCGGCGCAGTACAAGTTCTGATCGCACATTCCGGCCGTCTTTCGACGGCCGGAATGTGCGATCCACGGATGGATCGCTCGCGGGCCGATCACGTCAGTGATCGGCCCGCGGAGCCGAGGCCGGACGCAGTCCGGACTTGGCGAGTCGAGAAAGTGCAGGAAAGCACTTGCTCGACCCTCAGCAAGGGCTTGTGCTACCGATCAGGCAAAGGCCTCCCCGTTCGCGGGGAGGCCTTTTCGTAAGCTTCATCCGCGCCGGAGCAGCAGGTCCAGCAACCGCCGGAAGCGCGCGCCGTAGGGCGGGTTGAGCAGGCCGGCGCCGTTCCAGCGCGCCTGGCGGAACACCGGCTTCAGGTGCGAGAACGTGCGGAAGCCCGCCTCGCCGTGGTAGCCGCCCATGCCCGAGGCGCCCACGCCGCCGAACGGCAGGCCGTGCTGGGCGATGTGGTAGAGCGTGTCGTTGACGCTGACGCCGCCGGCATGGGTGCGCGCAAGCACGCGGTCGATCAGCGACGGATCCGTTTCGAACAGGTACAGCGCGAGCGGATGCGCGCGCGCGGCGACGCAGGCGATCGCCTCGTCCAGCGTGTCGTACGGCACCAGCGGCAGCAGCGGTCCGAAGATTTCCTCGCGCATCACCGGCATGTCGTCGCGCACGCCGGTGAGCAGCACGGGTGGCAGCAGGCGGCGTGCGGCATCGGGCGCCGCATCGGTCAATGCCTCGATCGTGGCGCCCGCGGCCTGCGCCTCGTCGCGCAGCGCCGACAGCCGCGCGTAGTGGCGGTCGTTGACGATGCTGGCGTACTGCGGATTGCGCGCGAGGTCGGGGTACAGCCGCGCCGTCGCCGCGCGCGCCGCGGCGACGAACTCCGCCATGCGCGCGCGCGGAAGCAGCACGTAGTCGGGTGCGATGCAGGTCTGCCCGGCGTTGACCAGCTTGCCGAACACGATGCGCTCGGCCGCCTGTTCCAGCCGCGCGCCGGGGCCGAGGATCGCGGGCGACTTGCCGCCCAGCTCCAGCGTCACCGGGGTGAGGTTGGCGGAGGCTGCGCGCATCACGTGGTGGCCCACCGCGGTGGAGCCGGTGAACAGCAGGTGGTCGAACGGCAGCGCGGCGAAGGCCTGGCCCACCGCGGCGTCGCCAGTCACCACCAGCACCTCGTCGTTGCGGAAATACTTGCCGGCGAGTTCGGCGAACAGCGCCGAGAAGCGCGGCGTGTATTCGCTCATCTTCAGCATCGCGCGGTTGCCGGCGGCCAGCGCATCCACCAGCGGCCCCACCGCGAGGTAGAGCGGGTAGTTCCACGGCACGATGATGCCCACCACGCCCAGCGGCTGCGGGCGCAGCTCGGTGCGCGCGGGCAGGAACAGCAGGTCGGCGAGGTGCCGGCGTGGGCGCATCCAGCGCCGGCCGTGGCGCAGCGCGTGGCGCAGCGCCGACAGGCTGGGGAAGAGCTCCAGCAGCTCGGTCTCCTCGGTCGGGCGATTGCCGAAATCCGCGTGGATCGCGGCGGCGATCGCCGCCCGCTGTTCGTGCAGCAGGCGTTCCAGCGCGCGCAGGCGCGCCGCGCGCGTGGGCCAATCCGGCAAGGGATCGCGCGCCTGGGCTTCGCGCAGGCGCTGCAGCTGGGTGTCGAGGTCGGGCATACGGGGTCTTGGGAAGGGGCTCAGAATTTCGCGTGCAGCTCCACGCCCCACATGCGCGGCGGCGTGACGCCGGCGTAGGGCGTGCCGAACACGCTGGCACTGATATTGTTCACGCCGGTCACGTAGCGCTGGTTGAACAGGTTGCTGGCGTAGACGGCCACGCCCCAGCGCTCGTGCGCCGCATCCCAGCCCAGTCGAGCGTCGGTGCGCTGCTGCGCCGCGCCCACGCTGAAGTTGGGGCTGATCTGGCAGGTGCCCTGCAGGCGCGAGTCGCTGTTGCAGCGCGACGGGCCGCGGTAGGCGTGCGACAGGTCGAAGCTCGCGCTGCCGCCGAACACGTCGTGCCAGGTGTAGGCGGCATGCACGGCGTAGGAGTATTTCGGTTCGCCGGTGGGCTGGCCGTCGAGGTTCGCGCCCGAGGGGGCGACGTGGTGGCGGTAGGTGGCGTCGATGTACGCCACGTTGGCGCCGATCTGCAGGGCCTCGAGCGGCTGCCACTGCAGCTCCAGCTCCACGCCGTTGGCCTGCTGGTCGCTGCTGCTGACCAGGTAGCGCGGCACGCCCGAGCCGGCGCTGTTCGGGTCGAGCGTGAGCGCCTGGCGGTTGTCGTAGCGGTAGGTGTAGGCCGAGGCGTCGAGCAGCAGGTGCTGTTCGGGGAACACGCTCTTGATGCCGGCCTCGTAGTTGATCACCTTCTCCGGCGCGAAGTGCGAGCCGATCTGCACGCTGTTGTAGCCGCCGGCCTTGTAGCCCTTGGTCACCGAGACGTAGCCCATCGTGTCCGGGGTGAACTTGTAGTCCAGCACCGCGCGCGGGCTGATGTCGTTCCAGCGGTTGTGCGCCTGCACCAGCACGCCCACCGGCGCGCCGCTGGACGGGCTGAAGATCACGTTCTGGCCGAACGCGGCCAGCGCGTACTGCGCCTCGGGCGGCAGCATGGCGGTGATGCCGGCGTCGTTGAGCGCCTGCACGGTGGCGTCGAACTGCGGCGCCTGGCGCGGCATGTTGTACCAGCTGAAGTCCTTCTGGTCGCGGGTGAAGCGCACGCCGGTGGTGAGGTTCAAGCGCTCGTTCAAGTGCGAGATCACGTCGCCGTAGACGGCGAACGCGCGGAAGCGGCCGTCGTTGCGGATCGCCTCGCGCCACGGGTCGCCGAGCAGGCTGTAGGGCAGGCCCATCGCGGCCAGCGCGTTGCTGATGTCGGTGAGCGGGGTGCCCGCGCCCATCACGTTCTGCGCCAGGGTGTCGAGGCTGTCGGTGGTGATGTCGGTCTGGCTGGCCTGGCGCGCCTGTTCGGCGTACCAGCTGGTGCCGGCGACCCAGTCGATCAGGTCGGTGTTGCCGGCCAGCTTGAACTCCTGGTACCAGCTGTTGTTGTGCTCGATGTTCGCGGTGTCGAGGTAGCTCACGACGTGGTTGGTGCCGTCGTAGTCGCCGAGGTTCTCGGTGTCGAAGTTGCGCCACGCGGTGATGGAGGTGAGGCTGCCCCAGCCGAAGCCGTGGTCGATGGTGAGCGTGGCGCCGTCGAAGCGCCGCTTCTCGATCGCGCCCACCGCGTCGTTGTACAGCGGCGCGTGCAGCGGGTCGAGGAACGTGGCCGGGTCGGGCGGGAAGGGCGCGCGCTGGTTCGTGTCGTTCGCGAGCGGGATCAGCCCGAACGCGGGATGCGGCGGCTGCTTCAACTGCTCGTGGTCCCAGGACAGCAGCACGCGGGTGTCCTTGTCGAGGTTCCAGCGGTAGGCCACGCGCGTGCCCCAGTCGTCGTCCACGCCGTAGTGCTTGCCGGTGGCGGCGTCCTTCACCCAGCCGTCGCTCTGGTTGTCCAGCACGCTCACGCGCAGCGCCATGTCCGCGTTCAGCGGGAGGTTGAGCAGCGCGTCGCCGTAGCGCTTGCCGTAGTTGCCGAAGCGCAGCCGCCCCTTCGCCTCGAAGCGGTCGCCGGGCTCGTTGGTGACGATGGAGATCGCGCCGGCCGCCGCGTTGCGGCCGAACAGCGTGCCCTGCGGGCCCTTCAGCACCTCGATGCGCTTGATGTCGTTGAAGGCCAAGAGCGCGCCGCCGGAGCGCGCGGCGTAGACGCCGTCGATGTACACGCCCACCGCCGACTCGGTGCCGACGCCGAAGTCGTCGGTGCTGATGCCGCGCAGTTCGTAGTTCGGCTGGGTGGGCTGGTCGCCGCTCACCACCAGGCCGGGCACGAACAGGCTCATCTTGCTGAGGTCGGTGGCAGCCAGCGTCTCGATCTGCTTCGCCGTGACGATCTGCAGCGCGATCGGCACGTCCTGCACTTCCTGCGCGCGGCTCTGCGCGGTGACAGTGACGGCGCCGAGCTGCTTGGCCTTGTCGGCGGCGGACTTCTTGGCCGGCACGTTCGATGGCGTGTTGTCCTGCGCGGCCAGCGCGGGCAGCGGCGCGCACAGCAGCAGCAGGGCGCCGCCGTGCAGCACGCGGCGCAGGCAGGCGGACAGCGGTCGTTGGCGTATCGTCATCCCGGTTCTCCCCTCGCTTCGTCACGCATGGCGCGCAGCCGCGCCGGTGTCATCGCTGGCGCCGCGGCGCGGCGGCGTTCAACGCACGATGTCGCAGTTGCCCTTGAGCGAGAGGATCCAGGCGCGGATCAGCGCCTCGCCCTCGCGGTCCACTGTGCTGCGGCCGATCTCCGGCATCATCGTGCCGGGCCGGGTGGAGGCGAGCCGGTACATCAGGATCGATTCGTCCGGCTTGCCGGGCACGATGTCGAACAGCCGCCCGCCGGTGGCAGGGCCGGCCGCTTCCGGCGACTTGCACAGGCCGAGCTTGTGGTTTTCCGGCGTGTCGTGGCCGAGCGAGAAGCCGGTGACGCTGGCCACGCCGTTCGGGTTGTGGCAGTAGGCGCAGTTGATGTCGAGCCAGGCGCGCGCCCGCGCGTCGAGCGAGGCGCCCGGGTCGCGCCAGTTCGCGTCGCGCGGCACCTCGGACAGCTTCGGCAGGCCGGTGAGGTAGCCGATGCCGGCGAGGTGTTCGAGCTGGTTCTCGCGGCCGTGGCCGTAGTCGTAGTCGCGGTTCATGTGGCGCGCCCACGGGCCGATCGGCTGGATCGCGCGGCTGTGCATGTTCGCCTCGTGGCACTCCACGCACTGGCCCTCGTCGGGCACGATGTAGTTGAAGGCTTCGCGTTCGCCCTGCGCATCCACCAGGGTCAGCGGCAGCACGTCGCCGGTGCGCAGCAGGGTGGCTTCGGTCTGCGCGTCGTTCCAGCGGTAGGTGAACGGCGTCCAGCCGTCCTTGCGCTTCACCAGCAGGCGCGTCTCGATCAGGCGCACGCTGGAGAGATCCAGGCCCTGGCCGGCGAAGTCGCCGCTGTAGTCCAGCGTGCGCGCCACGTCGTCGAACTTGCCGTCGACGGCGCGCGGGTAATAGAAGGTCTTGGTGATGACGGTGCCCAGCGGGTAGTCGAGCGGGCCGTCCGCGGTGTACTTCGCCGCCGTGCCCTTGGGCATCCAGATCGTGCGCAGCTTGTGCACGTAGTCGGTGAACAGGTGCGAGTTGAGGCTGTACGGCACCACGCCCGCATTGAGTTCGAGCTTGCCGTCGCGGGCCTCGACCATGTGCCAGTCGGCGAGCTTCGCCGGCCGGCCGTCGGCGTGGAACTGCGCCGGCGGCAGGTTGTGCTGGCACCCGGCCAGCACCAGCAGCGCGAACAAGGGTACGAATTTCGCCAGCTTCACCAGTGCGTCCTCAGAGCTTCGGCTCGGGGTTCAGCACCACCGCCGGCAGCTTCGGCAGCGTGCACTGGAACGGCTTGATGTCGGTGCTCGGGTGCTTGTAGCCGCCCGGGCCGTCGGCATCGAGCACGCCGCTCACGTCCTGCAGGCAGATGCGGTCTTCCGGCGGCAGCTGCTTGTCCTTGAATTTGGGGTCGCTGTAGCCGTCCCACACCACGTCGGGGAAGCGGCCGTTGATGCCGAACATCGCGGTCTTCAACGCCTTGAACTCCAGCCCGCTGGGCGAGTCGCCGCCGCCCTTGAGGCGGTTGCCATAGACGAAGATGCCCTTCGGGTACGGATCGTAGCCGGCCGCCATGCCGGTCTTGCTGGCGTAGTTGGTGGAGTAGAAGCTGGAGACGATGATGTTCGCCGTCTGGTTGTCGGCGATGTCGTTGTCGAAGATCTCCACCTTCGGGTTGGAGTTCACCACCACGCCCGAGCCGGCCGGCACGCTGGCCACCGCCGAGCCGTTCGCCGCGAAGTTGTCGTGGTTGTTGGCGTAGACGTGGTTCTTGAACACGCGGGTGCCGTGGCCGTCCATCAACAGGCTGGGCATGTTGAACACCAGGATGCCGCCGGAATTGTCGGTGACGGTGTTGCCGTAGACGTCGGCATCCACCGTGTTCTCGATCTCGATGCCGGCCACGTTGCCGTGCGCCTTGTTGTTGCGCACGATCACGTTGGTGGACTGGCCCACGTAGATGCCCGAGTCGGAGGCGCCGATCGCCTCGGAATCCTCGATCAGCGTGTTCTGCGTCTTCACCGGGTAGATGCCGTAGGGACCGTTGCTGGTCTTCGAGCCGTCGGTCCACTGCGTGCGCACGCCGTGGATGGTGATGTTCCTGCCGTGGTTGATCTTCAGCGCATCGCCCTTGGTGTCCTCGATGGTGAGGTTCGCGATGGTGAAGTCGTTCGCGTTCACCAGCAGGCCCTCGGGGCCGACCAGCTGGCCCTTGAACGAGAGCACGGTCTGGTCCATGCCCGCGCCCCTGATGGTGACGCCGTCGGTGCGCAGGCTGAGGCCGCGCTTCAGGTGGTAGTGGCCGGCGGGGATCTCGATCACGCTGCCGGGCTTGGCGTCCAGCAGCTGTTCCTGCAACTTGGATTCAAAGCTGGCGTCGGCCTGGTTCTGCGGCGCGGCGGCCTGCTGGCCGTTGCAGCCGGCCAGCACGGCGGCGAACGCCACGGCAATGAGCGTCTTGCGCATGATCGTTGAACTCCCCATGGGAACGGCAGCAGCGAGGGTTCCACTGTCCCGCAAGAAGCGCCGGCATGGGAGGGCAAAACGGCCAGCTTGCGGGGGGCAAAGCGGCCAGCGTGGAGCGAGGAGCGAGAAGTGAGTGGAGAGGAGTGAGAAGTGAGAGAAAAGCGGGAGTGCGCGGTTGCCTTGCTTCCACTCACTTCTCACTTCTCTTCACTCACTCCTGTTTCAAGCCGCGGCGCGGCGCGCCTCCTGCGGCGCCATGCCGGTCCAGCGCTTGAACGCGCGGCGGAACTCGCGCGGGTCGCTGAAGCCCACCTCGCTGCCGATTTCCGCCACGCTGAGCGCGCCGGCCTGCAGCAGCTGCAGCGCACGCTCGGCGCGCACGCGGTCGTGGATCTCGCGGAATACGCGGCCGCTCTCGGTGAGCCGGCGGCGCAGCGAGCGTTCGCTGAGGTTGAGCGTGCGCGCCACCTCGGTGAGCGTGGGCTGCTGGCGCAACTGCTGGCGCAGCAGGCGTTCCACCGCGGCCACGATCTCCTGGTGCGGCTCGCCGCCGTCCGCGGTGCGCTGCTGCGCGCACAAGGCCAGTGCCTGCTGTGCGGTGAGCGGGTTGTAGCCGGGCAGCGGGTGCGCCAGCCAGCGCGTGTCGATCAACAGCCGGCAGCGCGGTGCGTCGAAACGCAGCTCGCAGCCGAACAGCTGCGTGTAGGCCGCGGCGTAGCGGGGGCGCGGATAGGCCAGCTCCAGCCGCAGCGGGCGCAGCTCGGCGCCCACCAGCTCGCGCGCGATCATCGTGGAGCTGGCGAACAGCTCCTCGCAGAAGAACGGCAGCAGCGCGGTGTCGTCGAACAGCGGCGACGCCACCAGCGCCACCGAACGTTCGTCCACCGCCTCGAAGGCGAGGTCGAGCAGGCAGCCGCAGATCTTGTGGTGGGCGATGCCGGCCTGCATCGCCTCGCCCAGCGTGCGCGCCGTCATCATCGCCAGACCGAGCAGGCCGAAGCCGCCGATGCTGCCCTCGCGGCCGATGCGCAGCCCCGCGTCGCCCACCCCCGCCGCGTCCAGCGCCGCCAGCGCGCGCTGCACGAAGGTCGCGGCCTGGCGGTAGGACACGCGCAGCGCCGGATCGGCCAGCTGCGCGCGATCCAGCCCCAGCCCCGCGAACCACGCGCGGCAATTCACTCCGCAGGCGTCCGCCAGCTGCACCAGGTAGAGCAGCTTGTTGGTGGGGAACTCCGCGGCGGTGTAGCGCGGATCGTCGATCGCCGGCGCGGCGCAGGCGCCGGAATGGAAGCCGATCATGCCGGCGGGACGTGCCATGGTGTCGATGCTCCGACGTGGGCAGGCCGCTGCGGCCTGCGGTCCGGACTTTCTAGCACGCCCGCGCCGCGGAGCGCTTGCGCAATGCACAAGCACGGCATCGCTCCCTCTCCCCCAACAGCTTCATTGTTGGGGGAGAGGGTTGGGGTGAGGGGGCTTTGGCTTCTGCTTCTGCTTGTTCGCAAGAAACAGAGCAGTTTCGAGCCGCTGCCGCGGCCCGAGCTACTTTCTCTTTGCGTGCCCAAAGAGAAAGTGGCCAAAGAGAAAGGGCACCCCGATGGCGCGCCCTCCGGGCATCCTGCCCTGCGGGTGCGCGGGCGGGTTACGGGGTTTTTCGACGGCACCTCCGTGTGCCGGCGAAAAACTGGCCCGCATCCGTGCGGGCCATCCTGCGGACTTTCCTCCACCCGCCCGCCGCGCCATAGGGGCCCCGGAAGAGCAGCGCGCTCCCAGCGCGCAGAAGCGACAGCCAGAGCAAAGCCAAGAGCAAAGCCAAGAGCAAAGCCAAGAGCAAAGCCAAGAGCAAAGCCAAGAGCAAAGCCGAGCAAAGTCGAAGCGCGCGCCGCACCAACTCCCTCTCCTCCAAGCTCCGCTTGGGGGAGAGGGTCGGGGTGAGGGGGGCTTTGGCTTCTGCGCGCAGGAGCGCGCCGCTTTACTCGGGGCCCCCTCGGCGGTGGTGAGCCGTGGACGATCAGGCCGCGCAGCGGGCGAGGCCATGGATGGACTCGCCTTTTCGACCGGGCAGGACGCCCGGCAAGCGCCGCCGCGGGGTGTCGTTTTCTCTTGGCTACTTCTCCTTTGGACAAGCAAAAGAGAAGTAGCTCGGGCGCCGGCAGGCGCACGAAACCGCTTTGAAACTTGCGATAACGCAGAAGCAAGAGCCCCCCTCACCCCAACCCTCTCCCCCAACGGCAGAGCCGTTGGGGGAGAGGGGGCAGGTGCAGTCCGCCGCCAACGAGGGCGCTCAAGCCGCGCCGCCGGCTTCACCCTCCTCGAAGTGCTGGGCGCCCTGGCCCTGCTGGCCCTTCTTCTGGTGGGCGTCTACGGCGGCGTGCGCAGCGCGATCCACGGTGCGCGTTCGGGCAGCGTGGCGATCACGCGGATGGACCAGATCGGTTCGGCGCAGCGTTTCCTGCGCCGCGAGCTGGCGCAGGCGCTGGCGCAGCCGATCGGGCGCGACGATCGCGGCCAGCCGATCTATTTCTCCGGCAGCGAGCACGAGATGCGCTACGCGGCCCCGCTGCCGGGTTACCTCGGCAAGCTGGGCCCGCAGCTGCAGGTGCTGAAGCTGGTCGACGACGGCAAGGATGGCCAGCGGCTGGAGCTGCAACTGGCGCTGCTGCCGCCGGACGGCCAGCCGCCGAAGCCGCTGGGCGAGCCGCAGGTGCTGCTCGATCACATCAAGGACGGCAGCTTCGGCTATCTCGGCCGCGATGCGCAGAACCGCGTGCTGCCGTGGAGCGGCGACTGGGCCGACGGCAGCCGCCTGCCGCAGCTGGTGCGCGTCAAGCTGCAGCCGCAGGGCGGTGACGGCTGGCCCGAGCTGGACGTGCCGCTGCGGATCGACGCCTCCGCCACGGCCGGTCGGGCCGGCCTGCTGCCCAGCAGCAGGCTGCCGCTCGGGGGCGGGCGATGAAGCGGCGCGCGCGACAGCGCGGCGTGGCCCTGCTGCTGGTGCTGTGGGCCTGCACCCTGCTGGCGGTTTTGCTCGGCGGCTACGCGGTGCTGGCGCGCACGGCGGCGTTGCAGACGCGCTACCAGTTCGCCGAGGCCCGCGCCCATTACGCCGCGGAAGCGGGCGTGATGCGGGCGACCTATGCGATGCAGGATCCGGTCGCCCAGCGGCGCTGGGTCGGCGACGGCCGCAGCTATCCGTTCGACTTCGACGGCGCCACGGTCAGCGTCACGGTGACCGACGAAGGCGGCAAGGTGGATCTCAACGCCGCCTCGCCCGAGGTGCTGCAGGCGCTGTTCCGCGCCGCCGGGCTGGATGCGGCGGCCGCCGGCAAGCTCGCCACCCGCGTGGTGGACTGGCGCAGTTTCGTCACCGAGCCGGGCCAGGCCGAGCGCGGGCGCGCCGAGTACGCGGCGGCCGGGCGCGACTACGGCCCGCGCCACGGCCCGTTCGCCAGCCTGCAGGAGCTGCAGCTGGTGCTGGGCATGACGCCGGCGCTGTACCGCAAGCTGGAGCCGGCGATCACGCTCTGGTCCGGGCAGGCCATGCCCGACCCGAACACCGCGCCGCCGCTGGCGCTGGCGGCGATCCCCGGGCTCGATCCGGAACAGCTGGCCGCGCTGCGCGCTGCGCGCGAGCGGAACAGCCGCATGGCCGCGCCGCCGATCGGCGGCGGCGTCACGCACAGCATCCGCGCGGAGGCGGTGCTGGCCGATGGCACGCATGCCGTGATTCGTGCCACGGTACGCTTCCGCGCCGGGGGAATGGCCGGGCAACCGTATACTGTGCTGCGCTGGGAAGAGGGTGACGGGGAATGAGTGCTGCGATGCAGTCGCTGCGGCCGCTGCTGGAACAATTGCGCCGGAGCTGGCGCGCTTCGCCGCTGCCGGCGTTCTTCGCCTGGTGGGGCGGCGAGCTGCGCGCGCTGCTGCCGCCGCGCTGGCGCGCCGCGCTGGCCGACGGCGCCGGCTGGCACCTGTTGCAGCAGGTCGACGGCGGCTGGCGGCTGCGCCGCGCCGGCCAGGCCGAGCCGCTGGCGCGCTGGAGCGACGAGCTCGACGCCGTCGCGCAGCAGGCCGCGCTGGCCGCCGCGTGGCACGGCACCGATCCCGAGGATCGCCGGCTGGCCCTGCTGCTGCCGCCCGCCGCGGTGCTGCGCCGCACGCTGCAGCTGCCGCTGGCGGCGCGCGCGAACCTGCGCCAGGTGATGGCGTTCGAGATGGACCGGCAGACCCCGTTCAGCGCCGCGCAGGTGTATTACGCCGTGCGCGAGCTGGTGCAGCCGGCCGCGCCCGGGCGCTGCAGCGCGGAGCTGCTGGCGGTGCGCCGCGACACGCTGGACCCGCTGCTGGCCCGGCTGCGCGCGCTGGGCATCACGGTCGACGCGGTGGACCTGGCGCAGGACGCCGGCCGCCTCGGCGTCGACCTGCTGCCGCCGGAACAGGCCGCGCACCGCACGCGGCCGCGGCTGCGCCTGAACCTGCTGCTCGGCGCCGCCTGCGTGCTGCTGTTGCTGCTGGCGATGGGCAGCTGGCTGCACAATCGCGAGAGCGCGCTGGCGCAGATGCAGGCGCAGGTGGAGGCGATGCGCGGCGAGGCGCAGCAGGTGGCCGGCCTGCGCAAGCAGCTGCAGGACGACGCCGGCGCGGCTGGCTTCCTGGCGCAGCGCAAGGCGCAGCGCGCCACCGTGCTCGGCGTGCTGCTCGATCTCACCAGGCGGCTGCCGTCCAGCGCGTGGCTGGAGCGCTTCAGCCTCGACGACAACGGCCAGGTCGCCTTCCAGGGCCAGAGTCCGCAGGCGGCGAAGCTGCTCGACCTGCTGAAGGGCTCGCCGCTGCTCGACAACGCGAATTTCCAGGGCAGCATCCAGTCCGATCCGGCCACCGGCAAGGAGCGCTTCTACATGGTGGCGCAGCTGCACAAGCCGGCGCCGGAACATGCCGCCACCGACAAGCCGGCGGCTTCCGGGAGCGTGCCATGAAGGCGCTGAAACTGACCCCGCGCGACAGCCGCATCGCGGCGCTCGGCCTGCTGCTGCTGGCGCTGCTGCTGGGCTACTTCCTGCTGCTGCACTGGTGGTTCGTGGCGCCGCTGCACGGCATCGCCGCGCAGATGGACGACCTGCGCGACACCCAGGCCCGCTACGCCGCCGCGATCGCCGAGAAGCCGCAACTGCAGCAGCGCATCGCCGCGCTGGGTGCCGGCCAGGCCGCCAGCAGCGCGTTCCTGCCCGAGGACGATCCCAACACCGCCGCCGCCGACCTGATGCAGCGCGTGGTGGACGCGGTGGGTGCGCACACCGAGGGCGGCAGCTGCACGGTGACGCAGAAGATGCCGGTGGCCAATCCGCCGGCCGCTTCCGGCGAGCCGTACCGCAAGGCCGCGGTGAGCATCAATCTCAGTTGCGACATCCAGCCGCTGGTGGGCGTGCTGCAGTCGCTGGAGCAGGGCACGCCCTACCTGTTCGTGGACAACCTCAGCGTCTACCGCAACCCGGTGGCGGCGCGGCAGGGCAACGGGCCGCCGCTGGAAACGCAGTTCACCCTGTCCGGCTACGTGCGTCCGGGCGCCGCCGCGCCGGCGCCCGCGGCTTCGGCGCCCGCGCCCGCCGATGGCGCGGACGAGCCGGGAGCGTCGCCATGAACGCCGCCAGCCAACGTCGGCTGACCCCGGTCCTGGTGATCCTCGCCCTGCTGCTGGGCACGCTGTGGCTGGCACTGCTGGCCGGCCTCGGCCGCGGCGTGCATTGGAACGCGCCGCGCGCCGCCGCGCCGCTGCCCACCTCCGGCAAACCGGCCAGCCTGCCCGTGCCGCTGCCGCTGGCCGAGTTCGCGCCGGTGTGGCAGCAGTCGCTGTTCAGCCCCGACCGCAAGCCCGAGGCGCACGCCGCCAGCGGCGGCAGCAGCCTCGGCGACCTCGCGCTGACCGGCATCATCCTCACCCCGCAACTGCACATGGCGCTGCTGCACGACAAGAACGGCAACAAGGAGCTGCGCCTGCGCGAAGGGCAGGCGCTGCCCGACGGCAGCCTGAGCCTGGTCGAGGTGAAACCGCGCTCGGTGATCCTCGATTCGCCGCAGGGCCGCACCGAACTGAAGCTGCCCGCCGGCGCGCCGATCGACGCCGCGAAGGCGCCGCCCGCGAACGCCGGCGAGCCTGCCGCCGCGGAGCCCGCGGCGGCGCCAACGCAGGGCGATGGCGAGGCTCCCGGCGCCGCCACCGTGCAGCGGGTGGTGCCGCTGAACCAGGGCGCGCCGCGCCAGGCGCCGCCTGCCTACAACCCGCAGCAGCTCGAACGCCTGCGCAAACTCAAGGCCGCGATCCTGCAGCGTCGCGCCCAGAGCCAGGCCGAGAACCACGAAGGAGCACACTGATCCATGTCCCGCCAGCACACCCTCGCGCGTTCGCGGCCGCTTGCCCGCCTCCGATCCGGCCTGCCGCGCGCCGCCGCGCTGGCGGCGCTGACCCTGCTCGCCGGCTGCGCCCCCCTGACGCCGCGGCCGGACGACACCTCGCTGCAGCGCGAGGCGATGGCCGGCACGCACGCGCCGGTGCCGGCGCCGCTGCCGCTCAACAACGACCAGACCACCACCACGAGCGGCGCGGCGCTGCCGCAGATCAGCCGCGGCAGCGGGCAGTTCATCCGGCCCACGGCGCTGGCCACGCCGCGCCCGCCGGTGAGCGGCGCGAACGGCGTCACCTTCAACTTCGAGAACCAGCCGGTGCAGGCGGTGGTGAAGGCGATCCTCGGCGACCTGCTGAAGAAGAACTACACCATCGTGCCCGGCGTGCAGGGCAACATCTCCTTCTCCACCGCCGAGCCGGTGGACGCCAGCCAGGCGCTGCCGATCCTGGAGACGCTGCTGGCGTGGACCGGCAACGCGCTGGTCGAGCGCGGCGGCAGCTACGTGGTGCTGCCGGCGAAGGAGGCGGTGGGCGGCAACCTGGTGCCCAGCCTCGGCGCGGTGGCGCCGGCCGGCGGCCTGCAGGCGCGGCTGTTCCCGCTGCACTACATCGCCGCCAGCGAGATGCAGAAGCTGATCAAGCCGTTCGCGCGGCCCGACGCGGTGCTGCTGGCCGACCCCGCGCGCAACCTGCTGGTGATGTCCGGCACGCCGGAGGAGCTGGCCAACTACCAGCGCACCGTGCGCACCTTCGACGTGGACTGGCTGCGCGGCACCTCGGTGGGCGTGTTCAACCTGCAGCACGCCGACGTGGAACAGCTGATGCCCAAGCTGGACGAGATGTTCGGCCCCAAGGGCGACACCCCGCTGGCCGGCATGCTGCGCTTCATCCCGATCAAGCGCACCAACGCGCTGGTGGTGATCAGCACCCAGCCGAACTACGTGGACGAAGTGGGCCAGTGGATCGCCCGCATCGATCAGGGCGGCGGCAACCAGCCGCAGCTCTACGTGTACGACGTGCGCAACATCAAGGCTTCCGACCTCGCCAAGTACCTGGCGCAGATCTACGCCAACGGCAGCGGCGGCGGCAGCGGCGGCGAAGTCGGCCCCGGCCTGACCAGCGGCACGCTGGGCAACGCCGAGAACGCGCGCGGCGCGGCCAGCGGCATGGGCAGCACCGCCGGCAGCTTCGGCAGCGGCAACACCGCGGGCGGCGGGCTGGGTGGCGGCATGGGCGGCATGGGCGGCGGCAACGGCGTCGGCGGCCTCGGCGGCGTGGGCAGCAACGGCTACGGCAACACCGGCGGCAACGGCATCGGCGGCCTGCAGGGCGGCGCGATGTCGTCCACCAGCTTCGGCAACCCCAACGCGGCCAGCCAGGACCAGCAGTACGTCTCGCCGGACGGCAGCATCCGCATCGGCTCGGTGGACGCGAACAACCAGCTGCTGATCCGCGCGCGGCCCTCGCAGTGGAGCGAGATCGAGGCCGCGATCAGGCGGCTCGACACGATTCCGCTGCAGGTGCAGATCGAGACGCGCATCCTCGAGGTGAGCCTCACCGGCCAGTTCCAGTTCGGCGTGCAATGGTACTTGCAGGGTCTCACCGGCAGCACCACCAACAGCAGCGGCCAGATCGTGCCCGGCGAGCTCTACCGCCATCGCCAGGTGGCGCTGGGCGGCGGCGGCAACGCCTTCGGCGGCGAGCCGCTGTTCTACTCCTTCCTCAACAGCCAGATGCAGGTGGCGGTGCGCGCGATGGAGGACAGCGGCAACACCAAGACGCTGTCCGCGCCCTCGCTGGTGGTGATGAACAACCAGCCGGCGATGATCCAGGTGGGCAACAACGTCCCGGTGAACCAGAGCTACATCACGCCCGGCCTCGGCGGCGGCAACACCATCGGCACGCTGGGCCAGGTGCAGTACCTCACCACCGGCGTGATCCTCAAGGTGGTGCCGCGGGTGAATCCCGGCGGCCTGGTCTACCTCGACGTCAGCCAGGAAGTGAGCACCCCCACCATCCAGGACAAGAACGGCAACTACACCATCGCCGACCGCAGCATGCAGACCCAGGTGGCGGTGCAGAGCGGTCAGACCGTGCTGCTCGGCGGCCTGATCCAGCAGAACGAAGGCACCGACGACAACGGCGTGCCCGGCCTGAACCGCGTGCCGATCCTCGGCCGCCTGTTCGGCACCACCAAACGCAGCCGCGACCGCACCGAACTGATCGTGCTGATCACCCCGCGCGTGATCCGCAGCAGCGAGGAAGCGCGCCAGATCACCGACGACTACCAGCGCGGATTCGAATCGCTGAAGCCGCTGCGGGTGCAGGCGGTGCCCGAAGCGAAGGCGGCAATGCCGCCGGCGGGCGGGGCGCAGACGGTGCCGTTGAAGCATTGAGGCGGGTGGCCGCGTGGCAGCCGGTATCATGGCTGCGCATGAGTCCTGCCGTCCCCAGCTTCCCGATCACCCCGCTACTGCCTGACATCCGCGCGTCGCTGGAAGCGACGCCGCGGCTGGTGCTGGAGGCGCCGCCGGGCGCGGGCAAGACCACCCAGGTGCCGCTTGCGCTGCTCGATGCGCCGTGGCTGGCCGGCAGCAAGATCGTGATGCTGGAGCCGCGCCGCATCGCCGCGCGCGCCGCCGCGCAGTTCATGGCGCGCCAGCTGGGCGAGGAGGTGGGGCAGACGGTGGGCTACCGCATCCGCTTCGAGTCGCGGGTGGGTGCGGCCACGCGCATCGAGGTGGTCACCGAAGGCATCCTCACCCGATTGATCCAGGACGATCCCGAGCTCGCCGGCATCGGCGCGATCCTGTTCGACGAATTCCACGAGCGCCATCTCGCCGGCGACCTCGGCGCCGCGCTGGCGCTGGATGTGCAGGCCACGCTGCGGCCCGAGCTGCGCCTCGTGGTGATGTCCGCCACGCTGGACGGCGAGCGCATCGCGCAGTGGCTGCACGCGCCGCGCATCAGCAGCCCCGGCCGCAGCTACCCGGTGCGCATCGAGCATCCGCCGGCGCGCGCGCAGGAGAGCATCGAGCATCATCTGGCGCGCGTGGCGAAGCAGGCGCTGGCGGAGAACGACGGCGACGTGCTGGCTTTTTTGCCGGGGCGACGCGAGATCGCGCGGGCGCAGGCGGTGCTGGAGCAGTCGCTCCCCTCTCCCGCAAGCGAAGCCGAATCCGTGGGTCGGGATTCATCCCGACGGGTTTCGCATGTCGGGCTGAAGCCCGACCTACAACGGGCGGGCGGGGATGACGCGCGCATCGAGATCGTGCCGCTGCACGGCGAATTGTCGCTGACCGAGCAGCAGTTCGCCTTGTCGCCTGCCGAACCCGGCATCCGCCGCATCGTGCTGGCCACCAACGTGGCCGAATCCAGCGTCACCCTGCCGGGCATCCGCGCGGTGATCGACGCCGGCCTCGCGCGCGAGCCGCGCTTCGATCCGAACTCCGGCTTCACCCGGCTGGAAACCGTGGCGATCTCGCAGGCCTCGGCCGACCAGCGCGCGGGCCGCGCCGGGCGCGTGGCCGCGGGCACGGCGTATCGGCTGTGGCCGCAGAGCAAGCGGCTGGAAGCCGCGCGCGGCGCGGAGATCGCACAGGCGGAACTCTCCAGCCTCGCGCTGGAACTCGCCGCCTGGGGCAGTGACGCGCTGCCGTGGTTGGACGCGCCGCCGCCCGGCGCGCTGGCGCAGGCGCGCGAGCTGCTCGCGAATCTCGGCGCGCTGGAGGCGGACGGCCGCATCAGCGCGCTGGGCCGCCGCATGCTGACGCTGGGCGCCACGCCACGCCTCGGCGCCGCCGCGCTGCGCGCGCCGGAGCCGTTGCGCCCGCTGGTCGCCGACCTGCTCGCACTGATGGAGGCGCGTTCGCCGCTGCGCGGCGAGCAGGCGCGCAGCGACGACTTCCGCGCGCGCGTGGCCGCGCTGCACGCCTGGCGCGACCGCCGCGGCCACGGCGCCGATGCCGGTGCGCTGGCCGCGATCGAGCAGGCGGCGAAGGGCTGGCGCAGACGTCTGGACGTCCGGACGGCCGCAAGCGGCACGCCCGACAGCCACGCGGTGGGCGACCTCTTGCTGCACGCCTTCCCTGACCGCATCGCCCGCCGCGACGAGGCGAACCCGCTGCGCTACACGCTGGCGAACGGCCGCGGTGCGCGCCTGCACGACAACACCGCGCTGCTGGGCGAGCCGTGGCTGGTGGCGCTCGATCTGCGCTTCGAAGCGCGCGACAGCCTGATCCTCGCCGCCGCGCCGTTCGATCCGCGCGTGCTGGAACGCGACTACCCACAGCGTTTCGTGCGCGAGCGCGCGCTGCGCTGGAACGACGCGCGCGACGCGGTGGAGGCGTTCGAGGAGCGCCGCTACGCCGCCATCGTGCTGGAACGCCGCAGCGTGCCGGTGCAGCCGGAAGACGCGCTGCCTGCGCTGCTCGCCGCGATCCGCAGCAAGGGACTGGACGCGCTGCCGTGGAGCGAGCACGCGCGCCGCCTGCGCCTGCGCATCCAGGCTTTGCGCGGCTGGATGCCCGAGCTGGACCTGCCCGACGTGTCCGACGCGCACCTGCTCGCCACGCTGGATGACTGGCTGGCGCCCTACCTCGCCGGCAAGCGCCGGCTCGACGCGCTGGATGCGGAAGAGTTGTCGCAGGCGCTGTCGGCCATGCTCGACCACGCGCAACGCCAGGCGCTGGATGCGCAGGCGCCGGATGCGCTCACCGTGCCCAGCGGCCAGACGCGCCGATTGGAATACGCGATTGATGCGCCGCCGGTGCTGGCGGTGAAGCTGCAGGAACTGTTCGGCCTCGCCGACACCCCACGCGTGGGCGGCGGCCGCGTGCCGGTGACCCTGCACCTGCTCTCGCCCGCGGGCCGGCCGATCCAGGTCACCCAGGACCTGCGCGGCTTCTGGGAGCGCACCTACCCCGAGGTGAAGAAGGAACTGAAGGGCCGCTACCCGCGCCACCCGTGGCCCGACGATCCGTGGAGCGCCGTGCCCACGCATCGCGCGAAGCCGCGCGGCACCTGAGCACGAGTCGCCGCGTGTCCAGGGAATCCGCCGGCCGACGCGCGCACAATGCATGGTCGAGCTTGCCCGCAACGGAGCCTGCCATGTTCCAGCGATCCATTCCCAGCCGTGCCCTGGCCTTGCCGGCGCTGGCCGCACTCCTGCTGCTGACCGCAACGAGCGCGCGCAGCGGCACCGCCCAAGCGCATCTGCCGCTGGCGACGGTGGCCGATGCGCCGCTCAGCGGCCGCACCACCCGCTGGGACTACGCCAGCCTGGACCCCGCCAGCCACCGCTTGTACCTGGCGCATCTGGGCGACAGCGTGGTCGCGGTGTTCGACACGCAAACCCGCAAGGTCGTGGCGGATGTGCCCCGCGTCAGTCGCGTGCACGGGGTGCTGTTCGTGCCGGAGCTGGGCCGGGTCTACGCCTCGGCCACCGGCACCAACGAAGTCGTGGCGATCGACCCTGCCACCTTGAAGATCACGGCGCGCGTGCCGGCCGGCGATTACCCCGACGGCATGGCCTACGCCCCGGCGGTCCACAAGCTCTACGTGTCGGACGAGCATGGCGGCACCGACACGGTGATCGACGTGCGCACGAACACGCGGGTGGCGACGATCCCGCTGGGCGGCGAAGTAGGCAACACGCAGTACGACCCGGTGTCGAAGCACATCTACGCCAACGTGCAGACCCGCGGGCAACTGGTGGAGATCGACCCCGTGACGGACAAGGTGGTCGGCCGGATGGACCTGCCGGGCGCGCAAGGCAACCACGGCCTCTACATCGATCCCGCCAGCCAGCTCGCCTTCATCGCCTGCGAGGACAACGACAAGCTGCTCGTGGTGGATCTGGCGCACAAGCGCGTGCTGTCCACGTTCGACGTCGCTCGCGACCCGGATGTGCTGGCCTACGACCGTGGCTTGGGTTGGCTGTACGTGGCCGGCGAGTCGGGCGAGGTTTCGCTGTTCCGGGTGCAGGGACGCACGGTCGGCCCCGTGGCCACGGCGATGCTGGGGCCGAATGCGCACGTGGTGGCGGTGGACGAGGCCACGCACCTGGCGTATTTCCCGCTCGCCTCCGTGGCGGGAAAACCCGTGTTGCGCATCACCAAACCGCGGCGCTGATTCAGTTCGCCAGGCGATATTCCAGCGTCGCCACCACGCGCACGGTCTTGTTGATCTGCTTGTCCGCCTGCAGCATCGGCGCCTTGTCGCGCGGCAGGATCTCGAACACGCCCTGGCTGGCGCGCTGGATGCCGCCCAGCCGGCTGCCCGAGTCGCGCGCGAACTGTTCGGCGGCGGCGCGCGCGTTCTTCGTTGCCTCGGCGATCATCGCCGGCTTCAGTGCGTTGATGCCGTCGAACAGGTAGGTGGGGCCGCCGCTGTTGCCGGGGTTCTCGCCGCCCAGCACCACGCCCGCGTCGACCAGCGCGCCGCTGGCCTGGTAGGCGGCGGCCACCTTGTCCACGTCGGCGCTGCGCAGCATCACCGTGCGCACGATGATGTAGCGGCTGGGGTACTTGCCCTCGCCCCAGGTCTGCGCGGCGCGGTCGGTGACTTCGAGATCGCGGAACGCGATCGCTTCCGGCCCCAGCCCATGCCTGGTGAGGAACGCGGTGACCGTGGCGTCGTCCTGCTGGATCGCCGCCTGCACGGTGGCGAGCTGGTCGCCCGCGCGCACGAAGCGCAGCTGCCACAGCGCGAGATCGGCTTTCACGTCGCGCTCGGCCAAGCCCTTCACGGTGACGATGCGCGCGTTGCGCCCCGCCTCGAAACCGTGCCCGATGTACCAGCCGCCCAGCGCGAAACCGAGGGCGAGCAGCAGGCTGCTGACGATCCACTTCATGGCGCGTCTCCGGCGTGGCGATGCGCCGAGTCTGCCACGCCGGCGCGCGCGCTACACCTCGGCCTTGAACGTGCGGCCCAGCGCAGGCCCCACGCCGTAGTAGTGGCGGAACACGTAGAACAGCGGGCGATAGCGGCGCGGATCGATGTGCGACGTGCCCGGCACCACGATGTCGGCGTGCGCGTGCACCTCGCACACCGCCAGCTCCAGCGTGACGTAGCCGCCGGCATTGTCGCGCCAGGCCTCCAGCGGGTGTTCGGTGGCATCGAGCACGCGCGCCTCCAGTTGCAGCGGCGCCTCGGCGATGCGCGGCGCGTTCACCTGCAGGGAAGGCAGCGCGTGCCAGCCGGCCAGCGCGAACTTGTCCGCCTCGTGGCGATGGCCCTGCTTCCATGCGGGCACCGGATCGCGGCCGCTGGTGGGTGCCAGCCGTTCCACCGCCTCGCGCATCGACTCGTCGGCGAGGTTGAGCACGCATTCGCGTTCGCGCAGCAGGTTCGCGAGGCCCTGGCCGCCGCCGGCGAGGCCGATCGTCACGCGGTTGGCCAGTGCCCAGGCCGACGACATGGGCGTGATGTTGGTCGAACCATCGAGGTTGCGCGTGGTGATCAGCACGACCGGCGTGCCGAAGTAGAGGATGGAGGGGCGGATCCGCAACGTATCGGGGGCGTGGTAGATGTCCATGCCGGCAGTGTCGTCGGCAGGAGCGTGCGGATGTTTCGCTGCGTGGCGAAACGAGCGCGCAGGGCGCGCACTACACTGCGCGCATGAGCCGCGTGGAGCTTCCCAACCGCTATCAGCTGGCCGAGTTCGGCGCCCTGCTGGCGGAGCCCGCGCGTGCGGCGATGCTGCTGGTGCTGCTGGACGGCAGCGCCCGCCCCGCCGGCGAACTGGCGCGCGTGGCCGGTGTGGGCGCGGCCACCGCCAGCGCGCACCTGAAGCGCCTGCTGGACGGCGGCCTGCTCGCGGTGCAGGAGCAGGGCCGCCATCGCTACTACCGGCTCGCCGACGACGAGGTGGCGGCGTGGCTGGAGGCGATGGCCTTGCCGCGCGCACCGAAGGCGCAGCGCCCGGCGGGCAGCGATCCCGCGCTGTGCCGCGCACGCACCTGCTATCGCCATCTGGCCGGCGAGCTCGGCGTGGCGATGTGCGCGGCGTGGCTGGAGCGCGGCTGGTTGCAATCGACCGGCGACGGCCTGCGCCTGCGGGCGCCCGCGGTCGAAGCGCTGGTGGAAGTGGGCTGGCAAGCGCAAGCGGCCGAACGCCTGCTGCGCCTGCGCGGCCGCGGCTGCATCGACTGGACCGAGCGCCGCCTGCACGTGGGCGGCCCGCTGGGCGTGGCGCTCACCGACGCGATGCTGGATGCCGGCTGGTTGCGCCGCGCCAGCCGCAGCCGCGCCCTGCTGCCCAGCGCCGACGGCCTGCGCCGCTTCGCGCAGTTGGGCGTGCGATTGGACTGAGGCGCTGCGTCGGCGCGACCGGCGGCGGCTTCATCGCACCCGATTGGCCGGGGCTTGGCCGGCATGTTCCGGCGTTTGTCGAAGGAGCCCTTCTCTCGAAAGGGAGGAGGGAGAGATCGGCCTGGCTTCGTCGCGCATCGGATGGCCGGAGCGAAGGTGCCGAGTGGAGCGGGATGATCGAAAGTCATTACGCGCCGATCATTCGATTTGGAGATATGGCAATAAATTGCGAATTTCGTTTCTTGTTGCGGATTCGGATAGCCATTCGCCGGCCCGACGATGCCTTGGAAGGCGCGCGGTACAGCCATTTCCGGATTGCTTGATGGCATCGGCGATATACCGAAACATCGCATGTAATTACGTTTTCGATACGGCGTTTCATACGCGTGGCTGCAATATGAAGCAAGTGTGAATGATTGGCGTGTCGCCGGTTTGCATTTGCGGTTCCTGGTATTGACGGGTGCAAATTCGATTGCGTAGCTTCAACCCATTCGCCATGGGGAGCATCGGCGAATGGTTCCGGATGGCGCCTGCGGGGGCGGGCGCCGTCGAGCAAAGCCCCAGGCCGGCCGCGAGAGGGAATCTCTCAGGGGGAGTGGCTGGCCGCAACGGGCGCTCGGGAGCCGTCTGGCAAGCAGCAAACGGTGCCGCACGCGTGCGGCAATTCATTGCCACGGGGTCTGCGCGACCGCGTCAGGGTCGCTCGTCCCGAATTTCTTGGGGAAATCGAAAATGCCCAGTTCCATTCGTTGCAAGCAGGTGCTGCTGAAGGCGCTGGCCGCGTCGGTGCTGTTCGGCCTGGCGGCGGGTCCGGCGTTAGCGCAGAACAACCATGGGATTTCGTCGGAGCTCAATCCGTACTCGCCTGCCTACGGGCACAGCTACCGCCATGGCGTGGTACCCACGCGCGGCGTGCACGAGAAGATGAAGCACTACCGCGACACGCACGCGTCGACCGCGGCGGCGACCAGCTCGAACACGCTCGCCTACGGCGGCGGCGTCGACGGCGTGGGCGTGATGTCGGGCAAGGTGAAGGTCTACATCGTCTACTACGGCAGCCAGTGGGGCACGCGCACCACGAACGGCAAGGGCGACAGCGTGTTCAGCGGCGACTCCTACGGCGCCGCGGCGGTGGCCGAGGAGATGTTCAAGGGCATCGGCACCGGCAACGAACTGTGGTCGGCCGACCTGACCCAGTGGTGCGATGGCCCGAACGTGACCACCGGCGCCACCAGCTGCCCGTCGAACGCGAACTTCGTGCCGTACCAGAGCGGCGGCGTGCTGGCCGGCGTCTACTACGACAACGCGGCGGCCGCGCCCAGCGCCCCGACCGCGACCGACCTCGCGAACGAGGCGATCAAGGCGGCCGCGCACTTCGGCAACACCGCGCAGGGCTCCAACCGCTACACCTACTACATCATCATGTCGCCGCACGGTACCAACCCGGACAACTACCAAGGCCAGTACTGCGCGTGGCACAACTACACCACCTCGTCGTACGGCGACATCGCCTACAGCAACCAGCCCTACAACATGGACAGCGGCTCGGGTTGCGGCGTGAACTTCGTGAACTCGGGCAGCGCCGGCACGCTGGACGGCTGGACGATGACGCTGGGCCACGAGTGGCACGAGATGATGTCGGACACCTACCCGGCGGGCGGCTGGACGAACGCCAGCAGCGGCAGCGAGAACTCCGACGAGTGCGCGTGGATCGCGGCGGGCCAGCCCGGCGGCGCGGCGAACGTGGCGATGGGCACCGGCACCTTCACCGAGCAGGCGAGCTGGTCGAACGACACCAACTCCTGCGCGATCACGCATGCGATCCTGCACGGCGGTTCGGGCGGTGGCGGCGGCAGCACGCCGGTGGCGAACTTCACCGACACGGTGAGCGGCTTGACGGTGAACTTCACCGACGCGTCGACCGACACCGGCGGCACGATCAGCTCGTACTCCTGGACCTTCGGTGACGGCAGCACGTCCACCGCGGCCAACCCGAGCCACACCTACGCCGCGGCGGGCACCTACAACGTGACCGAAACGGTGAAGGACAACACCGGCGCCACCAGCAGCAAGACCGCCTCGGTGACGGTCACGTCCACCCCGCCGCCGCCGCCGGGCGGCACCTTCAGCAACAACACCAAGAAGGCGATCAACGACAACGCCACCATCACCAGCAGCATCAAGGTGACCGGCGAGCCGGGCAACGCGCCGTCCGCGCTGAAGGTGCACGTCAACATCACCCACAACTGGTCGGGCGATCTGGAGATCGACCTGGTCGCGCCGAACGGCGCCTACGCGGTGCTGCAGTCGCCGGACTACAACGACGACGGCAACATCAACACCACCTGGACCGTGAACGCCTCCTCGGTGCAGGGCAACGGCACCTGGAAGCTGCGCGTGATCGACAACGACCCGTGGTATTCGGGCGACTACGGCACGCTCAACGGCTGGAGCCTGACGTTCTGACAAGAGACGCGGCGCGCAGGGATGCGCGCCGTTTTCGTTCCGGGGCGCTCGCGAGCACGGCGCGCCCGGTTCATCCGACACGGATGTGCCACCCACCATCACCCGGAAGCCTGCGGGGGCAGAGACCAAGGGTTCATCGATTTTGATTCGGGGAGTTCAGATGAGGCAGATCCTGTTGAAGACCCTTGCCGCGTCGGTGCTGTTCGGCCTGGCGGCGGGTCCGGCGCTGGCGCAGAACGATCACGGCATGTCGCCGGAGTTCAATCCGTACGCGCCGGCGCACGGGCACGGCTACCGCCATGGCGCGGTGCCCACGCGCGAAGTGCACCAGAAGATGAAGCACTACCGCGACACGCACGCGTCGACCGCCGCCGGCACGACCGGCACGAACACGCTGACCTACAACGGCGGCATCGACGGCGTGGGCGTGATGTCCGGTCACGTCAAGGTCTACATCGTGTACTACGGCAGCCAGTGGGGCACGCGCACCACGAACGGCAAGGGCGACGACGTGTTCAGCGGCGACTCCTACGGCGCCGCCGCGGTGGCCGAGGAGATGTTCAAGGGCATCGGTACCGGCAACGAGCTGTGGTCGGCCGACCTGACCCAGTGGTGCGACGGCCCGAACGTGGCCTCCGGCGCCACCAGCTGTCCGTCCAACGCCAGCTTCGTGCCGTACCAGAGCGGCGGCGTGTACGCCGGCTCGTGGTACGACAACTCGGCGGCCGCGCCCAGCGCCCCGACCGCGACCGACCTGGCGAACGAGGCGATCAAGGCCGCCGCGCACTTCGGCAACACCGCGCCGGGCTCCAACCGCTACACCTACTACATCATCATGTCGCCGCACGGCACCGACCCGGACAACTACCAGAGTCCGACCCAGGGCTACTGCGCGTGGCACAACTACACCAGCTCGTCCTACGGCGACATCGCGTACAGCAACCAGCCCTACAACATGGACATGGGTTCGAGCTGCGGCGTGGGCTTCGTGAACTCGGGTAGCGCCGGCAACCTCGACGGCTGGACGATGACGCTCGGCCACGAATGGCACGAGATGATGTCGGACACCTACCCGGCGGGCGGCTGGACGAACGCCAGCAGCGGCAGCGAGAACTCCGACGAGTGCGCGTGGATCGCGGCCGGCCAGGCGGGCGGTGCGGCGAACGTGACGATGGGCACCGGCACCTTCACCGAGCAGGCCAGCTGGTCGAACGACACCAACTCCTGCGCGATCACGCATGCGATCCTGCACGGCGGTACGGGTGGCGGTGGCGGTGGCGGCGGCAGCACGCCGGTGGCGAACTTCACCGACACGGTGAGCGGCCTGACGGTGAACTTCACCGACGCGTCGACCGACACCGGCGGCACGATCAGCTCGCACTCCTGGACCTTCGGCGACGGCAGCACGTCCACCGCGGCCAGCCCGAGCCACACCTACGCCGCGGCGGGCACCTACACCGTGACCGAAACGGTGAAGGACAACACCGGCGCCAGCAGCAGCAAGAGCGCGTCGGTGAAGGTGTCCAGCAGCAGCGGCGGCACGTTCAGCAGCACCGACACCCCGGTGACGATCGACGACAACGCCACGATCCAGGACGGCATCGCGGTGAGCGGCGTGTCCGGCAATGCCCCGTCCGCGCTGAAGGTGCACGTGAACATCACGCACAACTGGTCGGGCGACCTGGAGCTCGACCTGATTGCGCCGGATGGCACCTCGTACACCCTGCAGTCGCCGGACTACAACAACGACGGCAACATCAACTCCACCTACACGGTGAACGCCTCGGCCGATGCGGCCGCGGGCACCTGGCAGCTGCAGGTGATCGACAACGACCCGTGGTATTCGGGCGACTACGGCACGCTCAACGGTTGGAGCGTGACGTTCTGACGAGAGACGCGGCGCGCAGGGATGCGCGCCGTTTTGCCATGAGTAGTGCGGCCATGGATGGCCGCCCGTTTGACCCTCGCGATCATGGACGATCGCAAGGATTCCGGCGCACGGCGCGGTTGCCCGCGCCCGGGATGTTCGACATGGGATGTGCGGCCGAATACCCCGGCATGCGCGGCGCATGCCGGGACCATCACTCAGACACTCGGGGGAGTGCAAATGAAGCACATCGCATGCAAGGCCGTTGCGGCATCCGTCCTGTTCGCCCTGGCGGGCGGCGTGGCCATCGCCCAGTCCGGCAACAACGCAACGCCGGAGTTCAACCCCTACGCGCCCGCCAGCGGGCACAGCTATCGCCATGGCGCGTTGCCGACCCGCCCGGTGCATGAGCTGATGCACAAGTACGAGGCTTCGCAGCAGAGGGCCAGGCGCTCCACGAAGACGTTGAGCTACGGCGGCGCCGTCGGCGGCGTGGGCGTGATGTCCGGCCACGTCAAGGTCTACATCGTGTACTACGGCAACCAGTGGGGCACGCAGACGCTCAACGCCAAGGGCGACGACGTGTTCTCCGGCGACTCCTACGGCGCGGCCGCGGTGGCCGAGGAAATGTTCAAGGGCATCGGCACCGGCAATGAAAAGTGGTCGGCCGACTTGACCCAGTGGTGCGATGGCGCGGGCGTGGCCAGGGGCGCCACCAGCTGCCCGTCGACCGCCAAATTCGTGCCGTACCAGACCGGCGGCGTGCTGGCCGGCGTCTATTACGACAACGCGGCGGCGGCGCCCAGCGCCCCGACCGCAACCGACCTCGCGAACGAGGCGATCAAGGCGGCGGCGCACTTCGGCAACACCGCGCCCAGCTCCAACCGCTACACCTACTACATCATCATGTCGCCGCACGGCACCAACCCGGACAACTACCAGAGCCCGACCCAGGGCTACTGCGCGTGGCACAACTACACCGCCTCGTCCTACGGCAACCTCGCCTACAGCAACCAGCCCTACAACATGGATCTGGGTTCGAGCTGCGGCGTGAACTTCGTGAATTCGGGCACTGCCGGCAAACTCGATGGCTGGACGATGACGCTGGGCCACGAGTGGCACGAGATGATGTCCGACACCTATCCGGCGGGTGGCTGGACCAACGCCAGCACCGGCGCCGAGAACTCGGACGAGTGCGCGTGGATCCCGGCCGGCCAGGCGGGCGGCGCGGCGAACGTGACGATGGGCACCGGCACCTTCACCGAGCAGGCGAGCTGGTCGAACGACACCAACTCCTGCGCGATCACGCACGCGATCCTGCACTGAAGTCCGCGCGAGGCGCGCAGTGAGCGCGCCTCGCAAGGATCCAACCTGGCCCGGGCGGCGACGCCCGGGCCTTTTTGCCGCCGGCGCCGCGCATGCGACCATGCGCGGATGCACACCGACATTCCACGCCTCGCCATCGTCGGCGGCGGCCCCGCCGGCCTGATGGCGACCGAAGCCGCCTGCGCGGCCGGCATCCGGGTCGACCTCTACGACGCCATGGGCTCGGTGGGGCGGAAATTCCTGCTTGCCGGCAAGGGCGGCTTGAACCTCACCCACGGCGAGCCGTTCGACCGCTTCGTGACGCGCTACGGCGAGCGGCGCCACGACGTCGCGCGCTGGCTGCACGCGTTCGACGCCGAGGCGCTGCGCGCCTGGGCGCGCGGCCTCGGCGTGGAGACCTTCGTCGGCAGCTCGGGCCGGGTGTTCCCCGCCGACATGAAGGCCGCGCCGCTGCTGCGCCGCTGGCTGCACCGGCTGCGCGCCGACGGCGTGGCCTTCCACATGCACCACCGCTGGCTGGGCTGGAACGACGACGGCGCATTGCGCTTCGCCACGACGGACGGCGAACGCAGCGTCGCGGCCGACGCCACGGTGCTGGCGCTGGGCGGCGCCAGCTGGCCGAAGCTCGGCTCCGATGGCGCCTGGGTGGCGCCGCTGCGCGATGCCGGCATCGACATCGCGCCCCTGCAAAGCGCCAACTGCGGCTTCGAGCTCGGCTGGAGCGAACACCTGCGCACGCGCTTCGCCGGCGCACCGCTGAAAGCCGTGACCGCGCACTGGACCGACCGCCACGGCGCGCCGCAGTCGCGCCAGGGCGAATGCGTGCTCAGCGAATACGGCATCGAAGGCAGCCTGGTCTACGCGATCGGCGCGGACCTGCGCGAACGCATCGCGCAACACGGCGAAGCCCTGCTGCAACTCGACCTGGCGCCGGGCATTGCGCAAGCCGCGCTCGCCGAACGCCTCGCCGCCCCGCGCGGCAAGCACAGCCTCGGCGACTGGCTGCGCCGCCGCGCGCATCTCGACGCCGCGAAATGCGCGCTGGTGTTCGAGGGCGCGGACAAGGCCGCGCTCGCCGATCCGATCCTGCTTGCCGCGCGCATCAAGTCGCTGCCGCTCACCTTGCGCGCCCCGCGCCCGCTGGCCGAGGCAATCAGCACCGCCGGTGGCGTACGACTGGCGGCGCTCGACGAACAGCTGATGCTGCGTGCGCGGCCGGGCACGTTCTGTGCGGGCGAAATGCTGGATTGGGAGGCGCCTACTGGCGGCTACTTGCTCACCGCTTGTTTCGCGAGCGGGTTGCTTGCGGGGCGTGGGGCGGCGCGGTGGTTGCAAGGTCGGGCGGGTCTTTGAACTTGCGTCGACTTTCTGTTGCACCGCGCTTTTTGCTCCCTCTCCCCGGCGGGGTACGCGGGGAGCGGCCATGGATGGCCGCGGCTTTGAGGAGCGAGGAGAGGGTTGGGGTGAGGGGCGGGTGCTCGCGATGCGCTCTGGTTTTTCTCGTTGCTCTCGCAAGCGACAAAGCGGTTTCGTCCACCTGCCGGTGGCCGAGCTACTTTCTCTTTGCGTGCCCAAAGAGAAAGTAGC
>OFIS01000307.1_pt1 | contig 37178 bp, 34 predicted proteins | sample 1775071 | NCBI WGS metagenome assembly OFIS01 (sample SAMN08195774, study PRJEB24354) | sludge metagenome | isolation source: sludge from phenol fed wastewater aerobic bioreactor C | place: India: Nagpur | collected 2016-09-17
GAGTCGAGGTCGCCCCACAAATGCACCACGCCGTCCGAAACGATAACGGAAAGTTTGACGAAGTCGTCGAGCGCCATCTCGCCCAGGCGGCTGAGGATACTGCGTCTGATGGCGGTATCGCCGGGCGCACAGTCATCCGGTTCCGCCGTCGCTATCAGATGCAGCAGATCGACGCGGCTGACGATACCGACGAGCCGCCCGTCGTGCGTCACCGGTAACCGCTTCACATGATAATCATTCATAAGCGCGGCGACCCGACCGATCGAAGCTCCTTCCTCGACCGCGATGACGCCTCGGGTCATGACATCGGCGACTTTCCAGCTATGGTTCTTGACGAAAGCGGCCGCCCATTCCTCGACGCTTCCTTTCCCGCTCTGATGGCTCGCGGCGCCGATCTCGCTCCTGCCAAGCAGATCACCTTCTGTGATTATGCCTACCAGCACATCGTGATCGTCCACCACCGGAAGTCCGCCTATTCCCCTGGTCAGCATAATCTGTGCAGCGTGTTTCACGCTGTTGTCCGGCTTCACGGTGACGACATTGGATTTCATCAGATCCTTGACGCGCATCTTTCACTCCGCTGGCGAGACTGAGCCGTGCCTGCTCGAGCACGACAACTATCCGGTCTGCTTTTTGATAAGCTGGTTCATTTTGACTTGCGACAAGCCGGTCGCCTTGCGCTGGATCAAGGTCAGCGGAAGATCCGGTCGTGTACCTTTGATTGGTAGCTAACCGGCGCGAGTGCTCGAGCCGTGCCTCGAAATCCACCTCGATCCGTCGACGCGAGCTTGCCAAGATAATTCCAACTCCTGCCGAATTGTTCGGAGGAAAAATGAAAGGGGAAATCCTTGCTTTGATTGCTGGCCTGTTGTGGTGCGGGATTGGTCCAGCTCGTGCCGACCTTACCGTTTCCGAGTTCCGAAAAAGCAAGGCAACCAGCGAGGAGACCAGTTACCTGGAAGGTCTCATGGACGGCATCGAGATCACCAATGCTCTCGCCCAGACAGGCCATCCTGTCTTCTGCACGTAGGGTTTTTTCACATCCGTGGAGGAATTTCGTGAGTTCCTCGATAGTTACATTCAGGCGAATGCCTCCGCCGGCAAGGAGCACATCGCATCGGTCGCGACGTCCGCATTAATGGCTGCCTATCCCTGCTCTGGCCGCTAGGGTTGCTGCCGGCGGTGGAAATTGACTTGTGCCAGGATTCGACGGCAGACTGAAGAGGTCAACCTCGCACCACCGTCCGATCGGCGACCCCTGAAATGCATCGGCCTCTACGGTCTGCCCGATCGTTGCAGGCAGAAATCGGACCTCGAAAGATCCGTCTATCTTTGCAATGACTGGACGTAGCCTGCGAGCTCGTTGATGCGCTCGGTCGTGACGATTTCTCCGCCGGCTGGACCATACAGGCGCTGGTCATCCTCGAGGAACTGACGTCCCCAGACCGGCATGTCGCGATTGCCGTGACCCGGCACGTCATATCGTCCATCGATCACGGCGATGACGCGGGCATATGGGAACCTGCCTCCATTGCGCTTGCTGATGCTTGTGAGGTCGGCGGGAGGCTTGACGAGCAAATCCCTCAGCGGCCCGTCACCCTTGCCTTCGACACCGTGACAGGTTGCACAGAAATTCAGATATTCGGCTTCGCCATAGCTCATCCGCTCGCCGGCAACTGCGCCGGCAATGCTGAAGCCAATGAACAACGCTGCTATGACCCTTTTCATCGCCATATCCGAGCGTGCGGCTGCCGGCCAAAGACTGGAACTGCCGCCGCCGCACCGCCTTGATCTGAATCAATTGTCACCCGTACTATGCCGTCGCGAGGCCGTGTTGGATTCCCTTACGTCAAAAGGCACCGGTTGGGATCAGGATATGCCTGTGCGGCCCCGCCGCGTGATGGCGGACCCTTCGGCCATGTCGGCAGATAGTCTTGCAAAAATTGCGGGTCGTCAGACCGCTGTTCCGAAGACCGCCCCGATTCCTGCCGTCAGCGCCATTGCTATCGCGCCCCAGAAGGTCACCCGCACCGTTGCCTTGCCTATGTTCGCGCCGCCGGCCTGTGCTCCGATCGCGCCGAGCAGGGCAAGGAAGAAAAGGGAAGCGACGGATACGCCGAGGATGAGGATGGAGCGCGGCAGGAGAAGAGCCGTGAGCAGGGGCAAGGCCGCTCCGGTAGCGAACGTCGCCGCCGATGTGATTGCGGCCTGGATCGGCCGTGCCGCCGTCACCTCGGACATGCCGAGTTCATCGCGTGCGTGAGCGCCGAGCGCGTCCTTGGCCATGAGTTGATCCGCGACCTCATACGCGAGTTTAGAATCAAGGCCGCGTTGCATGAAGATCTGTGCGAGTTCATCGCGTTCGAAATCCGGCTGACTGGCAAGCTCTGCCCGTTCGCGCGCGAGATCGGCCTGTTCCGTATCGGATTGGGAACTGACCGAAACATACTCGCCGGCGGCCATCGACATCGCGCCGGCAACCAGCCCGGCGATACCGGCGACAAGGACCTCGGATGTCGAGGATGAAGCAGCCGCGACGCCCACGATCAGGCTTGCAGTCGAGACGATCCAGTCATTGGCGCCCAATATGGCGGCGCGCAGCCAGCCGATACGTCTTACGAGATGGTTCTCCGGATGCATATGCGGGGGCACGACGCGACGTCTCCTTGCAGGTTTTGCTCGCGGTTGCAGGCTTCGGGGATGATGAAGCGAAAACGGACTTCTGGGAATGGCTGCTGCCCCTGCCAAGCTTGCGATAACGGCAGGGCAAATGCTTTGAACAATGCGGACGTCCGACGTTACGGATCGGGAGCGGCGAAATCCTATCTGTAATGCCTGTGGCGTTTCAAGCTGACGGCCACCTTAAGAGCTTTTTCCCGCCTCTTCAGGAATGCGTCAGACTGAGCCGGCAGCTTCGGCGCAGTGAAAATCCGCTGCGGAGTTTGCCGATGAAATCGCTTGTCGCCGTGCTGGCCCTGACTACGGCGCTGACTTTCCCCGCGCTGGCGTTGGCTCGTCCGGTCACACTGACCACGACCATCAATGATTATGGCGGCAACGGCGCCTATCTGGCGCTCTATGTCACCGATGCGGCGGGAGCCTACAAGGGCACGCTTTGGATGGCCGGCGGCAGGTCGAAATACTACCGCCACCTCGGCGGCTGGCTGCGGGGATCGGGCGGGAACCTTGGCGAGATCAACGGCATCACCGGCGCGAGTGTCGGCTCCGGACGCTCCTTGAAGATTTCCCTCGACCTCGCCGATGCCCTCTTCGACGCCGGCTATGAAATTCATGTGGACGCGGCTGCCGAAGATATGCGCGACAGCCCCTCCGACGTGGTGGCTCCGCTCACGTCCGGCGGGGCGGGGAAACCTGTGGCCGGCCGGCGCTATATCAGCGCCTTCACCTACGACATGTAAGCCCGGCCGGTTCGGGTCTGCAAGATGCGTCTGTTTCACAGGCTTCTCGGCCTCTTCGCCGCGATCTTGATCACCATCCTGGCGCTCAGTGGGACGTATCTGTCGGTCCTGCCCGCGCTGGAAAGGGCCGGAACGGTCGCCGCTTCCGGCCGGCTCAGCGTCGCCGAGGTCGCCGGTCGGATCGAAAGAGCCTATCCGGATGTCGAACAGATCGTGCGTTCGCCTTCGGGCGGGATCGTCGCCTCCTACCTGGAGAACGGCCGCGCCGTTTCCAGCGTGATCGATCCCGCTTCCGGCCGGGCCATCAGCGAAGTCGCGCCTTCGGCGGTCGAACGCTGGGTGAAGAACCTGCACCGGTCGCTCTTTCTTGGCAATGGCGGCCGCGCGACGGCGGCGATCGGTGCGCTGGCCCTTTTGCTGCTGAACCTGTCGGGCTTGCAAATGACCGCCCGGCGCGCGGGCGGCTGGCGGCGCATGCTCGGTCGCGCCCGCGGCACCGGCGCACAACGGCTGCACATCGGCCTCGGGAAGCTGACCGCTCTCGGCGTTTTTTTGTCCACCGTGACGGCGCTCTACATGTCGCTTGCCACGTTCGGACTGGTCCCTGACGGTAGCTCGCAGGCCGCTCCTGTCTTGCAGGTCGCGGCGGGTGCCGGACCGGCGCTGCCGGCTGACCGGCTCGCGGCATTGCAGGATATCGACCTTGGCCAGCTTCGCGAACTCACCTTTCCCGATCGATCCGTCCCGTCCGATGTGTATGAACTCAGCACTGCGACGGGAGAGGGGTTTGTCGATCCGGCGACGGGACAGATGCTGGCTTGGCAGGACAGCGGCGCCGCCAGGCAGATCTATGAGTTCATTTACATGATTCACACCGGCCAGGGCCTGTGGTGGCTCGGGCTGCTGTTGGGCGCCAGCGCCCTCGGCGTGCCCGTGCTCGGCGGCGCTGGAACAGCGATCTGGTGGAGTCAACGCCGGGGCCGCGTCCGCATCGCCCGCAACGCCGCGGCGGCGGCAGCGGATACGGTGATCCTGGTAGGCAGCGAAAGCGGCAGCACCTGGGGCTTCGCCCGCACTCTACACGAGGCGCTCGCCGCCCTCGGCCACCGTGTCCACACCGCACCCATGAACGACATTGCCGCCCGCTACCCCGCCGCCAGACGCATGTTCGTGCTTGCGGCGACCTACGGCGACGGCGAGGCGCCTGCCGGCGCCGACTCCTTCCTGAGACGGATCGATCGGATGGAGCCCCCGCATTTCCCGGTGGCTGTTCTCGGCTTCGGCGACCGGCAGTTCCCGGCGTTCTGCCGGTTCGCCCGCGACGTGGAGAGGACCTTGCGCAGCAAGGGCTGGAAGCGGCTGATGCCGCTCGCGGCGATCGACCGCCAGTCCGCGCAGGAATTCTCCCGCTGGGGAGAGGTTTTGTCCGCCGTCATGGGTAAGACCATCAGGCTGGCGCATGTGGCGGAGGTTCCGCGCACGCAGACACTGACGCTGATCGAGCGTGTCGACTACGGCGCGGAAGTGCAGGTGCCCACCGCCATCCTGCGCTTTTCCATGCCGAACGCGGGGCTGATGGCCCGTCTTTCCGGGCGCGCCTGGCCCCGGTTCGCGGCGGGCGACCTGCTCGGCGTCGTGGCGCCTGGCTGTACGACCCCGCGATACTATTCGCTGGCGAGCTCGAGCTGCGACGGAGCCGTCGAAATCTGCGTGCGCAAACAGCCCGGCGGCGCCTGTTCGACCTTGCTCCACGCCCTTCGTCCGGGCGACGGCATCCGGGCCTTCGTCAGGCGCAATTCCGGTTTCCGCCCTTTGCCCGGTCGCATGCCGGTCATCCTGGTCGGCGCCGGCACTGGAATAGGCCCTTTGGCGGGCTTCATCCGGGGGAACGGAAAGGCCCGCCCCATGCACCTGTATTTCGGTGGACGCCATCCGGCATCCGATTTCCTCTACCGGGATGAGATCGCGGGCTGGCTGGGCGACGGGCGGCTTACCTGCATCAGCGCTATCTTCTCGCGCATCGCGGGCGGTGGCTACGTGCAGGACCTGCTGCGTGAGGACGCCGAGCGCCTGCGCGCTCTGATTGCCGACGGCGCCCAGATCATGGTGTGCGGCGGCCGTGAGATGGCGGCCGGCGTCATGGAGGCGCTCGCGCAGGTGATTTCACCTCTCGGCCTGACCCCGCAGGCCCTCAAGGCGCAGGGAAAATATGTCGAAGACGTCTACTGAACCGGTTCGCCGCACCCTGAGCGGTCTCGTTATGGGCACGAGGTGGTCGGCGCTGTTCCATGTTCCCGAAACCTTCGGGCTGGCCGCGCCGGAAGCTGCGCTCGCCCGCGCTGTGGCCGACGTCGACCGCCAGATGTCGACATGGAAGCCCGACAGTGACCTCATGCACCTGAACGCGGCGGCGCCGGGAAAATGGGTTGCGATGCCCGCCGAATTGATGCTCGTGCTTGAAAAGGGCGTCGAGATCGGCCGGGCTTCGGCCGGAGCCTTCGACATCGGCCTGGGAGACCTGGTGAATGCCTGGGGCTTCGGCCCTTCCGGCAAGGCGCCAGACGAGGAGGCCGTCCGGCGCTGGGTCGGCAAAGGGCGGCCGCCTGCCCATGAGGTGCTGGAGCTGGACCCTTCGGGCGGCCGGGCGCGCAAGCACGCGCCGGTGACGCTCGACCTGTCGGGCATCGCCAAGGGCTTTGCCGTGGATGCGATGGCGGAAGTTATGCGGGATTTCGGTATCGACAGTGCCCTCGTCGCCTTGGACGGCGAGCTGAAGGCGACAGGCACCAAGCCGGACGGAGCGCCATGGATCGTCGCGGTGGAAAAGCCGGACTACGACGTGCGCGCGCCGTTCGGCGCAGTTGCGTTGCACAATGCAGCCATCGCGACTTCGGGCGATTACCGGCACTGGATCGAGATCGGGCGGAGCCGCCTTTCCCATACGATGGATCGGGCGCGCGGTGGGCCGGTGATCAATGATGTCGCGTCGGTTTCCGTTGTTTGCCCAGCTTGCATGGAAGCCGATGCATGGGCGACGGCGCTTCTGGTCCTGGGGCAGGGAGAAGGGCGAGAACTGGCCCGGCGCAACGGTCTGGATGCGCTGTTCATCCTAAGGTCGGGTGATACCCTTAGCCAAGTCGCGGTCGGTGAGGTTTTCGAGGAATCCTACGCAGCCTGACGCGTTGAGACCCGGCGCGAGCCTTGTCGCGCCGGGGCCGTGGACAAGCGGAGGAAGCCACTTGGCGTGAGAAAAAACCTCAGCGCGGACTCATGCGCTGGAGCGTGCCGTCGCGCAGGACGAACTGGTGCCAGATCGCCATCAGGGCATGCAGGCCGGCGAGATAGAGGATCACCGTCCCGCCATTTTCATGGAGATCGGCGATCAGGCCCGGCTGGCCCTGGACCTGCTCGGCGATGGCCGGCAGGTGCAGGCCAAAAAATGATACGGGCACGCCCATGCGCGAAGCGGCGTACCAGCCGGTCAGCGGCAGGACGATCAGGAACAGGTAGAGCACCGCATGGCCGGCCCTGGCGGTCGCGCCAAGCCAGCCGCCCTGGGGTTCCACGTCGGGCGCGCCACCCGCGAGGCGCAGGATCAGGCGGGGCACGACCAGCACGAGCACCGCCAGCCCAAGCGAGAAATGCAGCAGCGGCGGATCTTCGGCTATGTCCCGGCCACCTTCCGAGGTCAGCCATGCGCCCAGCACGGCCAGAGCGGTCACCCAATGGATGACGATCATGCTTTTCGAATAGCGGGCGGAATTGCGGGTTCTCACGCGTTCTTCCTGCATCTTGTTCACCTTTGAAAATTCGTCGTCGTGACTGGGGTGAGACGGTTCGTCATTTCACTTCGGCTTTCGGGGCGCCCTTGCCGAAGAGTCCGTTGGAAGGCGGCGCGACCATTCCGGAAGGCGCCGCCTGCAATCGGCTGGAGCCATTGTCGTCATCGTCTTCATCCTGCCCTTCTCGCTTCATCTTGACGATCTCCAGCGAGCCGGGATCCACTTTGACCTTAAGGCCGCGGCCGTTCTCGTCGGTGCCACTGATCTGGTAGCAGCCGTCGTCGGCCCTGATCCTGCGGACGGTCCAGCCGCGGGCTTCGGCCATCTTCTGCACAGCCTCGCGCGGCTGCCACTGGTCCATCGGAAGGTGGCAGTCGTCGTCGGCCATCGCGGCGCCCGATCCGGCAAATACGAGAAATGCAGCCGCTGCCAGTGTATGCTTCCTCATATTTGTTTGTCCTTGCTCGATGTTCGGTCGCGGTGACCATGGCAGTCTTGCCTGACGAACACCTGAAGCTGAGTGGACATACCCGTCAGCTTGCTGACAGGATTCGATGGCAATCGCATGGTAAGGAACAGGACGGTCCCTTCATGAGAATCCTGCTGGTGGAAGACGACTCGATCCTGGGCGCGGCCGTGCGTGACCACATCGTCGCGTCAAGCCATTCGGTCGACTGGGTGACGCGACTCGACGCTGCGACAACCTACCTCGAGAGTGCGGCTTACGACCTTGTCCTCTTGGACATGATGCTCCCGGACGGGCGGGGCATCAGCTTTTTGCGCAGCATGCGCATGAAGGGCTGCGCTACGCCGGTCATCATCCTGACGGCGCTGGACCAGATCTCCGATCGTATCCAGGGGCTCAACGCCGGGGCGGACGACTACATGACCAAGCCCTTCGACCTATCGGAGCTTTCGGCACGGCTGAACGCCGTGGCACGGCGCTACAGCGGCAATCCGAACCCGCTCGTCGAGATCGGCGACCTGCAGATCGATCTCGCGGCTAGGACTGTCGCGCGCGGCGGCCGGCCGATCGATCTGACTGCGCGCGAATGGGCGCTGTTCGAGGCCTTCGTCCAGCGCCCCGGCCAAATCACGTCCAAGGTGCAGCTTGAGGAGCGGCTCTATGCCTTCGGCGCCGAGGTGGAAAGCAACACGATCGAGGTCCATGTCAGTCGCCTGCGCAAGAAGCTGGGACATTCAGTGATCGATACCGTGCGCGGTATCGGATACCGGCTTGGAAATGCCAGATGATGCTGCCCAGAAGTCTGCAATGGCGGCTTTCGCTGTGGCTCGGGTTGGGGGTGGCGCTGCTGTGGGCGGTTGCGGCCGCGGTGACGGCGCACAAGCTGCGCCACGAGATGAACGAGGTGTTCGACAGCGCACTGGAGGAAACGGCGCAACGCATCCTGCCGTTGGCCGTTCTCGACATCATCGGCCGCGATCATGATGGCGACGACGATGCGGAGCAGAGCGTGGCTACGCTGCGCCGGCACGACGAATATTTCACCTACGTCGTGAGGGATTCCGAGGGCAAGGTCCTGTTGCGGTCACACAATGCCGATCTGGCCGTCTTTCCGCCTTTCGCCGGCACGGGCTTCGCCGATACCTCGACCCACCGAATCTATTTCGACGCCGCGTTGCGCGGTACGGTGACGATCGCCGTGGCCGAGCCCCTCGTCCACCGGCGCGCGGTGGCCGAGGAGGTTCTGCTCGGCCTGGCACTGCCGCTCGGCCTGGTCATCCCTCTCAGCCTGCTCGGCGTCTGGGCCGTCGTGCGACTTTCAATGGCGCCTATAAGGACCTTCCGTTCGGGTATAGAGGCCCGCGGCGGCGGTGACCTGACGGCGGTCGCGGCCGATGGCCTGCCATCCGAAATCCGGCCGATAGCAATGGCGGTAAACCACTTGCTGGAGCGGCTCAGGCGCACGCTGGAAGCAGAGCGAAGCTTTACGGCCAATTCCGCGCACGAACTGCGTACGCCAGTCGCTGCGGCGCTGGCGCAGACGCAGCGCCTGATCGCCGAGGCGCCGAACGAGGCCACCCGCAGAAGGGCGCGGCACATCGAGACGGCGTTGCGACGGCTTTCCAGGCTGTCGGAGAAACTGATGCAGCTGGCACGGGCCGAAGGGGGGCGGCTTCAGGCGGCCCAGCCGGTGAACGTAGCGACCGTGTTGCGAGTGCTGGTCGATGAGATGACGATGGACGATCCGAAGCAGATCGAGCTGGTTCTGGCTGACGCTCCGGTGTTCTCAGACATCGACGCCGACGCATTTGCGATCCTGGCGCGGAATCTCATCGAGAATGCGCTGAAGCATGGCTCGCGGCACGAGCCGGTGCGTGTCGCCTTGTCGGCGGACGGCGTGCTGCGGGTCTTCAACGCGGGAAGCGCAGTCCCGGCGGACATGCTTGCCCGCCTGGCCGAGCCTTTCGAGCGAGGCGGCGCGCAGGGGGAAGGCGCCGGCCTCGGGCTCGCCATCGCCAAGGCGATCGCTTCGGGCATCGGTGGGCGGATAGAACTGGTCTCTCCGCGCGAAGGGCGCCAGGACGGCTTCGAAGCCAGATTCATCCCCGGCAAATGAGAAGAACTGGCAAAGGCCATCCTGATGCCATGATAGACAGATGCTGCGGAAAGTAGCCGACAAGTTTCGGCCGGTCAGTTCGGGAGGTCGAGCGTTCCGCCGCCCGCAAGGAGCCTGAGTTGGACGATGAAACCGCCCGAGCCTTCTCGTTTCCAGGGAATCGCCGAGGAAGAAGCGGCCCGCCGCCTCAAGGCAGAAGGTTACAACGAGCTTCCGAGACATGAGCATCGGACCGCGCTCGCGATCGTGCTGGAGGTCCTGCGCGAGCCGATGCTGGCGCTGCTGCTCGCGGGCGGAGTGATCTACTTCCTGCTGGGCGACCGCGAGGAAGCGCTCATCCTGCTCGCCTTCGCAAGCATGTCGGTCATCATCACCGTGATCCAGGAAACGCGCACCGAGCGCGTGCTGGAGGCGTTGCGCGATCTTACAAGTCCGCGAGCCCTGGTTATACGGAGCGGCGTCCACCGGCGCATTCCGGGACGCGAGGTGGTGCGCGGTGACCTTGTCATCCTCGGCGAAGGTGATCGCGTGCCGGCCGACGCGACGATCCTGCAGGGCCGCGACCTTCAAGCCGACGAGTCGCTGCTGACGGGAGAGTCCCTGCCGGTCCGCAAATCCGTCACGGTTGGCCGGCCTTCGTCCGGCGTCAGGCCGGGGGGCGACGATCTTCCCTACGTATATTCCGGCTCGCTGATCGTGCGTGGCAGCGGCGTCGCAGAGGTCTTCGCCACCGGACCGCGAAGCGAGATCGGCAAGATCGGCCAGTCATTGCACGGCCTTGAGGCGGAACCGCCGCGCCTTCGCGCTCAAATCTTGCGGCTGGTGCAGCTTTCGGCCATCGGCGGAGGGCTGGTAAGCCTCGTCGTGCTGGTGCTCTACGGCATGCTGCGCGGCGGCTGGCTGGATGCGGTACTCGCCGCCATCACCATCGGCATGGCCATGCTCCCGGAAGAATTTCCGGTCGTGCTCACCGTATTCATGGCCATGGGCGCATGGCGGATCTCACGCGCTCGCGTTCTGACGCGCCGGGCGGCGGCCATCGAGACGCTCGGTTCAGCAACGGTGCTGTGCACCGACAAGACGGGCACGCTCACCGAGAACCGCATGTCCGTCGCCGAACTGCGTCCGAGGAGCGACAACGGGCTCGGCCGTTACGAAGTCTCCGACGCCCCGGCACCGGAGGACGCACAGAACCTGGCTTTCCAAGGACTCCTGGCCAGCGCGCCCGAGCCGTTCGACCCGATGGAGAAGGCTTTCCACGACTTCGCCAAGGAGCGGATCGCAGGCCACTCGAGAACCGCCTGGACGCTGGTCCGAAGCTACGGGCTGCGTCCGGAACTCCTCGCCGTCACCAACGTCTGGCGCGACGACGGCGCAGCGAAGCCGAAATTCACCGTCGCAGCGAAGGGCGCCCCGGAGGCAATCGCCAAGATCTCCAATCTCGGAGAGGCAGAGAGTACCATGGTCCGTCAGGCAGTCGACGCAATGGCCGCGGAAGGGCTCCGCGTCCTGGGTGTCGCTAAAGCGGCCCATGAAGGCGAGGCTTTACCGGACACGCCGCATGGTTTCGCCTTCGCATTCCTCGGCCTCGTCGGGCTGGCCGACCCGTTGCGGCAGAGCGTCTCGCAGGCGATCGACGACTGCCGCTCCGCCGGCATCCGCGTCGTCATGATCACCGGCGACTACCCGGCGACGGCTTGCGCCATTGCGCACCGTGCAGGCCTCGCTGAAGGTGCCGCCGCGGTCACCGGCGAAATGATGGAGAAGCTCGGAAACGAAGATCTGCGGAAACGTGCCCGGAGCGCAACGGTGTTCGCCCGCATCATGCCGGAACAGAAGCTTCGCATCGTCCAGGCGATGAAAGCGGACAACGAAATCGTTGCGATGACCGGAGACGGCGTCAACGATGCACCGTCGCTGAAGGCCGCACATATCGGCATCGCCATGGGCGGCCGCGGTACGGACGTGGCGCGCGAAGCGTCCTCCATAGTCCTCCTCGATGACGATTTCAGCTCGATCGTCTCAGCCATCAGGCTCGGGCGGCGCATCTATGATAACATCCGCAAGGCTATGGGTTTCATCTTCGCCGTTCACGTGCCGATCGCGGGCCTGGCGTTGTTACCGCTGGTCTTCGGCTTTCCGATCATCTTCAGCCCGATTCACATTGCGTTCCTCGAGATGGTGATCGATCCAGTATGCACGCTGGTCTTCGAGGCGGAAGGCGAGGAAGAAGATGTCATGCGCCGCCCGCCGCGGCAACCATCGGAGCCATTGTTCTCCTGGTCGTTGATCTTCTGGAGCGTGCTCCAGGGTGCGTTGGTCTTGGCGCTGACCGGCACGATTTTCATCTACACCCTTGGGCGCGGCACGCCGGCAGACGAGGTACGGGCACTTACATTCGTTGCCTTGATTTTCTGCCTAGCCAGCCTCGTCCTCGTCAATCGCTCCTTCAGTTCGTCGCCTATCGTGGCGATCCGAAGGCCCAACCCTGCGCTTGCGTGGATTTTCGCCGCGGTCGCGCTCGTCCTCGCGCTCGGCCTGCTGGAGCCGTCCGTGCGGAGCCTGTTCAGCTTCGGCCCGCTACATGGGGACGATATCGGCCTTGCGTTGGCAGCGGCGATGATCGCTTTGATCGTACTCGAACTCGCCAAGTCAATCTGGCGCGACCGGCTCCGATTCTGAACAAGCCGTCTCTTGCCTCAGGCCGCCTCGAGATCGGGTTTGGCCGTCGAGTGCGCGGATGCGAGGCTGACATACGCCTTGATCGGCAGGTGGTCCGAGGCCAGACGTGCCAGCGGCGTATCGTGGACCATGATCGGCGAGAGAATGTCCCTACGGTTTGCGATCATGCGGTCGAGTGCCAGGAGAGGCAATCGGGAGGGGAAACTGGGAACAGGCTCTGGCAACGGACCGAATGCGGCATTAAACGTGTTGAGCGCGGAACGGCCGTTAAGTCGCCATTCGTTGAGGTCGCCCATCAGCAATGCCGGGACTTCGTCTCTGGCGTTCATGATTTGCTGGATTAAATGCGCCTGATGGGTGCGAGAGCGGCGGAGAAGCCCGAAATGCGCTGCGATGATCCTGACGGCGCCGCCGGCTTCCAGTTCGATTTCTGCGACAATCGCGCCGCGCGGCTCCAGCCCCGGAAGGGCTATCTGATGCACGTCGCGGATAACGCCCCGCCTGAAAAGCAGGACGTTTCCGTGCCAGCCATGCGTTCGCATGTTTCCCGATACCGGCACAAGCGCCAGGCCAGACTCGCGCTCGAGACGGGCGAGGTCGAGCAGGCCCTCGCGATTGCCGAAACGCTTATCAGCTTCCTGCAGGGCTATGACGTCCGCATCTATTTCATGAATGACCCGGAAAGTTCGTTCGGGATCAAACCTTCCGTCGGTGCCGACGCATTTGTGGACGTTGTAGGAAGCCACCAGCACGCCCGGCTGTTCCATGCCTTCCGCCGTCGTCGATTGTCCGGCGCACTGCCGACGCATTCGAAGCTGTTCGAGGACCTTTGTGGGGAAACCCGGGCCGAACCTGTGCATGATCATTCTCGTCTTTCTGTCGATTTCGCGCCTAAATCTCAAGCCGCCTCTGTTATCTGGGTGCCGGTGAATTCCACTGCAATCGATAGATGACGCATAGTTGGTGCGTCAAAGGTAAGGCGATCCGAGCCACAAAATACGGTCGATCAGGCGTTCGAGGAACGGTCTGGCGCGCAGGCTTTCCAGAGTCACCTCGACAGCCGAGCCGATCGCGGCGTCGATGCGCCGCTCGATCCGTGTCGCGAAGCCGGCGTCCAGCACTTCGAGATCGATCTCGAAGTTCAGCCTCAGCGAGCGCGGATCGAGATTGGAGGAGCCGACGAAGGCCCAGATGGAATCGACGACGAGCAGCTTGGAATGGTCGAAAGGGCCCTGCGCACGCCAGACCCGGCAATAGCTCCTGACGACCTGGTCGAACTGGGCTGTCATCGCGCGGTCAACGAGCAGCAGATTGTTGGCTGACGGGACCACGATGTCGATATCGATTCCGCGCCGCGCGGCCGTCGTCAGCGCGCTGATCAGTTCGCGGTCGGGCAGGAAATAGGGCGACATGATGCGGATGGAGCGGCGCGCGATGGAGAAGGCAGCCATTAGCATCTTGTGGTTGGCTTCGAGGCTCGCATCGGGGCCGGAAGGAAGGGTACGCATAAAGACGGAAGAACCGGGTTCGCCGGACGCCTCGGAAGCGATGCGCCACGCGTCGCCATGCAGCCGCTCGCCGCTGGCGAAATACCAATCCTCGGCCGCGATCGAGAAGATGTCTGCGATCACCGGCCCCTCGATGCGGAAATGCGTGTCGTGCGCCATGGCCGCACCGGCGAATTCCGCAGTGAAGCCTTGCCGGATGTTCATCCCGCCGACGAAGCCGACGGCGCCGTCCACCACGAGAATCTTCCGGTGCGTCCGCAGATTGGCGTAGGGCAGCCGCAGCCCGCTGATGATGCGCCCATTGAACACGCGGGTGGTGACACCACCCACGCTCAGATGATCGACGATACTGGGCACGGAGTAGCGGGCTCCGACCGCGTCGATCAGCACGCGCACGGCCACGCCGCGCCGTGCGGCATCGATCAGGGCGTCTGCAAGACGCAGCCCGATCGGATCGCGGTCGAAAATATAGGTTTCGAGGACGACGCTGCGCTGCGCGGCGGAAATCGCCGCGATCATCGCTGCGTAGGCTTCGTCGCCGGTATCCAGTTCGGTGATGGCGTTGGCCGTCGTCAGCGCGTGGTGGGTTATCCTGTCGCCGGCGATCTTCAGGGCGGCAAACCGCCTGCCGAAGCGGTTGGCGACGGCTTCCGAGGTTGCGTCGAAGCGCGGATGTTCCAGCACTTCGTGTCCGGCCGCCGACCGCTCCGCCGCGATCGAGACGCGGCGGATACGGTTGATGCCGGCTACGGCGTAGAGTAGCGCGCCGATGAAAGGCGACAGGAGAATGACGCCGACCCAGCCAATGGCTGCGCGTACTTCGTCTTTTGTCATCGCGGCGTGCACCGCGGCCGCCGCCGCGATCAACGTTGAGACGACCGCGAGGATATGAGGCCAATGGGTGACGATGAGCGTCCACATACGGACAACTTACGTAATCATCCACGCTACCGTCGATGGGGTGGGCATCCAAAGTCAGAGTTCAAAACGGTACCCGATAGCGCCCTTCCGCTCACGCGGCCTCTCACCAGCGCATCATGTGCCGGCCCTGGCTGCGTCCCATTCCCAGACCCGTCAACGGGAGAACGACATCGTCGGCGGCTGCCTTCTGTTCCTTCGTGAGCACGGCGAAAAGATCGGCGGCGGCTACCTTGACGGATTTGATCTGCGCCAAGCGCGCCTCCATCCGCGTGATCTGCGATGCGAGCCGCTCGGGCAGGGGCTTGTCGAATATGGTTCCATCGTCGAATTCCTCGGTAGTCGAGCGCATCATTTCGTTGTGTGCCTCGACCGAGGTTCGAACGACTGCGGCAAACGCATCCCATGCCGCTGTCTGTTCGGGCGTTATCTTGAGTTCGGTTTTCATGTAGGCAAGTCGCCCGTCGACGCGCTCGACCATGCCATCCGGCCGCCCCCACCATCCCATCATGCCGGGGCCCCAGCCGTCGCTCGTCATGTGCTCGCAGCCCCAGTGCGGCCACCAGCCGCGATCGTCGCCGGCAGCTGGGCCGCTGATCACGGTGGCGGTCACCACAGTCGCAAGCACTGCTCCAATCCACGATCTTGACATCTGGACCTCCAATGATTGTGCGTTCAGTCGAACATGTCCGAGCCAGGCCGGCCTTGATCGACGTCAATTCATAGGGAGGTAGTGTGAAATCGGTCTTGCGGCTGATCTTTAACGCTCGCCCGATCGAAGCGAGCATCTCCGGTTGGACGAGCAATGTCAGGAGGTCAAACGGCGCTGTCGTTAAGTTCAGAGGCTTTCAACCACGGATTTGAGCATCTCCCGCACGCGGCCGGCAACCTGCAGTAAAGTTGGATTCCCGACGGCGGCCATCGACGCCACGGGATCGACCGCAGCCACTTCGACATGGCCGTCGCCCATGTCCTGCACGACGACGTTGCAGGGCAACATGGTGCCAATCTTGTCCTCGATCTCCAGCGCCTCGCGCGCCATGGTCGGATTGCAGGCGCCGAGAATGCGGTAGTTGCGGAAATCGGCGTTCAGCTTCCTTTTGAAGGTTTCTCTTACGTCGATCTCGGTAATGATGCCGAACCCGGCACCCTTGAGCGCCAGTGTGACGCGTTCCACGGCCTTGTCGAAATCGCAGGTCAGAACTTTCGAGAAATAATAGCTCATGGCAGACTCCTGGTTGCGGCGGGTTCAAGAATGTTGTGAACCGAGCCGGCGGCCGGCAGCGGGTGCATCCCATCATCCTGACGGCGCTCGCCCCGCAATGCGATATAGATGGCGGGGATGACGAGCACGGTAAGGGCCGTGGAGGATGCGAGACCGAAAAGCAGCGAGATGGCCAGACCCTGGAAGATCGGATCGGCAAGGATCACGGCCGCGCCGATCATCGCCGCCAGTGCGGTGAGAAGGATCGGCTTGAAGCGGATCGCTCCAGCCTCCAGCAGCACATCAATGAGGGAGCGGTCGGTGCCGCTTGCATGTCGGATGAAGTCGACCAGCAGGATCGAGTTTCGCACGATGATGCCGGCAAGCGCAATGAAGCCGATCATCGAGGTAGCCGTGAAGGCGGCGTCGAACAGCCAGTGCCCGAACATGATGCCGACGAAGGTGAGTGGAATCGGCGTCAGGATGACTAGCGGCAGCCTGAAGGAGCCGAACTGGGCCACCACCAGGATATAGATGCCAAGGATCGCCACCATGAAGGCCGCACCCATGTCCCGGAAGGTCACCCAGGTCACCTCCCATTCGCCGTCCCACAGCAGCGTAGGCCGGCTCTCGTCGTCGGGCTGGCCGTGCAGCGCGATGGCCGGCTTCGGCAGATTGCCCCAGTCGGCTCTGGCGATGGCGTCGTCAACCGCGAGCATGCCGTAGATCGGCGCCTCGTAGGCGCCTGCCAGCTCGGCCATCACCATTTCCGCCGGGCGGCCGTTGTGGCGGAAGATCGGCCAGGAAGCGGGCTCTCGCGAAACCGAGACGACGTCGCCAAGTTCGACAACGTCACGCCCGCCGGGCAAAGCGTTGGCCGGCACCGGCGTCGTCAGCGTGCGCTCGTCGACCACGGAACCGCCCTTGGCGAGCGCGATGCGGATCGGGATCGGTTGGCGGCCGCCGCCGCGATGCGAGTAGCCGACGGTCCTGCCGGCATAGAGTGCGTTCAGCGTATCGTAGACGTCCGACTGCTCGACCCGGTAGAATTCCATATTGTCCTGGTCGATGGAAACACGCACGCGCTCGGGCCGGTTGTGGTAGCTGTCGTCGACATCGACGATGAACGGCACGCTGGCGAAGGCTTCGCGCACCTTCTCGGCCACGGCGCGGCGGGTTTCGGGGTCGGGGCCGTAGATTTCCGCCAGCAGCGTGCCGAGCACCGGCGGGCCGGGCGGCGGTTCCACCACCTTGACCACGGCGCCTTTCGGCAGCGCGAGTCCCTTCAGGCGCTGGCGGATGTCGAGGGCGATGGCATGGCTCGCGCGCTTACGCTCGCCCTTGGCGAAAAGGTTGACGGCGATGTCGCCCTGCTCGGGGCCGGAGCGCAGATAGTAGTGCCGCACCAGGCCGTTGAAGTCGAAGGGCGAGGAAGTGCCGGCATAGGTCTGGAACGAGACGATCTCCGGTACGCTCTCCAGGCGCCCGGCCATGTCTTGAAGGGTCCGGTCGGTGTCCTCCACCGACGAACCTTTCGGCAGGTCGAGCACGACCTGGAGGTTCGCCTTGTTGTCGAACGGCAGGAGCTTCACCGTCACGTTCTGGGTGTAGAACAGGGCCAGCGACCCGAGCGTGGCCGCGCCGACGAGGAGCAGGAAGGTCCAGGCGCGCGCCCGGCTCCTGAGGATCGGCCGCGCGACCGCGACGTAGAGTCGCCCGAGCCGGCCGCCGTCCGCGGCTTGCGCATGGCCATGGCCGGCGGATGCGTCGGTCCTCGCGATCCGGACCATCAGCCACGGCGTGAGGATGACGGCGACGAAGAAGGAGAACAGCATCGCCGCCGAGGCGTTGGCCGGGATCGGGCTCATGTAAGGCCCCATCATGCCCGACACGAACAGCATGGGCAGGAGCGCCGCCGCCACCGTCAGCGTGGCGACGATGGTCGGGTTGCCGACCTCGGCCACGGCGTCGACGGCCGCCGCCACGCGCGAGCGGCCGTCGCGCATGGCCCAGTGGCGGGCGATGTTCTCGATGACAACGATGGCGTCGTCGACGAGGATGCCGATCGAGAAGATCAGCGCGAAGAGGCTGACGCGATTGAGCGTGTAGCCCATGATCCACGAGGCGAAGAGCGTCAGAAGGATCGTCGTCGGGATGACGACCGCCACCACGAGCGCCTCGCGCCAGCCGATGGCCACGGCGACCAGCACCACGATCGAGATCGTGGCGAGGCCGAGATGGAAGAGCAGTTCGTTCGCCTTTTCGTTGGCGGTCTCGCCGTAGTTGCGCGTGACCGTCATCTCGACGTCCTTGGGAAAGATCTCGCCGCGCGCCTGCTCCAGGCGCCGGACGATCTCGTCGGCGATGACGACGGCGTTGGTTCCGGGCCGCTTGGCGATGGCGAGCGAGACCGCGGGAGTCCGCATGAGGCCGGCATCGGTCCGGCTGATGTTGGTGACGCGGTTTTCCGCCGGCGACGTCGCCAGCACGACCTTCGCCACATCGCGCACGTAGACGGGGCGGCCGTCGCGCGCCGTCAGGAGAAGATTGCTGATTTCGGGCAGGTCGCGCAGGGTCTGGCCGGCCACGATCGCCCGCTGCTGGCCGTCTTCGCGCACCGTGCCCACCCGGAAGGAACGGTTGGCGCCGTCGATCTTGGCGGCGAGCTGTTGCAGCGTGATGCCGTAGAGCGACAGTTTCTCGGGGTCGGGCTCGACCTCGATCGCTTCCGGCTGTTCGCCGACGATGTAGGTGAGCCCAACATCGGGAAGCTTCGAGACCTCGACCTGCAATTCGCGGGCCAGCCGGGTCAGGCCGTTGGCGGTCCAGCGCGCCGCCGCTTCCGGAGCAGGGTGCAGGGTGACGGTCACGATCGCCACGTCGTCGATGCCGCGCCGCACGATCAGCGGCTCGGGGATGCCGACCGGAATCCGATCCATGTTGGCGCCGATCTTCTCGCGCACCCTGAGCACCGCCGCGTCGGCATCGGTGCCGACCTTGAAGCGAGCCGTCACCAGCGCGCCGTCGTCCTCGGTTTGCGAATAGATATGCTCGACGCCGTCGATGCTCTTGACGATGGTCTCCAACGGTTCGGTGACCAGCTTGACGGCGTCCTCCGCCTTGAGGCCGTTGGCGGCGACGTGGATATCCACCATCGGAACGGAGATCTGAGGCTCCTCCTCGCGCGGCAGCGTGACCAGCGCGATCAGTCCGAGCGCGAGCGCGGAGAGGAGAAAGAGCGGCGTCAGCGAAGACGCGATGAAAGCGCGCGTCAACCCGCCGGCGATGCCGAGGCCGGGCCCCTTCATGGCAGCATGATCCGGTCGCCGTCCTTCAGGCCGGTCAGGATCTCGACAAGCGTCCCGCTTTGGCTTTCGAAGGTCTCGCCGAGGATGACCGCGACGTCCATCGGCCCGTCCGTCGCAGCAAGCCGAACGTAGTCGATGCCGTGCAGGGAGGTCACCGCCTTCTGCGGCACCGCAAGCACGGAACGCTTGCCGACCGGGATCGAGACCAGCGTGCGTTCGTTGACGAAATAGCTGCCGATGCCGGCGACATCGACATCGGCGATGACCCGCCCGTCGACGATCTCGGGATAGACCTTGACGATCCTGCCTTGCGCCGTGGCTCCAGGTGCCCCGGAAGCCTGTGCTCGGCCGCGCACGCCCACTTCCACGATGGCGCCCTCGGCGATTTCCGCGGCATGCCGCTCCGGCAGCGACAGGCGAAGATAGTAGGGGCCGGTGGCGATGCGGGCGACGGGCTCGCCGGCCATGATGACCGAGCCTGCGGTAACGGGGACGGTGAGCACTCGGCCTGTAGCCGGCGCCAGCACGTCGCCCTCCTTCGCCCCTTGCGCGATCACGGCCTTGTCGGCCTCCGCCGCCGCGACCTGGTTGGTCGCGACTTCGAGCGCGGTCCTCGCCGCGTCGAGCCGGCTTTGAGTGGCGACGCCCTGCGCGACGAGCTGCTCGGCCCGTTCCAGTTCGGTGCGCGCGTTGGCGAACTCGGACTTCAGTGCCGCGATCTTGGCGTCGGCGGCGGCGAGCTGGAGCGCCATCTTGTCGTCGACCACCACGCCGATGACGTCGCCTTCCCTGACCTCGCTGCCCTCGCTGACGCGGATTTCACGGATGGTTCCGCCGATGCGGGCGCGCGCCGGCACGACGGTTCGGCTTTCAACCTGACCGAATACGGCCTTCATCTCGGGGATGGTGATGGCGTGTACTGCGAATTCGGCGGTGAAGGCCGCTTGCGGAACGGCGGCAGCCGCAGCCACCAGGGCGACCGTGAGAAAGCAACGGAACATTGGAAAACCCGGAAAGCTGGAAAATCTGGGCCTGGTCGGTCCCGTGGGCGAGGCACGGAACCGCCGGCGCTACTTGAAGGCCACGCCCGCCTTGCAGCCCAGGCGCTTGAAGACGATGGCCGCCGGGCAGAAGCCGGTCACCGACGCCTGAAGCAGGTTGAGGCCGACGAAGGCAGTGAGCAGGTACCACCACGGCGATACGAAGTAGGCGAGCGCCAGCGAAGCCAGCACCATGAAGCCGGCGAACATCAGGACGGCGCGGTCGATGGTCATTTCATTCTCCTTGTGTGCGGCCGGCGGGTTATTCCGTCGGCTCCAGATGGATGTCCTTGAGTTTGCGGATGCCGAGCAGATCGAGCGTCAGGTTCTCGTAGAAGGTCCCGGCCTTGCCCTGCCGGACCTTGTGCAGGAAATATTTCTCGAAGCCGACCTTGGCGGCGTGCACCCACTTGCCCTGCGAGGACCAGTTGACGTTGCGCGGCGGTATCTGCGGCTGCGCGACGAAGGCGATGCCCTCGTCGCCGAAATCGGCCAGGCACACGGCGTTCCAGGTGGCGACGGCGCGCGGCTGTTCGCCGCGCAGCAGCGCGGCGATGTTCTCCACCGTCGCGGTGACCATCGATTCGATCATGAAGCCGGTCTTCGGCACGCCGACCGGCAACGGCGTCTTGCCGACCGGACGGATGGCGACGCACACGCCGATGCCGAAGACGTTCGGGTAGGCGGGATTGCGCTGGTGCCTGTCGATGACGATGAAGCCGCGGGGATTGGTCAGTCCCTCGATGCCGGCGACGGCCGGCACGCCGCGGAACGCCGGCAATATCATCGAGAAGGCGAAGGGCAGGTCGTGCGTGGCCTTGACCGTGCCGTCCTGGTCGACTTCCTCGACCGTCATCCGCCCGGCCTCGACCTTCACGACGCGAGCGTTGGTGATCCATTTGATGTGCCGCTCGCGCAGGGCGCCTTCGAGCAGACCCTTGGTGTCGCCCACGCCGTCGAGGCCGAGATGGCCGATATAGGGCTCGGGCGTGACGAAGGTCATCGGCACCTGGTCGCGCTTTTTCGCGTTCCTGAGCGCGGTATCGAGGATGAACGCGAATTCGTAGGCCGGCCCGAAGCAGGAGGCTCCCTGGGCTGCGCCCACCACGATCGGTCCAGGCGCCTTTACCAATGCGTCGAAGGCCACCCTGGTCTGCTCGGCGTGGTCGACCTGGCAGATCGATTGCGTATGGGCCTCCGGTCCCAGACCAGACACTTCATCGAACGCCAGGTCGGGACCGGTGGCGATTACGAGATAGTCGTAGTCGAGAAAGGAACCGTCGTTGAGTTCGATCCGGCTCTCCTTAGGATGGACGCGGCGCGCGCCCTCCGGCCGGAACTCAATTCCACGCCGGGCGAGCACCGGCGCAAGGTCGACCGCGATGTCATTGCGCTCGCGCCAGCCGACCGCGACCCAGGGATTTGACGGGACAAAGGAATAAGTGCTGCCCTGGTTGACGACGGTCAGCCGATCCTGCGGACGCAACTTCTCCTTCATTTCGTAGGCCATGATGGTGCCGCCGAGACCTGCGCCGAGGATAACGATGTGCGACATGGGCATTCCCTCTTTTCGCCTTTGGCCTATTGTGGCGTCTCCGTGGCCCCGCGCCTTGATCCGGCTCAAATCCGCTGCGGGGGGCATTCGCGAATGAACGCCTTGCATCTAACATTCAAAGAATATAAATTCAAGAATATGAATGTAAAAGAAATGATCCCGGCCTCTGGCAAAGCCGCTGAGCTTTTGCGTAGCCTGTCGCATCCACAGCGGCTGCTGGTGCTGTGCGCATTGGGCGGGCAGGAAAAATCAGTGGCGCAGCTTCGCGAGGAACTTGGCATCGAGCAGGTACCGATGTCGCAGCAACTCATGCGGCTCAGGGCCGACGGCCTGGTGGAATCGCGACGGGAAGGAACGACAGTCCATTACCGCATCGCGCGCCCGGAGGTGCTGACCGTGGTCGAGGCCCTCCATGAAGCGTATTGTCCAGGCGAGGGAATTGGCCCGACATAGAGGCCATGAGGACATGAGCCCGAAGCTATCGTTACTCAGGCGCGGAGCCTTGGTACCGAGACACGTCTCAAAGCGATGGGACAAGGATGAACGCCGTCGCGCCACCGGTGATCCCAAATGCTGTTCCCAGCAGAAACGAAATCCAGAAGCGAAACGGGGAAGACGCAATCGCCAGAGCGACCCTCGCGAGAGAGTTGACGAGGATGGCGGCAAGTACGGCATGCCCGGCGACGACCGGTGTGGTTATGGTTCCTACGAGGCGCAGGGCGCTCAGTGCGGCGACATCGACATCCAACAGACCGGAAACGGCAGAGGTGGCCACTAGACCTTGAGCGCCGATCAGTGTGGCCAGTGCAGCGTTTACTGTCGCCACGATCGCGAACGCCAGGGCGAACATCAACAGCGCGGCGAGATCGAAGGGGCTGCGGGCCGGCATGTCCACTTCCGCGTGAGGGCGTTGCCTTTTTATGAGAAGCGCTCCGTAAAGGCCGAAACCAAGGGCGATCCCAAGCGCTGCCGGCCCCACGGAAGCAAGAACGCCTGGTTCCACGACCGCCACGACGAGGCAGATGCGGGCGACGGAAATCATGGCAGCGAGCAAGGCCGCACCTGCCAACGGATATGCATCACCACCCGATTTTGCAGCGCGGCAAAGGGCAAGCGTAACCGCCGTCGACGAGACGAGTGCCCCGCCGAGCGCGCTGACGATTAATCCACGCGTGGTCCCGAATACGCGCACGGCGATATAGCCGAGATAGGAGATCGCCGCGACCAGAACGGTGAAGAACCAGATTTCCCACGGGTTGAGACCGCCCCATGGATCAATGGGGCGATTTGGAAGGAGTGGCAATATGATCGCTGTCATCACGGACAGGACAAGCGCCGAGCGCAATTCCACCCAAGTCAATCGCTTCAGCAGTTCGTGTAGAATCTCACGGCTGGCGAGAATGCCGGCAAGCGCGGCGCCCCCACCGGCAGCGGCCTGATAATCGCCGGAGACAGCGAGCGCGCCGAGCGCGAAAACGCCAAGCCCCGCGATAACGCCCGTCGCGCTGAAGTCGTCGTCAAATGCGGCTTCGCGTGCCTTGAAGGAGGCAAAAACGGCCGCGAAACCCAGGAACCCGGCAACAAGGACGGAAACGGCATCAAGCGACTCGGCGAGCGCGGCGAAGACACCGCCCAGCAAACCGGAGATTGCGTATGTGCGAATGCCCGCGGTGCGGCTCCGATCGGGAGCGTCACGCTCCCTCCAGCCGCGCTCAAGCCCGACTAGAAGGCCGATGGCCAGAGCAAGGCCGAGACGTGGCAGAAGCGCATCCATGCGTGTTTCAGATGGCGGCAGCGGGTAACCGCTCGCGAACCCATTGGATTATCTGGCCAGCGGACATAGCCCCGGATGTCCGTGCGATCTCTTTGCCGCGGTGGAAGAGGATCATCGTTGGAATGCTCCGGATGCCGAGTTCTGTCGATAGAGCCTGCTCCTTGTCGGAGTTGAGCTTGATCAGGACAATGGTCGGCTCCAATTCTTTCGCGGCTGCCTCGTAGGCCGGTGCCATTGCGCGGCAAGGTCCGCACCAGGGAGCCCATACGTCCACCAGGAGAGGCACACTCGTACGTGTCAGGTGGCGCTCGAATATCGAGCGACTTACGTCCTGCGGAATGGCGGCAAACAACTTGCGTCCGCACCTCCCGCATTTCGCTGCCTGGGGGGAACGTTCCTGCAACAAGCGATTGGTGCTGCCGCAGTGGCCACAGACGATCATCCTACCGCTCATGGCGCTTCCTCTCCAAACGCACGCAGGCCGCTTCCCAAGCCAACTCTCCATCGCGGGCGTCGTTCAGGATGAACGGCGATATCGGTCGGGCATTGACAGGGATCAAAGCATCATCCTGCCTCTGTGGAACTTCGAGCGATCGGCAGGGCCAGGATATCGGAGATGATCGCGGCCGGCCGTCGCACGGCGTCGATGCGGTGCCAAGTGATCTCTCCCACGTCCCTCTCCAACTGCCGCGACAGGATCTCGACAGTTGCGTCCGACGGGCCGCCGTGCCGCTGTTCGACACGGCGCCACAACACGTCGGGAGCGACGTCCAGCCAAACGCCGAGAAAAGGCCGTTTTCGAACCGCCGCCGCTTGCTCGATGCGCGCACGATCCTGCCGTCGTTCGAATACCGCATCCGCCACAACAGAGCCGCCCTCAGATAATATGAGGTTCGATCGCCATGCCATGTCTCGATAAACCCGCTCGGATATCTCGGGTCGATAGGCTCTTTCCGGCAGGCGTGTTTCAGGCGGTACGCCGTGCATAGCCTTGCGGATACGATCGCTCTCGACGATACGCGCGCCAGGCGGCGAGCCCACATGCGCGGCAAGTGCTTCCGCTATGGTGGTCTTCCCCGAACCACTCAGTCCACCGAGCGCAATGAGCCGGACCGGACGCTCATTCAGAAGCTCCGCGGCAAGGTCGAAATAGGCGCGAGCCTGTGCCCGCAGATTGCCAGCGGGGTCGCCGCCTTCTTCCACCTGAGTACCGATGACGTGAGCACGAACCGCGGCTCTGATTGCCATCAGGAAAGATAAAAGGGCAAAGCCGTCCTCGTTGTCGGTTTCATCAAGATAGCGGTTTGCTACGAGGTTGGCCAACTCTGGAAAGCCGCGATGCCAAAGATCCATCAGCAGGAACGACAAATCGTAAAGCATGTCGACCGTCGCGATGTCGTCATTGAATTCGATGCAGTCGAAAAGACAGGGCTCGCCATTGAACAGGCAGATGTTGCGCAAATGCAAATCGCCATGGCAGCGCCGCACCTTGCCGGCCGACTCGCGCTGGTTCAACACGTCACCGTGACGCGCCAACTCCGTTCGGAAAGCGGTGTCGAGAAACTCGACTTCCGTTTCACTGAACACGTGGCTGGTGGCGAAGCCGGCCTTGTTGATGTCCAGCACTCTCGCAAGGTTCGCCATGCCTCCTCCGACATGCATCACCGGCGCCTGGCGATGGAAGCGCGCGATCATGAGCGCTGTCCGCGTCATCAGGCCAGGCGTCAGGGCGCCGGCCTCCGCCATGTGGTCGAGAAGGGCGGATTGCTCGAAGCGCCGCATCTCCACGACAGCCTCGACGAGTTCTCCCTCGCCGTCGAACACGAGCCTGCCGCTGGCCTCGCGCGTGATGCGCCTGACGCCCAGATAGAGTCCCGGTGCCGTCACGGAATTAAGTTCGACTTCCTTGCGGCATGCGGCGAGACGAAGTCCGGGCGTCGAGAAGTCGACATAGGGCAGCTTGACCGCGCGCTTCATCTTGAAGACGCGGTCCCCCGCCAGGAAGATGCGCGAGATGTGAGTCTCGATGGCCTCCACGGGGGCTGAGACCTCGAAAGTCGACGGTTCGGAGAGGAAAGCAATCGTCTCCCTCTGGTCCTGAAAGTTCACGGATACATCCCCTATGCTGACACGCTCCGGACCTGCCTTCGTTTCCGCGCTCTTCCCGCGTCGCCTTTCCTGTTGATATCGAAACTAGCTCCAAGCCCGCGACATCTATTGATCTCGGTCAAATGATCGAAGCCGCCGTGGCGGGGCGTGAAAGCCCCGTACGCAGAGTTCGCCACGTTGTCCCGGCAAAGTTGGGGATTCTCGCTGACCAGAAGGAGTGCGAAGGCCCCAACTATAACCCGGCCGTCACCTCGGCATTCGAAGCGCTTCGCGAGAATCAGCCTGCAGCCGGCAGAATTGAGGCGGCATCAGTCCCGAACGCTTCAATCGGGACTGTTTACGGCGATCGCCGGTCAAATGGCTACGGGCCATGCCGAGGCGCTGATCGATCGTCTCACGGTCACAGTCACAGATCTCGGCCGCCTCGGATGGGTCGAACCTCCACGCATCGACCAATGACAGGGCTTCCCTTTCGGTTCGTGGCAGACGCTCGAAGCAAGCCTTGAAGGCATTGTCGTCTCCCGAGATCCATTGCCAAGCGAACGCCTGCGCCGACACCGGATCGACAATCACCTGCCGCAAGAAATGACGGCGCAGGGCGTTGAAGGCTCCGATCTTCAGGGCAACGCCCTTTTTGTCGGCATGGACGGACCATATCTCGGTCAAGGACGAGTGAACGAGTTCGTCGGCGTTCGCAGCGTCTTGCGTAAGACAGAATGCGAATGCCCTCAAGGAAGGAACGAGCGAAAGGAGATCGGTTTTCAATTCCTTGCGCATGACTGGCATTCTCCTCCAGGCTAACTGTTATACGGAGCCCACCATCGCCCGCGTTCCTCGAACACGCTTTGCGCGGGATCAAAGAAACGTTTCCGCCTCGATCTCTCCAACCACGTGCTATCGCGATGATGTGGCCGCTATCGCAGAAACCGGCGAAAACGTTGGAGCGAAAAGGCGAATAGCATGCCGGCTATGGCCACCAGCGCGACAAGTTGCGGCCAGACCATAGCAAGCCCGGCGCCACGGAAAAGCACGGCCTGGGCCAGGATCACGAAATGCGTGTTCGGGGCCGCGTACATGATCGCCTGGATGATCTCGGGCATGTTCTCGCGTGGCGTCACGCCGCCCGACAGCAACTGAAGCGGCATCAGCACCATCATCACGAGCAAGGCGAATTGGGGCATTGACCCCGCGACGGTCGCCAGGAACAGGCCAAGACAGGTCATGGCAAGTATGTCGAGCCCAGCACCGAACATGAAAAGGACCGGCGATCCTTCGACCGGTACTGCAAGCAGACCCCGGACGACAACAAAAAGGCAGAATGCCGTCGCAGCCAGTACGACAAGTCCCATGGACCAAAGCTTGCCGACCATGATCTCGAAAGCGGTGACCGGCATCACCAGCAGGTGTTCGATCGTGCCGTGCTCCCGCTCACGGATCAGCGCGGCGCCCGTGAGGATGACGGAAAGCATCGTGATGGCCTCGATCATCTCGTTGATGGCGCCGAACCATCCCTTGTTCAGTTCCGGATTGAAGCGGGCGCGCAGGTCGAGTTCCACCGGCAAGCGCTTCTCGGTCCTGTGGCGGGCCAGGAATTCCTCGACCTCGCCGGTAACGATGGACTGGACATAACCGCCGCCGGTGAACGCCTGCGACATGCGTGTCGCGTCTATGTTGAGCTGGAGGGTTGGCGAACGACCCGCCAGCAGGTCACGCTGAAAGTTCGGAGGAATATCGAGGGCGAAGGTGTCGAGGCCTGCATCCATCCTGAGGTCCATCTCAGGCTGCGCGATAAGTCTGGGCGGCATGAAATAGGGAAGGTAGAAGGCACCGGCGATGCGCGAGGATACGGCCGACTGGTCCTCGTCCACGATGGCGATCGGCGCCCGGTTCAAGGTTTCGGGCATGGCCTTCGACCCGACATAGATCGCCACCGAGAAAGCATACACGACCAGCACCAGCAGCATGGCGTTCCGGCCGAGCCCCCGCAGTTCCTTCACGCCCAGATGAAAGATGTTGGCAAGCCGCATCAGCGTTCCTGTTTTCTGAGGAAAGCGGCGCTGAGGCCGATGAGCACGGGGATGGCAATCAGCAGCGGAACGAACGCTCCCGACAGATCGTCGAAGCCAAGCGCCTTCGAGAAGACGCCGCGCGAAATGGCCATGAAGTAGGTCGCCGGATAGATCTGCCCGATGAAGGCACCGACGCCCTGCAGCGATGATACGGGATCGATCATTCCCGAATATTGAGCGGCCGGAATCATGGTGATCAGCACGGTGCCGAATATCGCGGCGATCTGGCTGCGCATGAAGGTGGAGAGGAACAGGCCCATGGCTGTCGCCACCACGACATAGAGGAAAGCGGCCGCGGTCAGCGTCGCCAGGCTGCCGGTCAGCGGCACGCGAAACACGAAGACAGCAAAGGCCGTCAGCAGCAGGAAGTTCAACATGGCGATCCCGACATAAGGGATCTGCTTGCCGAGCAGGAACTCCATCCTGGTTACCGGAGTAACGTAGAAATTGACGATCGACCCGAGCTCCTTCTCACGCACCACGCTCAGCACCGCGAGCATGGACGGGATCATCAGGAGCAGCATCGGGATGACGGCCGGCGCCATGGCGTCCAGACTGCGGACATTCGGATTGTAGCGGTAGCGCACCTCAAGCTGGAAATCGCCCTGCGCGGCGGCGTCGCCATGGAGCTCGCGGGCTTTCTGCGCGAGCCAGCCCGCATGCATACCCTCGACATAGCCACGTACCGTTTCGGCCCGCGCCGGCATCGCGCCGTCGATCCAGGCGCCGACGGAAATCTCGCGACCACGCGCCAGATCACGCGCAAAGCCCGGCGGGATCTCCAGTGCCAGCGCGATCTCACCGCTTGCCATCCGCCTGTCCATATCGGCGTATCCGGCGAGCGGAGGCTTCTCGGTGAAGAAGCGGGAGCCGGACAGTTGCAAGGCGTAGTCCCGGCTGATGGCCGTGTCGTCATGGTCGAGGATGGCAAAGGTGAGGTTCTCGACATCCATGTTGATGCCGTAGCCGATCACGAACATGAGGATGAGGCTGCCCACGGTGGCGAGCGTCGCGCGGATCGGATCGCGCAGCAGTTCGAGCGTCTCTCTTCGCGTATAGGCATACATGCGGCGCAAATCGAAAAGGTGGCGTGTGCCGCCTCTGGAGGCGCCGGGAGGTTGCTCGAGGGATTCGGCGGCCATGTCGGGGGGCTGCCCGCCGGTTGCCGCATCCTCCAGATAGTCGACGAAGGCCGCCTCCAGCGTCGGCGTGCCGCGGCTGGCCATGATGGCGACCGGCGTGTCGCAGACGAGGACCTTGCCTGCGTGCATCAGGGCGATCCGATCGCAGCGTTCCGCCTCGTTCATGAAGTGGGTGGAGACGAAGACGGTCACGTTCAGGCGTCGCGACAGATCGACGAGGATTCTCCAGAACCCGTCCCGGGCTACGGGATCGACGCCGGACGTCGGCTCGTCGAGGATGAGGACATCCGGCGCATGGATCATGGCAACCGCCAGCGACAGGCGCTGGCGGTTGCCGAGCGGCAGCGCCTCCGGCCATGCATCCAGAATTCCCGTCAGTTCGAATTGTCGCGCGACCTCGTCGATCCTCGCGCCGATGCTGTCGGCCGGCAGGCCGAACAGACGGGCATGGAGCTCGAGGTTCTGGCGGACTGTCAGTTCCGAGTAGAGCGAGAATCCCTGCGACATGTAACCGACGCGCCGCCTGACCTCGACGTGCCGCGGATCGACTTCGCGACCCAAAAGCATCGCCCGGCCATCGCTTGCGTCCAGAAGACCGGTAAGCATCTTCATGGTGGTCGTCTTGCCGCAACCGTTCGATCCGATGAAGCCGAAAATCTCGCCGCGGCCTATGCGGAAGCTGGCGTCGTCGACGGCCGTGAAGTCGCCGAAGCGCTTGGTCAGGTGCTCGGCCTCGATCGCCGCCTCGCCGTCGGCGTCCGCCGGCCGCGGCGGAATGACGACCTTCCGGTATCCTTCACGTTTTGCGGCTGGCAGCAGGGCAATGAAGGCTGCGTCGAGTTCGACAGTCCCGGTACGTTCCAGCAGTTCGGCCGGAGTGCCGGAAGCGAGCACCCGCCCGCCGTCCATGGCCACGAGCCAGTCGAAGCGGGCGGCCTCCTCCATATAGGCCGTGGCCACGACAACGCTCATGCCTTCGCGGCTGCTCCTTATCCGCTCGATCAATTGCCAGAACTGCCGACGAGAGAGTGGATCGATGCCGGTGGTCGGCTCGTCGAGGATCAGGAGGTCAGGGTCATGGATGAGCGCGCAGCAAAGACCGAGTTTCTGCTTCATGCCCCCTGAAAGGTTGGCAACCGGCCGGCTGGCGAACGGGGCGAGCCCGGTGCTTTCCAGAAGCTCCCGGATGCGGCGCTCGCGTTCACCTGTTTGATGCCCGAAGAGGCGGCCAAAGAAGTCGACATTGTCGAACACGGAAAGCGTCGGATAGAGGTTGCGCCCCAGCCCCTGGGGCATATAGGCGATGCGCGGATAGGCACCCCGCCGATGCGCGGCATTGGCCATGTCGCCGCTAAGGACTTCGACGTGGCCGGCCTGGATCGTCCGGGCGCCTGCGATCAGCGAAAGCAGGCTGGACTTGCCGACGCCGTCCGGGCCGATCAGACCGACCATGCAGCCGGACGGGATGTCGAGGGTGATCGCATCGAGAGCGCGGGTCTTTCCATAGGAAAGGCTGACGCCTTCCAGTCGCGCCACCTGGGCCGCTGCCGCTGCACCATGGTTCATTGCAGCAGCGTTCCCTGCAGGGCGGCAGGCCATTCGGCACCAGGATCGATCCGGACGTAGGCGACGCCGGGCAGGCCGGTCTTCACCTGCTGGATGTATTTTCGCAGCAGCTCGGGCGAAATCTGCGCCTTGATGCGGAACATCAGCTTCTGGCGTTCCTCCTCGGTCTCGACCGTCTTCGGCGTGAACTGCGCGACATCGGCGACGAACGTCGCTTTCGCAGGGATGACGTATTGGGGCGCGGCGTCGAGGACGAGCCGGACTTCGGCGCCGATCGCCACGCGTCCGGCCTGCCCGGTCGGCAGGAAGAACGTCATGTAGACATCACCCAGATCGACGAGGTTCAGCACCCTGCCACCGCTGCCCAACACTTCGCCCGGCTCGGCCACCCGGTATTGCACGCGTCCGTCACGTGGCGAGCGGAGTGTCGCGTCGTCTATTTCGGCGTCGATGCTTTCGATTGCTGCTTGCGCCGAATCTACCGCCGCCTGCGCATCCACCACTTCGGCTTTGGCGGCGTTGATGGCCGCTTCGGTGGCAGCCAGTTGCGCTTCGGCCGCTGCGACCGCCGCTGCCGCGCTGCGTTCGGTCGCCCGATCGTTGTCGAGCACCTGTTGAGAGATCGTGTTGCTGGCCGCTAGCTGCTCGGAGCGCTTGAGCGTGCGCTCGGCGGCGTCGAGTTCGGCCTCGCGTTGCGCGACCACGGCCGCAGCGGCAGTCCTTTCCGCTTCCCGCTGGACGATCAGCGTGTTGGCGGTATCGCCGCCGATGCCGGCGCGCCGAAGCTGGGCCTCTGCCTGTCGACGCTGGGCTTCGAGCTGTGTCGTTTCCATGCGGGCAAGCACGTCCCCCGTCTTCACGAAGTCACCTTCGCCGACAAGAATTTCCTTGATTCGCCCCGGCGACTTCGCTGAGACGTCGATCTCGACCGCCTCGATGCGGCCGTTGCCGCTCGCCAGTCCTTCCGGCAACGCGCCGTTGTGGGATTTCTGCCAGGCATAGTATCCGCCGGCGGCGAGCACTGCCAATACGCCGACCGTGAGCCAGATACGCCGACCTGTCGTCATTTCCACGCTCCGTTGTGGCCGCGTGGCGACTGGTCAGATTGCCTGATGACGGGAAGGGCGCCATCGGCGCTGCCGAGACGAAGCGGAAGGTCGATCTCGTGATCAAACCAACCACGCACGTCGAAGGGATTGATCTGTCGAGGGCCCATGGCGACACCGCCCATCGCGCAACTCCGCTGCCTGCAATGTGTCGCCATCAAAACCGGAGCCGTGCGCGGCGACCTTGATCAGCGTCAATCGGCAGCAGCATGCGACGAATATGCGTCGACGACGCGCGCCGGGAAGGATCAAGGGCGTTCTCGGCTGTTCACTTCATTTTTGTTGAACAGAACCACATGCAACGAAAAGCGCATGACGGGCACGCTTTGATCCGCGTCAATGAGGGACCTGACGAGATATCGTTTGCTGAAATCCTTGCTGGATCGAGTTGGACCAGCCAAAGCGAGGCAAACGCGGCGTTTGCAAGCGCCATCGACCAAGCGCCGGCTGGATCGACAAGGACATCTCGCAAGCGGATCCGCCGCCCTTGGACTCTGGCGCCTCCAGGGAGACCCCGAAGGTGAAAGAGTAGAGGCGGCGGTATCCGTCCGAATCCGCTCACTCGAAAGGAGACCCCAATGGCCGAGATAGCCACGAAACTACCCGTCAAGAAATCCGCCGCGCCCGCGAAATCCGAAGATTGGGCGCCATTCGAGAGTCTGCGCCGCGAGGTGGATCGGCTGTTCGACGATTTCCGTCCGTTCGACTGGCGTCTGCCTTCGAAGGTTCTGGGTTTCGAGGTCCCGCGCATTTCCCGCGCCGAATGGCAGGTCACGCCGGCAATGGATCTCGTCGAAAAGGATGACGTCTATGAAATCACGGCGGAGTTGCCGGGCCTGAGCGAGAAGAACGTCGAAATCAAGCTTTCCAACCATACCCTGACGATCAAAGGTGAGAAGAGCGAGGAAAAGGAAGACAAGCGGAAGGACTACTACCTGTCCGAGCGTCGCTACGGGTCCTTCCAGCGCAGCTTTCAGTTGCCCGAGGGCGTCGACGCCAACAAGATCGATGCACATTTCGCCCACGGCGTGCTGAGCGTGAAACTGCCCAAGACCGCCGAGGCGAAGAAGGGCGAGAAGACAATTGCGGTCAAGGCGGCTTGACCGTTCATGCGATCACCGGCGTGCCGATGACAGCACGCCGGTGATATCGTGTCAGCCATTCCGCGGGTCCTTGCGCTCGCTCAAAGAGCGCACCAACCCGATATGGAACAAAGGCGCCAAGTCGCGCCACCACCGGAAAGGCAGGACAGGAGCAGGCGAAAGATCGAAGAAGCGATATCAAACCTGTGCCTGCCGGACGTCGGTTCCTTCATGAAACATATGGTAGTTTCCTTCCTTTCTCTCCCACGCGCGCGCATGTATCTTTGGTCGAATTCACACGTCTCGGCGGCGGCTCTGCCACGACAAATCTCGACCTTGTGATAACCTTCTTTCGAGGCGATGTGGCGAGGAGCGTTCCGGTGCCTGCCAGAGATATTCCAGGGCTGCAAGGCCGTTTCCTGCAAGCGGTCTTCTCTTCCCGTTTTGAGGGTAATGTCGGCTATTTTCTTGCCGCGAGCGCCGTGGCTGCAATGTTTGTTGTCCGATTGGCTCTGCAAGGCGTCCTGGGCAGTGCCGTGACCTTCATTTTCTTCGTTCCTGCAATCCTTTTGGCAGCGATCGCAGGTGGTATCGGTCCGGGGCTTTTTGCTCTCGTCCTCTCCCTTCTTGGTGCGCTTTACCTTGCGGGTGCCGATGCCTCGTCCTGGGTGCAAAGTTCGGTCTTTGCCGTGGTCGGGCTTGCCATCGCCTGGATGGGGGAAATGCTCCATCATGCGCGGCGCGCCCTCGACAAGACGGAAGAAACGCTCAGGGCTCAACAGGATCATTTGCGCTCGATCTTGGATACGGTGCCCGACGCAACCGTGGTGATAGACGAACAAGGGCTTATCACTTCCTTCAGCGCGGCCGCCGTCCGACAATTCGACTACACGGAAGCCGAGGTGCTCGGCCGCAACGTGAACATCCTGATGCCCGAACCTTATGGCAGCGAGCATGACGGCTATATTCAGCGATATATCGCTACCGGCGAAAAGCGGATCATTGGAATCGACCGCGTCGTGGTTGGCCGTAGGAAGGACGGGTCCACCTTTCCCATGAAACTGGCCGTCGGCGAGATGAGATCGGCTACCGGCCGGTTCTTCACCGGGTTCATCAGGGATCTCACCGAGCGCGAGGAATCCGCGGCACGCCTACAGGAGGTCCAGAACGAACTCGCCAGGCTCGCCCGTCTCAACGAGCTTGGCGAAATGGCTTCGACATTGGCGCACGAATTGAACCAGCCGCTGGCAGCAATCGCAAATTACGCGCAGGGCTGCGTCCGCTTCCTCAATACTCTGGATGACGCCGCCGCCAACCGCATCCGCGACGCTCTTGAGGAGACTGCAAAACAATCGTTGCGGGCGGGCGGGATAATCCGGCACCTGAGGGAATTCGTCACGCGCGGCGAGGCGGACGTTACGCGCGAAACGATGCGCAAGCTGATCGAAGAAGCCGGCGCTCTTGCCCTCGTCGGATCGCGCGAGCAGGGGATCCGCTCGGTATTCGACTTTGCGCCGAAGGGCGCGGATGTCCTGGTCGACCGCGTCCAGATCCAGCAGGTGCTGATCAATCTCATGCGCAATGCGATGGAGGCCATGCGCGAAAGCGAGAACCGCGAACTGGTCGTGCAGACGACCATCGAAGACGGCTATGTCGTGGTCGAGGTGGCGGATACAGGCCCAGGTATCTCCGAGGAGGTGGCGACGCGCCTGTTCCAGCCTTTCGTCACGAGCAAAGCAAGCGGCATGGGGATCGGGCTTTCCATATCCAGACGGATTATCGAAGCGCATGGCGGCGATATCTCGGCCAGTCGAAACGACAGCGGCGGGGCGACGTTCAGGTTCACGCTCCCTCTGGCGGGAAAGGAAGTGTCGGATGCAAATTGACAACTACGTTGTTCACATCGTCGACGACGAGGAGCCTGTCCGTAAATCGCTGGCCTTTCTTCTGACGATGGCGGGCTTTACGGTCCGGGTGCACGATTCCGCAAGCAGCTTCCTTGCGTCGGCAAAGACCGTCGGCAAGGCTTGCCTCATCACCGATTTGAGAATGCCCGACATGAGCGGCGTGGAACTGCTGGAGAAGCTGAAGGAAACAGGCACCTCGATCCCCGCTGTGGTCATCACCGGCCATGGGGACGTTCCGATGGCGGTTGCGGCGATGAAGGCGGGCGCCGCCGATTTCATCGAGAAGCCGTTCGAGGACGAAGCGCTGGTCGAGGCGATCAAGCGAGCCACGAGCCAGCTTGATGCGAGACCCGCGCCGGTAGAGGACACCGCTACACTTCGTGCAAGGCTGGACAGCCTTTCGGAGCGCGAGCGCCAGGTGTTGTCCGCGGTCGTGGCGGGACTGCCCAACAAGACCATCGGCTTCGATCTCGGCATCAGCCCTCGCACGGTCGAGGTCCATCGCGCCAATATCATGTCGAAGATGCAGGCAAGGAACCTGCCTGAGCTGGTTCGCATGAGCATAGCGATGGGCCTGTCTTCATAAACTCGCTGTCGAAAGCCTGGGTAACGTCCGTTTGATCCACAGCAATGCGCCGATCTGAGGCGACGTGGTCCAGTACGCACGATCTGCGCTGGATCAACTCGGTGGGTGCGGAAGGATGGCTCAAGTGATCGTCGTGACCCCGGACGTGGCTTTCAGGCACTCGCTCACTTTCGTGCTTGAAAGCAGCGGCGTCGCGGTATTGTCTTACGACGCCCTTGGTCCAGCGTTCGGATCACCACAAGCTCAACATGTCGGTTGCGCGGTTGTCGACGATGACGCCATTCATGATTGGCAATACGCGCAGGGCCTGTTCGCGAGCTTCAGGCATCCCGTCATTCTGCTGATTGACCAATACCGCTCGCCGCAGGAAGTGCCCTATGCGAGATGCCTGGCAAAACCGTTTCTCGGCGAACCGCTCCTGCAGGCTGTTCAAGACGCGATCGTCGGCAAGTCCTGACCCCGATACGTAGAAACCCGTACGGATACAACCGAATTTCGATCCTTCGGATTTGGGTGGATTGTTTCGTCATCGGTATCGAGGGACGATCCATGACGAACTTTGAGCAATCGCGCTATTCCCATCAGCTCGGCAGCATCCTGCTCGAGCGCAACGAATCCAACACGCCGTTGGGAAGCGGTCATCCCGCCACATTCTTCCCGGCAGGCTCGGAAATTTACGCCCAGGGCGAGACGTCCGGAAACCTCTACCAGGTGGAGTTCGGCGCCGTCCGCATCTACCGTCTTTTGTCGGATGGCCGACGTCAGATATCGGCATTTCACTTGGCCGGCGAGATGTTCGGTTTCGAAGTCGACAAGAGCCATCACTTCTTCGCCGAGGCAATCTGCGGCACCGGCATTCGCGTCCTCAGCCCTTCGGCTGCCCACGTCGTAGCCGAACTCCTGCCCATGGCGCTTCAAAGCCTCGTGCGTGCGCAGGAGCAACTTCTGGTGCTGGGTCGCCAGAATGCCGTGGAACGCGTCGCGGCTTTCTTCCTTGAGATGTCCGAACGTCAAGGCGGTCTGCGTCAGGTCGAGCTTCCGATGTCACGATTGGATATCGCCGACTATCTCGGTCTGACGATCGAAACCGTGTCGCGGGTCTTTTCGAAGCTGAAAAGCAAGGGAGTCATCCGGTTGCCAAGCCTGCGGAGCGTGGAGATCGTCAAGTTGCAGACGCTCCAGGATATGGCTGCATGAGCAGCTGTCATCAGCAGGCGCGGACAGGCTCTACCGGACTTCCGGAAATCTTCGGGAAAATACATGTGGTACCCGATAGCGACCGCACCCTTTAATCGCGATCTCGAATTGGCGGTTCAAGACCGGGACGGCACTCATGCGCTAGTGTTTCCCTGCCAGCGTATCCTGACCGGATGGATCGCGTCAAAGACCCATGAAAGGCTTGACGTATCACCGACGCATTGGCGGGCATGGAAGTGTACCGGCTCGAAGAAAGAGCTGAGCTAGCAGCGGCTGCGGATCGATTGAGCCACGGACAAGGATCTATCATGAGCCGACATGAGAGAATTCGAGCCTTTGATCCGGGTCAACGCGGTGCTCAGAGAGTTGACCTTCGTTATTCACCTGCCGCTACCTTGGTCGAAACGACCGGACGTGCGGCAAATCGAGCCCAAGGAGGAGCCGCAGCCGTGACCAAAACCACGCTCTCGAACTTTTCGCAGGCAGCACAACAGGCGCAACATTGGGCCAATGAAGTCGCCGGCGAGTTGGACTGGGATGTCCCGCGCGCCTATCGACTGCTGAGAGCGGTCCTGCACGCGCTCAGGGACTGGCTGCCGCCGGCGGAAACGAGCGACCTGGCGGCGCAACTGCCCGTCCTGG
>OFIS01000308.1_pt1 | contig 37030 bp, 35 predicted proteins | sample 1775071 | NCBI WGS metagenome assembly OFIS01 (sample SAMN08195774, study PRJEB24354) | sludge metagenome | isolation source: sludge from phenol fed wastewater aerobic bioreactor C | place: India: Nagpur | collected 2016-09-17
CGATGTATCTTGCGGTGCTGATGCTGATCTTCGCCCAGGCCCTGTTGTTCTCGAGCTGGCCTGTCGTCGTCTACGGCCTGGTCGCGGGCGCGGCCATGGCTTTGTTCGTCAGGCTCCACGAGGAGCCCACCCTCTCCGGCCGTTATGGCGCAGAATACGAAGCCTACCGGCGTGCGGTGCCGGGCTGGCTGCCCAGGCTCACGCCATGGAAAGGATAGGGGCGGCGCAGGTCAGTAGGACCAGCTTCTGGCCTTGGCGATGATGAAATCGCGGAAGACGTGCAGCTTCGCCTGGTTCTTCATCGCGTCCGGATAGGCGAAATAGGTGTCGAAGGATGGCACTTCCGTTTCCGGCAGAAGCTGCACCAGCCCTGAATCCTTGCTGATCACATAGTCGGGCAGCATGGCGATTCCAGCCCCGCCCTGCACCGCCCGCTTGATCGACAATATGTCGGTGATCTGCAGCGTCGGCACGCGCTGCCCGCCCTCGAAGTCGCCGACCGTCTCCAGCCAGTTCAGCTCCGACAGGTGCGTCGGCACGGGCACGCCGAAGGTGACGATGCGGTGGTTCTTGAGCTCGGAAACCGATGCCGGCTTGCCGTGCTTGGCCACATAGGACGGCGCGGCGTAGAGGTGGAAATGCACCGTAAACAGGCGGCGCTGGATCAGGTCCGGCTGCTGCGGCTGGCGCAGCCGGATCGCGCAGTCCGCCTGCCGCATGGTGAGGTCGAGTTCTTCATTGGCCAGGATCAGCTGCAGGCTGATTTCCGGGTAGAGCTCGATGAACTCCTGCACGCGCTCGGTCAGCCAGCCGGCGCCGAGCCCGACCGTCGTCGTTACCCTGAGGACGCCGGACGGCCGGTCCTTGGTCTCGGCCAGGCGCGACTTGATCGTCTCGAGTTTCATCAGCACGTCATGCGCCGTGCGGAACAGCATCTCGCCCTGCTCGGTCAATACCAGGCCACGGGCATGGCGATGGAACAGCGGCACTCCGACATCATGTTCGAGCGCGCTCACCTGCCGTGAGATCGCCGATTGTGAAAGATGCAGTGTCTCGGCGGCGTGGGTAAATGACCCCGCCTCCGCCGCAGCGTGAAACACGCGTAGCTTGTCCCAGTCCAACGCCATGATTTCCCCTCGTTCTGTCTTTGGCGTCTGAATGAAAAATCAGGCTTTTACACGGCGCATTTAAGCCGTTTGTGGAGCAATTTACTCCGCCGCTTCGCGATGCAGTTCGATCCCTGCCAGATACTTCTCCGCCTCCAGCGCAGCCATACAGCCCAGCCCTGCCGCGGTGACCGCCTGGCGATAGACATCGTCGGTGACGTCGCCGGCGGCGAAGACGCCGGGCACGTCCGTGCGCGTCGAATCCGGCGCCGTCCACAGATAGCCGTTCGGCTTCTGCTTCAGCTTGCCGACAAACAGTTCCACCGCCGGCGCATGGCCGATCGCCACGAACACGCCGTCGACCTTCAGCAGCGTCTCCTCGCCGGTCACCGCATGGCGCAGCTTCAGCCCCTCGACCGAGGGCGGCAGTGGCGCCTGGCCGGGCCGACCGGTGATCTCGTCGACGACCGTATCCCAGATGACGCGGACATTGTCCTTCTTCAGCAGCCGCTCGCGCAGGATGCGCTCGGCGCGGAACTCGCTGCGCCGGTGGATGACCGTGACGCTCTTTGCGAGGTTGGCCAGGTAGAGCGCTTCCTCGACCGCCGAATTACCGCCGCCGACCACGGCGACATCCTTGCCGCGATAGAAGAAGCCGTCGCAAGTGGCGCAGGCGGATACACCGAAGCCCATGAAGGTCTGCTCGCTCGGAATGCCCAGCCACTTCGCCTGTGCGCCGGTGGCGATGATCAGCGCATCGCCGGTATAGACCGTGCCGGAATCGCCCTTGGCGCGGAAGGGCCGCACATTGAGATCGACCTCGACAATGATGTCGTTGATGATGTCGGTACCAACATGTTCGGCCTGCTTGAGCATCTCGCCCATCAGCCACGGCCCCTGGATCGGCTCGGCAAAACCGGGATAGTTTTCCACATCGGTGGTGATCATCAACTGCCCGCCCTGCTGCAGGCCGGCCACCAGCATCGGTTTCAGCATGGCGCGCGCGGCATAGATCGCCGCCGTGTAGCCGGCCGGCCCGGAGCCGATGATGAGGACTGGCGCGTGCTTGGTCGTCGTCATGAAAAGCCTCTGTGGGGGAACGCCGGGAAAAGCGCGGCGTGGTATTCCATTCGATATCGCGGCGTAATGTAAGTGCTGCCCACGACGCCAGCAAGGCAACTTGGCGTTCGTCCCCGGAAAGCTTCGCCATCCGCCGGTTGCGAAAGCACGCGCCGAGGGATTTTTCTTCCGTGCTGCGCCGGCGCAACGATGGATGGCGGCCTCTGGGCCGCGCTGCGTTGCACAAATGCGGCTAAACCGGACAGGTTCGAGCGGCATGCCAGATTCCGTTTGAACGCTTGCCGCTCTAATGAGAGGGTCACGAAAGATTCTTGCGCAACGAAAGCCATCCATGTCCCTCAAAGCAGACCTAGACGCCATCGACTGGAAGATCCTGAAAGAGCTCCAGCGGGACGGACGGATGACCAATGTCGAGCTGTCGAACCGCGTCGGTATTTCGGCACCGCCCTGCCTGCGGCGCGTCAGGCGCCTGGAAGAGGCCGGCATCATCCGTGGCTATCGCGCCCTGCTCAATGCGCCGGCGCTCGGTCTCGACGTGGTCGCCTTCTGCCTCGTCGGCCTCCACCACCAGGCCGACGCCGAGCTGAAAACCTTCGCCGAGCGCACGCGCGGCTGGCCGATCGTGCGCGACGCCTGGATGGTATCGGGCGAATCCGACTTCCTGCTGCACTGCGTGGCCAGCGACCTGGGCACGTTCCAGAGCTTCGTCATCGAGGAATTGACGTCGGCGCCCAATGTCGACACGGTGCGGACAGCGCTGACCATCCGCCGCGTCAAGGACGAGGGGCTGGTGGCGTTTCCAGCCTGACCGGCTTCTCCGGCGCCGATCCTGGTGACAGTCAGAGCGCCTCGACCGCTGCCAGCAGCGCCTCGTGGTCCGCCCGGCCACCGAGCGGCATCACCGTGAAGCCCGGCTGGTCGCTCGCCGCGCCATCCACCAGGAAACCGAGAGGCAGGCCCGCCCGGCGCCCTGCCTCCATGTCGGCGGGCTTGTCGCCGACGATGATCGAACGGGCAAGGTCGATGCCCAGACGCTTCGCCGCTTCCACCAGCATGCCGGGATTGGGCTTGCGCATCGGATGGTCCGCGATGGCCAGCGGCCCGTCGCCCACGTCGTGATAGGCACAGGCCAGCACCATGTCCACGAACGCGTCGCGCGCCCGCAAAAGGCCGAGCACCCGGCCGTTGACGGCGGCGAATTCGGCCCAGCCGTAGTAGCCCCGGGCTATTCCGGACTGGTTGGTGACGATGACGACGGGCAGGCCCCGCCTGTTGGCGGCGGCCATCGCCGGCACGATATCCTCCAGCAGCACCATCTTTTCAGGGTCGTCCGGATAGCTGGTATCGACGTTGATGGTGCCGTCACGGTCGAGGAACAGCGCCGGCCGGCCGGCGGCGAAAACGCGGGCGCCGACACGTTCGACCCAAAGGCCGGGTTCGGCCAGCGGATATGTCGCGTCCGCCACCCCTGCTTCAGCCATTGGCGAGGCGCGTTTCAACCACCTCGCACAGATAGTGGTAGAGGCACAGGTGCCCCTGCTGGATGATCGGCGTCGAGGTCGAGGGCACGTTGAGCAGGATGTCGCAAAGCGGCTTCAGCTTGCCGCCGCTGTCGCCGGTCATGCCGACCACCGTCATGCCCATCATGCGCGCCTGCTCGGCGGCGGCCAGGATGCTCGGCGAATTGCCACTGGTCGAGATCGCCAGCAGCACGCCGCCCGGCGCGCCATGCGCCTCGACCTGGCGCGAGAATACGGTGTCGAAGCCGTAGTCGTTGCCCCAGGCGGTCAGCACCGCCGCATTGGCCGGCAGCGCGATGACGTTGTAGGCCTTGCGCTCTTTCAGGAAGCGGCCGACCAGCTCGCCGGCGATGTGGATGGCGTCGCTCGCCGAACCGCCATTGCCACAGATCAGCAGCGCCTTGCCGCTCGACAAGGCCGCGACGATCGCCGTCGCCGCCCGCTCCATCTCGCCGGTCAGGTCACGCTCGACCATCGCCGAGATCGCCTCCGCCGAGCGGACCAGATAGTCGTTCAGTTCGGACATCGATGCCTCAATTTCTGTTGCTGCTGGACCCGGGCCGGACGGCTGCGTCCGACCGGAAACGGGTGTCACGAATTGGCCGCGTCCGCCGTTGGCGTCGGCGTGGAGAGCCTTCTTATCGTGCCGGTGGTGCTCTTGCCGGCGACGAGATCGACCAGCACCACGCGTCCGCCGGCATTCTGCACCACATCGGCGCCGACAACCGTGTCGATCGTATAGTCGGCGCCCTTGATCAGGATATCGGGCAGTAGTGCCTCGATCAGCGACAGCGGCGTGTCGTCCTCGAAGACGACGACGGCATCGACCGACGCGAGCGCGGCCAGCACGCAGGCGCGGTCATGCTGGTCGTTGACCGGGCGCGACGGCCCCTTCAGCCGGCGCACCGAGGCATCGCTGTTGAGGCCGACGATCAGCCGGTCGCACTGCGCGCGCGCCGCATGCAGCAGGCTGACATGCCCGGCATGCAATATGTCGAAGCAGCCATTGGTGAAGCCGACGCTGAGCCCTTCGTTGCGCCACCCTTCCACCAGCCGCGTGGCGCCGCCAACATCCATGATGGCCTGCCCGTGGGCCGCGGCATGGTGCGAGCGGAACAGCGCGCCGGTCAGTTCCTCGACGGTGAGCCGCGCCGTGCCGCGCTTGCCCACCACGACGCCGCCGGCGGCGTTGGCGATCAGCGCCGCCGCGACGCGATCGGCGCCCGCCGCGAGCGACAGCGCGAAACTGGCGATCGCCGTGTCGCCGGCGCCCGACACGTCGAACACCTCGCGCGCCTGGGTGGCGATGTGGCGCGCATCCACCAGATCGATGACGCTCATGCCTTTTTCGCTGCGGGTCGCCACGACGAAGGCAAAGCCATGCGCCACGATCAACTCACGCGCCGCGGCGACGATCTCGTCGTCGGAGAAGACGGCGCGGCCGGCGGCCTCGCCGAGTTCCTTGCGGTTGGGCGTGATGGCGGTGGCGCCGGCGTAACGCGCGTAGTCACGCCCCTTGGGGTCGACCACCACCGGCTTGCCGGCGTCTCGGCAGATCGCGATCAGTTCGGCGGCGACGCCGTCGAGAAGTATGCCCTTGCCGTAGTCCGACAGGATGACGATGTCGGCCGACGGGAGTATGGCCCGGAAATGGCCAATCAGCGCCGCCCGCTCGCCGGCGTCGAGCGCCTTGACCTCCTCTTCGTCGAAGCGCAGCACCTGCTGGTTGAGGGCGCTGAAGCGGCTCTTGGACGAGGTCATGCGGCCCGGCTGCTGCGCCAGCCCGCGTGTATCGACGCCGATCTCACCCAGCATCCGCACCAGGTGACCCGCCGCCGCGTCCTCTCCAATGACGGAGACGGGCACGGCGCGCGCGCCCAGCGAGATGATGTTGGAGACGACGTTGCCGGCGCCGCCCATGGCAAGCGTTTCGCCACGCCCATGCAGCACCGGTATCGGCGCCTCGGGTGAAATGCGTTCGATGACGCCGTTGACGAAACGGTCGAGGATGAAATCGCCGACCACCAGAACGGTGACGTCGCCGATGCGTGAAATGACCCGGTGAAGGGCTTCGGAAGAGGACGGGAACTGTTTGATCATCTTGTTTGTCACGAGGAAAACCGGTCTCTGTGTCGTGAAAACCCCGCCCATGGACCAGCACAGCCGGCTACCCACCGGCATGCCGATATACTGCAATGCGCCTCGGTGCAACGGCGGCCCCTGTCGCGCCGTGCCATGTCAGTTCCTTTGCAGCGCCACATGGACGCCGAGCCCGACCAGCAGCGTGCCGCCGGCGCGCCGCATCAGGCGCTGCGCACGGCTGGACTGCCGGAGCCGGCCGACGACCAGGCCCGCCAGGAAAACACAGACGATGTCGGCCGAGGAAAACATCAGATTGACGATGGTGCCGAGAATGACGAACTGCAGCCAGACCGGCCATGCGGCCGAAACATCGATGAACTGCGGCAGGAACGCCATGAAGAAGATCGCGGTCTTGGGATTGAGCACCTCGACGGTGATGCTCTCGAAAAAAGCGAGGCGCGCCGACTTGCGCTCGATCTCCGGCAGCGCGGTTTCGCCCTCGCCCTTGTTGCGCAGCAGCGAGACGCCGAGCCAGACCAGATAGAGCGCGCCGACGATCTTGACCGCGAGGTAGAGTGGCGGCACCGCGTGGAACAGCACCGACAGGCCGGCCGCGGCCGCCAGAACATGCACATAGCCGCCCAGATGGATGCCCAGCGCCGCCATAAGGCCCGACCAGCGGCCGCGCGCAATTGTCTGCGCGGCGGCATAGAGCATGGCCGGCCCAGGTATGTAGGCGAAGATCGCCGTGGTGGCGAAAAACGCCACGAGCAGTTCGGTCGACGGCATCCCCTTGCTCCTATCGCGACTCTGGCGCGACACAAGCGGGAGCTTTACGGCGGCACTGTGGCGTGCGCCCGTCCAGCCCTGCCATGTCGACAGCCGGTTCCTCGTCCCCTATAAGGGCCGGAATCGGCAGACGAAACAAGGTTCAGGACCTTTCAAGATGATCATCGTCACGGGCGGTGCGGGCATGATCGGCTCCAGCATCGCCGCCGCGCTGAATGCCGAGGGCCATGACGACATACTGGTCGTCGATGATCTGACGGACGGCCACAAGATCGCGAACCTCGCCGATCTCGCGATCTGCGACTATCTCGACAAGGACGATTTCCTGCCGCGCATCGAAGCTGGCAATCTCGGCAGGGTCGAGGCTGTCTTCCACCAGGGCGCCTGTTCGACAACCACCGAGTGGAACGGCAAGTTCATGATGGATGTGAACTATGCCTATTCCAAGCGCCTGCTGCATGCCTGCCAGGTGCTGCGGGTGCCTTTCCTCTACGCGTCCTCGGCCTCGGTCTATGGCGGCGGCTCGGTCTTCCAGGAGGATCCGCGCTTCGAACGGCCGCTCAACGTCTACGCCTATTCCAAGAAGCTCTTCGACGACTACGTCAGGCGCACCACCTTCGACACCGATCACTCGCAGGTCGCCGGCCTTCGCTACTTCAACGTCTATGGGCCGCGCGAGGCCCACAAGGGCGCCATGGCCTCGGTCGCCTTCCACCTCTTCAACCAGGTCGAGCAGGGCCAGAACCCGAAGCTGTTCGGCGCCCATGACGGTTTCGGCCCGGGCGAGCAGAGCCGGGATTTCATCCATGTCGGCGATGTCGCCGACGTCAATCTGTGGCTGTGGAAGCGTGGCGCCAGCGGTATCTTCAACTGCGGCACCGGCCACGCCCAGCCGTTCCGGGCGATCGCCGAGACGGTGATCGACACGCTCGGCCAGGGCGAGATCGAGTTCATTCCCTTCCCCGATCATCTCAAGGGCAGCTACCAGAGCTTCACACAAGCTGATATGTCCCGCTTACGCGCTGCCGGTTACAACGGCCAATTCCGGACCGTGGAAGCCGGGGTCAGAGACTATGTCGAATGGCTGAAAGCCCGACGATCCTCGTGATCGGCCCCCGCTGGGTGGGCGACATGGTCATGGCGCAATGCCTGTTCTCGGCGCTGAAGGAGTTGCATCCCTCTGCCGCGATCGACGTGCTGGCGCCGGCCTGGGCGGCGCCGCTGGTGGCACGCATGCCCGAGATACGCCAGCAGATCGACTTTCCGCTCAAGCCGGGCGCGCTGGAATTCTCCAGCCGCAGGCGCTTCGGCCGGCTGCTGCGCGGCCGCTACGACATGGCCTATGTCCTGCCTGGAAGCTGGAAATCGGCACTCATCCCGTTCTTCGCCCGCATCCCGCACCGTGTCGGCAATCTGCGGGAAATGCGCTACGGCCTGCTGACCGACGTCGTACCCCTCGCCGAATCGATGAAGCGGCGCACGGCACAGGCCTATTTCGGCCTCGCCAGGGGCGGCACCTTCCGCGCCCCGCGCCTTACCGTCGACGCGGCCGGCCAGGCCGTGCTCCTGTCGCGGTTCGGATTGGAAGCGAAGGGCTTCGTGGCACTGATGCCCGGTGCCGAATTCGGCCCTGCCAAGCGCTGGCCTAGCGAGAGCTACGCCGGCCTCGCGCGCGACCTCATGGCCAGGGGCCTGAAGGTGGTGCTGCTCGGCTCACGCAACGACAGCCCGGTGACGGCCGAGATCGCGGCCCTTGCCCCCGGCGCGCTCGACCTTGCCGGCAAGACGCGGCTGGAGGACGCCGTCGACCTGATCGGGGCGGCCAGGCTCGCGGTTTCGAACGACAGCGGGCTGATGCATGTCGCGGCCGCCGTCGGCACGCCGATCGTCGCCATCTACGGCTCGACCTCGCCCGAGAACACGCCGCCGCTCAGCGAGACGCGCGAACTGGTCTGGCTCGGCCTTCCCTGCTCCCCCTGCCACCAGAAGATCTGCCCGCTCGGCCATCTCGACTGCCTGAAGACGCTCGAAGTCGCCAAGGTGGCGGCCGCCGCGGAGCGTCTTCTGGCCATTCCGGCGACGGCATGACGTCCGTATGAAGGTGCTTGTCGTCAAGACGTCCTCGATGGGCGACGTCATCCACACCTTCCCATCCATCGAGGATGCCCGGCGCAACCGGCCGGACGTGTCCTTCGACTGGTGCGTTGAGGAAGCGTTCGCCGGCATCGTCGCGTTGCACCCGGCGATCGGTGCCATCCACACCATGGCGATCCGGCGCTGGCGCAAGGCGCCCTTCAGCCCGGACACCTGGCGCGAGGCGGCGACGCTCCGCCGGGCCTTGCGCGAGGCCCGCTACGACCTCGTCATCGACGCGCAGGGGCTGCTGAAGTCGGCGCTGGTGGCCAGACAGGCAGCGGCGCCGATCGCCGGCCTAGACCGCGCAAGCGCGCGCGAACCCTCCGCCACGCTGTTCTACGACCGCAAATTCGCCGTGCCGCGCGGCCTGCATGCCATCGAACGCACGCGGCGCCTGTTCGGGCTGGCGCTCGGCTACGAGCCCGATCTTTCGACACTCGATTCCGGCATCGTGCCGCCGCCCGGCGGGCTCCATGGCGTCGGCGGCCCTACCGCCTTCCTGCTGCACGGCACCAGCCGCGAGGACAAGAAATGGCCGGTCGCGGACTGGATCGAAACCGCGCGCCTGTTGGTGGAAAAGGGTATGAAGCCGGTTACCACCTGGTCCAATGCAGCGGAAAAGGCCGTCGCGGAAGCCATCGCGGCCGGCGAACCGGGAACGATCGTAGTGCCGAAGTCTACGCTTGCCGAGATCGCCGCCATCATCGGGCGCTCAACGCTCGTGGTCGGCGCCGACACCGGCCTCACCCATCTGGCCAGCGCTTTCGGCCTGCCGACGGTGGCCGTGTTCCTGTCGACGGAACCGGGACTCACCGGCCCACGCGGAGCTTATGCGTCGACGTTGCTGGCCGCGCCGGGAGAGCGGCTGAGCCCGGCGACGGTGATTGCGGAAGCACAGAGGTTGCTGGAGCTTAGCCGGGCAAACAGCGGCCGGAATTGAACTTTTCAGCCGACGGAATCGATCAGCGCCGTTCTCCACGTCAGCACGGAGAACGGCTTCACCGTCATCATGTTCGGAAAATGGGCGGCGGGACGATGAGGGGTGGTGCTGCCGGCCCCTCGCTCCATCCTAGATGAAATTCACCTCGACGATCTCGTAGCCGCGCGCGCCGCCGGGTGCGTTGACTTCGATGGCGTCGCCGACTTCCTTGCCGATCAGCGCGCGCGCTATCGGCGAGGAGATGGAGATGCGGCCCGACTTCACATCCGCCTCCTGGTCGCCAACGATCTGGTAGGTCTTCTTCTCTTCAGTGTCCTCATCGACCAGAACGACGGTCGCGCCGAACTTCACCTTGTCGCCGCTGAGCTTCGACACGTCGATGACTTCGGCGCGCGCGATCAGATCCTCGAGCTCGTTGACACGGCCCTCGTTCAGGCTCTGCGCCTCTTTCGCGGCATGGTATTCGGCATTTTCGGAAAGGTCGCCATGCGAACGGGCCTCGGAGATCGCCTCGATGATGCGCGGCCGCTCTTCCTGCTGGCGCCAGCGCAGCTCCTCCTTCAATGACGCGAACCCCTCGCCTGTCATCGGGACCTTGTTCATGATGCGAGACCTTTCCTGCCGCCACCCCCGCATTCCGGGGAAAGCCTTGTCGTTGGGTACAAAAAGAAAACGGTCCGGCAGCCTTGGGCTAACGGAACCGTTTCACCGCAATTTCCCCCAATATAGCAATCCCGCTGGGTTTTTCACGCCCAAAAATCAAATTTGCGAAAATCATCCCCGAGCTTGATCTCGGCCGGGACCTGGCCAGCCAGCGGGTCGGAAAAAGGAACGGCCGCGATCGCTCGCGGCCGTTCGCCTGTCTTGCGGAGCTTGTCAGCTGCGCATGAAATGATCGATCTGCTCGGCCAGCATACCGTATTCGCGGGAACTCTTGCCGGTGCGCTTCTCGATTTCCATGAGTTGCTGCTGGGCGCCCTGGAGATCTCCGATCTGCAGATGCGCCTCGCCCAGATACTCGCGCACCAGCGTGTAGTTCGGGTCGATGCGCAACGCCTCCTCGTAATAGCCGAGACCGACGGTGACGCGGCCGGAATGGCGGTGCGAATAGCCAAGGTAGTTGAGGATACGCGGATCCTGCTTGTTGGCCGCCAGCGTCAGTACGGCGATCGCCTCGTCGTACCGCCCGGCCATCGCCAGGTCGTGGCCGGCCTGGTAGATGCTGTCGTCGTCGAGCATGCCCTGCTGGGGCGCCACGCATTTCTGCTTCTTCTTATCCCAGACCATGCCCTTCTTGCATTGCGTGACGGTCTGGTTGCCGCCACCGCCGCCGCCTGAACTATCGCCGCCGGCGGCGAAAGCCGGAAGGGCAAGCATGTGCAGCGCGACCAGCGCGCCAGCCGCCTGGATCAGCATTCTCTTATGCATGGAAGCCTCCTTGAGGGTGACAATGCGAGTCTAACGCCGCGCGACGCCGGTTTCATCCCGAAAAGCGAATCGCGGATGAAAGCGATCGGCAGGGTACCGTGCCCGCGTGACGTGACGAACGGCGCAAATCCGCTATCATCGGCTTCGAGCATAGGCACAAAGCGGAGATGGCCCATGCAGCGACGCCTGGAAAGGGAATGGGAGCTTTCGATCGGCCCCGATACCGTGCGGCTGTTCATCCTCAAGGCCAAGGCGCTCAGCGCGGCCGTCAACGAAGACTATGCCGACGGCGCTGAACACGAGGTGGAGCTCGATGGCGACGCGCATGCCAACCACCATCATGATGGCCTTGCCGAGGAAAGCACCGAGAACCTGACCGAGGAGGAGCTTCGCGAACTGATCGCCGACCTCAATGTCGACGAGGCGGCCGAGCTGGTGGCGCTGGCCTGGATCGGCCGCGGCGACTACGATGCCTCGGAATGGTCGGACGCCCTGGCGGCTGCCCGCGAGCGCGCCAACCGCCGTACCGCCAAGTATCTGCTCGGCATGCCGCAGCTTGCCGACTGGCTTGAGGAAGGCCTGGAAGCGCTCGGCGCGTGACGGCGCTGTAACCGAGTGTGATCGGCCGAGGGGGCAACTTCGGCGTGCCGGCGCCGTTTTCCGGCCATGGCAGCGCTGAGCCTTTTCAGATTATGCGTTCTGGCGCTGCCTCTGGCGGCGGCGGCCCTGCTGACGACACCTGCCGACGCAAGGCATCGTCACAGGCATCACGGGGCGCAGGCGCCACGGGTGGAACAGCCCCTTACACCACGTGCCGACCAGCCGCTGAAATCACGCGGGCACAAATCCCTATCGAAGCCGATCCGACGCAAGGCCCGGCACCCCATTCCGCCGGTCGCCGGAGTGCCGGTTCCCGAAAAACGTCCCGCCGATGCACCAGCGGCCGAGGAACCGAAGGCCCAGCCTCCCGCGAGCAACGGCGCTTCAGACCGACCTGTCGAGGAAAAACCTCGCGGAAAGGAACAGGCGCAGCCCGAACCGCCAGTCGAAAGCGAGCCGGAGCCACCGACCCTGGCACCGACGCCGACCCCGAGGCCGGACGCCGCAGGGCCCGGCACCACCGAGCCCGTGGCCCAACCACCGCTGGTGGCTCCGGTGCCGCCCGAAAAGCCGGATGATGCCGGCGATGAGAAGAAAATGCTGCCCGATCCACGTTCGGCCGATCTCCCTGCCGACAAGATGCCTGCGGAGGAAATCGCCTGTCGCGAGCGGCTGAAGGCGCTGGGCGTCGAATTCGAGGAACACAAGCCCGAAAGCGACCCCGCGATCGGTTGTGCCATCCCCTACCCCGTCGTTCTGAAAACGCTTGGTGGATCGGTCGCCATCGGACCCGGCACAGAACTCAACTGTGCGATGGCCGAGGCCGCTGCCCGCTTCATGGTGGATATCGTGCGGCCGGCCGCGAAGAGCGCGTTCGGCGCGGAGCTGAAATCGGTGAGCCAGGCGTCGGCCTTCGTATGCCGGCCGCGCCACGGCACGAGGAAGTTGTCCGAGCATGCCTTCGGCAATGCGCTCGACATCGCAAGCTTCACGCTTTCCGACGGCAAAACGGTCGAGATCGGCCCGACGCCGCCGGAAAAGGAAGCAAGATTCCTCGATGAGGTGCGCAAGGCCGCCTGCGGACCGTTCAAGACCGTGCTGGGGCCGGGCAGCGACGCCGACCACACGCGCCACTTCCATCTCGACCTCGAGCCGCGCCGTCACGGCGGCACCTTCTGCCAGTGACGGGGTGGAGCCGGCGGCTCGCCCCATTTCAGCCGCAGGCGTGAACGCCACCGCTGAGTTTTCCTTTACTCTTGATGGTTAAAATCCCGCCTATCGGAAAGGGATTGCGATGGACGGGCTTTTTCGCGCCGCTTCAGGGCTTGCGCGACGGTCAAAATGGATGCGTGCCGCGAGCGGCGTGGCGGCGATGGCTGTCCTGGCCACGGTTTCGGCCTGCAACACCGGCAGCGTGCTGAACCTCGAGCCCGCCGTCGATGTCGGCACACAGACTTCGGCCGTCCCGCAATATAGCGGCATGCAGCGGCTGGTGCCCTCCAATCCTTACATGACCAGCGCCGCCTATCCGCGCATGGACACGCCGATGTCGCCGGTCGAGCAGATGCCCGCCAGCGAGACCGACTGCCGCAATGAATTGAGGCGGCTCGGCGTGGTCTACACCGACATTGCTCCGATCCATGAAGGTCAGTGCGGCATCGACTATCCGGTCAAGGTCTCGGCCATCGGCAGCGTCGAGATGAAGCCGGCCGCGACGCTGACCTGCAACATGGCCGCCACCTTCGCCGCCTGGACCAAGAACGAACTCGTTCCCTCAGCCCGCTGGCGCTACTTCACCGGCGTGAAAACCATCCATCAGGGGTCGAGTTATTCCTGCCGCAACATTGCGGGTGAAGGCGTGCTCTCCGAGCATGGCAAGGGCAACGCGCTCGACGTTATGAGCATCGAGCTCAACAATGGCGACGACATCGACGTGCGCAAGCCTGGCCTGTTCGCCTTCCGCACGCGCGGTTTCCTCAACACCGTGCGCGCCGACGGCTGCCAGTACTTCAACACCGTGCTCGGCCCGGGCTACAATTACGACCACCGCAACCACTTCCATTTCGACGTCAAGAACCGCAAGAGCGGCTATCGCGCCTGCCGCTGACCATCACTGCACGCGCGGTGTATGATGCGTGCCGCATGACATGATGTGGCGGAGTCCGAGCGGCCAGCATGAGCCAACGCAGCCTCCCACGACGCGCCATACTGTGGCTGGCGGCGCTGCTGGCCGCCTATCTCTCGCTGGCCTATGTCGCGGTCCCTGAATTCTGGAGCCTGCGCAACCGGGGCTTCAACGCGCAGCGCTTCGAGATGGTCACGCACACGCCGCAGGGTATTCGCGGCGATCCCATCAATGTCGGCCTTGTCGGCTCCGAAAAGGAAATCGTCCACGCCTTCGGCATGGCCGGCTGGGACACCGCTGACGCGGTCACGCTGCGCACCGCGATCCGCATCGGCGAGAGCGTGCTTTTCGATCATCCCTATCCGGACGCGCCGGTCAGCCGGCTGCTGTTCGACGGCCGCGCGCAGGACCTCGCCTTCGAGCTGCCCGTGGGCGGCAGCGCCGATCGCCGCCACCATGTCCGTTTCTGGCGTACCGGGGCCACTGGCGACGACGGCCGGCCCTTGTGGCTGGGCGCGGCGAGCTTCGATCGTGGCGTCGGCCTCAGCCACGATACCGGCGCGGTGACCCATCACATCGGTCCCGACCTCGACGCGGAGCGCGATTTCCTCATGCGGAGCCTCGGCAAGGCCGGCATGCTGGTCTCGACCCAGGAGATCGCCGGCGTTGGCGCCACGACCGATGGGCGCAATGGCGGCGGCGATCGCTACGTCACTGACGGCAAGGCCGTGATCGGCGTGCTGCCGACGCTTCCCTGATGCGAATGACCTGCCCAAGCTTCACCCCACCCAAGGACAATAGCCGGCTTCGGCAGTAACGCCGTTACGGGAAGACAGCGCTTCGTGCGCCTCGGCAAAAATATCGGGGCGACTATTTTCGAAGGCCCGCCGGCAATGCTATTGACGCCGCCATGCTCTACGTCGAAATCGCCATCGTGGTCGTGCTCATCTGCGTGAACGGCCTTCTGTCGATGTCGGAACTGGCAATCGTCTCGGCCCGGCCAGCCAGGCTGAAGGCCATGATCGACCGCGACGTTCCCGGCGCCGGCCGGGCGCTTGCGCTCGGATCCAATCCCGGCAAGTTCCTGTCCTCGGTGCAGATCGGCATCACGCTGGTCGGCGTGCTGTCGGGCGCCTTCTCCGGTGCCACGCTCGGCGAAAGGCTGGCCTCGTTCCTGGCCTCGTCAGGCGTGCGAGACAGCATCGCCAACCCGCTCGGCGTCGGCATCGTCGTGGCGGTCATCACCTATGCCTCGCTCATCGTCGGCGAACTGGTGCCCAAGCAGATCGCGCTTCGCGATCCCGAGCGCGTCGCCTCGCGCGCCGCCCCGGCCATGACCATCCTCGCCACCATCGCCGCGCCGCTGGTCTTCCTGCTCGACATTTCCGGCCGCGCCATCCTGTGGCTGCTCGGCCAGCGTGGCGAGAGCGAGGAGAAGGTCACTGACGAAGAGATCAAGATGCTGGTCGCCGAGGCAGAGCACCATGGCACCATCGAATCGGACGAGCGGCGCATGATCGCCGGCGTCATGCGGCTGGGCGACCGGGCCGTTCGCGCGGTGATGACGCCTCGCACAGAGGTCGACTGGCTCAACCTGCAATCGGACGACGCCACGATCCGCAAGCTGCTGATGGAAACGCAGCACTCGCGCCTGCCGGCCAGCGAGGGCGGCGTCGACGCCATGATCGGCGTCGTGCAGACGCGCGACGTGCTTTCGGCCCTGCTCGCCGGAAGGGCGCTCGAACCGCGCCGACACGTGCGCGCGGCGCCCATCGTGCACGATCAGGCCGACGCGCTCGACGTTCTGCAGAAGCTCAGGGAATCCGACGTGCCGATGGCGCTGGTGCATGACGAGTACGGCCATTTCGAAGGCATCGTCACGCCGGCCGACATATTGGAGGCGATCACCGGCGTCTTCCGCTCCGACCTGGAAGCCGGCGAGGAGGAAAACGCCGTCAAGCGCGAGGATGGGTCCTGGCTGCTGGCCGGCTACATGCAGGCCGACGAAATGGCGGAGGTACTTGGCATCGACCTGCCCGAGAACCGCGACTACGAGACCGTCGCGGGCTACGTGCTCTCGCACCTGCACCACCTGCCCGCGACCGGCGAATGCGTCGATGCCCAGGGCTGGCGCTTCGAGGTGGTCGACCTCGACGGCCGCCGCATCGACAAGGTCATCGCCACCCGCCTGGCCGGCGGCCACCGCCAGATGGCGAGGTGACGTCGAGGTCGCGACGCGCTTAATGCCTTGTTTGGCGCACCCTACACCGCGGCCTCGATCGGCTCGGCCAGCTTCGGATTCGAGCGCGAGGCGATCAGGCAACTGGCAACGATAAGCCCAGCTCCCGCCAGCGTGGTCCATGTGACCGCCTCGTCGAAGAACAGCCAGCCGAGCCCTATCGCCCAGATGAAGGCGGAATATTCCGTCGGGATCAGATATTGCGCCTCGGCGCGGGCATAGGACCAGCTCATCAGGAACTGGCCGGCAAGCGACAGCGCCGTCACCCCGGCCAGCGGGAGCCAGAGGCCGCTGGGCAGCGCGACGGCGAGCCATGGCGCGGCGACGCCCAGGATGATCGTGATGCAGAGGTTCTGGAACAGCATGATCTCCCCCGGCTTGGCCACCAGTGCCTGCTGCCGCGCAAGGATCAGGTTGTAGGCATAGAACACCGTCGACAGGAGCACCGCCACCGTGCCGGCAAGCGCGTCCTTGGCATAGCTTGCATGGCCGAGCTGCCCCGCCAGGATGATGGCGACGCCGGCGATGCCCGCCAGCGAGGCCCATATCGCCTGGCGCTGTATGCGCTCGCCCAGAAGCAGCGCTGCCAGGAAAAGCGCGAACAGCGGCGCGACGAAGGAGAGCCCGATCGCCTCGGCGAGCGGCAACCGTGCGAGCCCCCAGAAGAAGGACAGCATGACAATGGCGACGGTGGCCGCGCGCATCGCGTGGAGCCTGAGAGCCGAAGGAGCGGGAAGCGAACGCGGCCCGCTCAGCCAGGTGGCGCCGGCAACCACCGTGGCAAGCATGCTGCGCCATAGCACCGTGTTGTAGACGCCGACGGCGAGGACCATGATCTTCATCCCGGCGTCCATCGCCGACAGAAGCAAGATGCCGAGCGCGCATACCAGCACCGGGATCAAGGGAGAAACTGCGCCGGCCGCGCTCGATGACTTCACGGTTCCCCCCATGTGACGGACTGCAGCCGGACATATCAGGGCAAGGCGGCGGGGCCAGATGGCAGCTTGGCCCACATCTCGGTCCAACGCCGCCCGCCTGATCTGTCCGGGCGCCGCCGTCAGCCGACAACCGCCTTGGGTTCAAGGAACGCCTCAAGCCCGAAGGGACCGAACTCACGCCCGATACCGGAGTGCTTGAAGCCGCCAAAGGGAGCAGGACCGTCGGCTGGCGTTTCATTCACGACCACCCGGCCCGCCTCGAGATGGCGCGCGACATCGCGGGCATGCTCGAGATCGGAGCCGTGGACATAGGACTGCAGCCCGTAGTCGGTGTCGTTGGCGATAGTGATCGCCTCAGCCTCGTCTTCGTAGGCGATCACGCTCAGCACCGGCCCGAAAATCTCCTCGCGCGCGATCCGCATGTCGTTGGTGACATCCGTGAAGACAGTCGGGCGCACGAACCAGCCATGATCGAGGTCCCGGGGCCTGCCGGGACCGCCCACGAGCAGGGTGGCGCCCTCATCTTGCCCCAGCCTGATGTAGGACTGGACGCGTTCCCATTGCTTCGCGCTGACCATGGGGCCGACGCCGGCCTGCGGATCGCTGGACGGCCCAGCCTTGAGGTCGGCAACGGCCTCGGCAAGGCGCGCGGTCACCTCCGCCTGCCGCCGCCGCGAAACGAGAAGCCGGGTGCCCGCGATGCAGGCCTGGCCGCTGTTGCGGAAGGCGGCCGCGACGATGTCCGGGATCGCCCGGTCGAGATCGGCATCGTCGAGCAGGACCTGCGGCCCCTTGCCGCCAAGCTCCAGGGTCACGCGCTTGAAGGTCTCGGCGGCGGAACGCAGGATCGCGCGTCCCGTTGCCGTCGAGCCGGTGAAACTGATCTTGGCGATATCCGGATGAGCGCTCAGCGCGGCGCCGACCACATGCCCATAGCCATTGACGACATTCAGCACGCCGCGTGGCAAGCCCGCTTCATGCAGCGCCTCCAGCAGCGTCTGGGTCTGGATCGCGCTCATCTCGGAAGGCTTGATGACGATGGTGGTGCCCGCCGCGATGGCCGTTGCGAGCTTGGTGCAGATGAAGCCGATATTGCTGTTCCAGGGCGTGATCGCCGCGGCGACGCCGACCGGTTCCATGATCACCTCGGCATTGCCCATGCGACGGGTAAACGGATAGTCCGAGACGATCTTCGCCGCCGTATCGAAGACCTGGGCGGCATGCGGTACGGAAAAGGCGAGGCAGCCCTGCGGCGCGCCGTATTCCGTCGCCATCGCCTCGTGGAGAGCGGCGGATTTCGCGGCAACCGCGTCGCGCAGCGCGTGCAGCATGGCGATGCGCTCGGCCGGTGTGGTGCCGCGCATGGCGGGGAAGGCGCGCTTGGCCGCGGCGACGGCGGCGCGTACGTCCTCCGCGTCGCCGAGGCGGACCTCGCCGATCTTCTCCTCGGTCGCCGGGTTGAACAGGTCGAAGCGTTCCATGCCGTGCGGGGTCGTGAAAGCGCCATCGATGTAGATCTGGTCGACGTTTTTCATCTGCGGTCTCCTGTTGTTGACGACAGGGATATGCAACCGCGCGGCCGTTACGATAAGATCATCAATCACCAACACCCTGATGAGCAATATTGCACAATGAAAGCCAGCCTGCCCGAGCTCGAAGCGGTGGCCACGATTGCGCGGCTTGGCGGATTCCGGCCCGCCGCGCGCGTGTTGAATGTGTCGTCCTCCGCTCTCAGTCACGCCGTGGCGGCGCTGGAGAGCCGGCTGGGCGTTCGGCTCTTCAACCGCACGACGCGCTCGGTGGCGTTGACCGCGGCCGGCGAGGCCTTCGTGGCTGATATCGCCCCCGCCCTCGCCGCCATCGACGGCGCCGTCGAACGCGTTCGTGAATCGCAGGCGCAGCCGACCGGAATGCTGCGGCTCAACACGTCGCTCGGAGCGGCGCGGCTGCTGCTGGAGCCGCTGCTGCTCGAATACCTGCGCCGCTATCCAGGCATGTCGCTGGAACTGGTGACCGAGGGCGCCCTGATCGACATTACCGGGCAAGGGTTCGACGCCGGCTTCCGTCTGGCCGAGGCCGTACCGCCGGACATGATCGCCATACCGGTGACCCGGCGGGAGCGGATGGTGGTGGTCGGCGCGCCGGCTTACCTGCGGGATCGCGACATGCCCCGCCATCCGGCCGACCTGATGGCGCATCGCTGCATCCGGGCCAGGATGGCGAGCGGCCGCGTCTATCACTGGGAGTTCTCGCGCCAGGACGAGAGCCTGGCGATCGATGTGCCGGGCCAGTTGATCCTGGACGAGAGCGGGCTGATCCTTCAGGCCGCCCTTGACGGGGCTGGCCTCGCCTATGTTTGGGAATGGTCGGCCCGCCCGCATCTGGAAGCAGGGCGACTGCTGCGGATGCTGGACGACTGGACCCCGCCCTATGACGGCATCAGCCTCTACTATCCTGGCCGCCGCCACGTACCGGCGAAGCTGCGCGCCCTGATCGCCCTGGCGCGCGAACTGCGGCTGGAGGGCGCCCGTTGACGGGCGGCTCGATATCGCCGCTTAGGCCGCCGGGACCCTGCCAGGAGCCACAAAGGCGCGCATCGACGCCAGCCCGATCCGCGCGGCATCGAGCGGCGGCTTTTTCCAGAGGTCCTCGTTAAGCAGTTCCAGCGTCCAGTAGCCATCATAGCCGGTCGACATGATGGCGTCGCGGTAGTCGCCCACCGGGATCACGCCATCGCCAGGCAGCACCCGATCGCCGTCGCCAAGATTGCTCTTCGCCATGTCGCGGGCGTCGGTCACATGGACGCCGACGATCTCGCCCCTGCCCAGGGAAGCCAGTTCCGCCACCGATCCGCCGCCACGGAAATGGTGAAAGAAATCGACGTTGACGCCAACCGCCGGATCGTTCGCCTCGCCGACCAGCCGGCGGGTCTCCGCGAGCGTGTCGAGGACGAAGGGGCCGATCGGCTCGCCGAGCGACATGAACTCGACGCCGATGCGCAGGCCATGGTCGGCGGCCATGCGGCCAGCCCGCCTGAGATTGCCGACGGCGCCCTTCTGCCAGGCCGGGTCATCCACCCAGCGGGAGGCGTCGGCGCCGATGCCGATATTGTCGATGCCCAGAGCCTTGCAGATCTCGAATTCGCGGCGCAGGCCGGCGAGATAGGTCTCGAACTGCGCGCCGCGCGACAGGAGCAGCGCCGGGCCGCTTGGCGCGAGGCCGATGGCTCCCGTCGCCTTGAGGCCGTGGCCGGCGAGCAGGTCGACGAGTTCGCCGGTCTCGTGCCGGTCCAGGTATCTCTGCACCTTCGCCACCTGGATCTCCGCCGCGTCGAAGCCGGCGGCGGCGAAGGCGGGCAGGTCCTCCTCCAGCGGCGCGGGCAAGGTCGTGATCTCGGACATGCTGATCTTCATGGGAACTCCGGTTTCTGGAAAGGCGCTTCAGCGCGGGGTGTCGGGAATCTCGCTCGTCCAGCGATCATTCGGATCGGACGAGGGAACGGAGCGCACCAGCATCCCGGTGTAGGGATGCCGGGGCCGGGTCACCACCTCGAGCGGATCGCCGCGCTCGACGATCTCGCCGTTGAGCGCGATCAGCAGCTCATCGCTGATCTGCAGCGCCGTCGACAGGTCGTGGGTGATGTAGAGGATACTGACGCCGAGCTGTTCCTTGATCTCGACCAGTTGCCTGAGCACCAGTATGCGCAACGAGGCGTCGATCATCGAGACCGGCTCGTCGGCCACCAGGACGCGCGGTTTGAGAAGCAGGGCGCGCGCGATCTGGATGCGTTGCAGCTGTCCGCCCGAAAGCTGGTGCGCGTAGCGGCCGAGCACGCGCTGCGGATCGAGCCGGACGCGGGCGAGCACGCCCTCGACCGCCCGCCGGGCCTCGCTGGAACGCCGATCCATGCCGAGCTGGCGCAAGGCAAGGTGGAAGGTGTGGTCGACGCGATAGAACGGGTTGAACACCTCGAACGGGTTCTGGAAGACAGCCTGGACGGAGCGCCGGAACTGGCGGCGTTGCCGGTCCGCCATCGTGGCGATGTCCTGCCCCTCGAACAGCACCTGTCCCGAGGTCGGGGCGAGAAAACCGAGCGCCATCAGCGCCAGCGTCGATTTCCCGCAACCGCTTTCCCCGGCAAGGGTGATCAGCCTCGGGCTGTCGCCGGGAAAGACGAGCGACATGGATTTCACCGCCGTCACCGACTTTCCGCCGGCGTTGAAGGTCCGGCCCGCGTCGCGGATTTCCATCAGCGCCGTCATTGCCCCTTCTCCGCGTGGCGGGGCGCCACCAGATGGCCCGGCCCGACCTCGATCAACGGCTCCGTCTCCGCCTGCCATTGCGCGCGCTCCTGCGGCGTCGGCTCGGCCAGCATAGGAATGCCGTCGCGGTGCCGGATCGAGGGCACGGAGGCGATGAGCAGGCGGGTATAGGGATGGCGCGGCGCCTGGAAGATGGTGTCGACCGGTCCGATCTCGACGAAGCGCCCGGCGAACATGATGCCGACCCTGTCGGCGACCTGTGCCTGGAGAGCCAGGTCGTGGCCGATCAGGATGATGGAGGCGCCGATGCGGTCCCGAACCGCCAACAGGGTCTGCAGCACGACACGCTGCGAGACCACATCGAGCGCGCTGGTCGATTCGTCGGCGATGATCAGCTTCGGCTCGAACAGGATCGCCATGGCGATGCAGACGCGCTGCTTCATGCCGCCACTCAGCTCGTGCGGGAAACGGTCGAGCACGTCAGGCTTGAGCCGAACGGATTGCAGCAGCGCCGCGATGCGCTCGCGCCACTCGGCATCGAGCCGTGCCCCGAGATGGTTGCGCAGCATGTCGGCGAATTGCGCGCCGACGCGCCGCACCGGGTTGAGCACGTTCATCGCGCCTTGCGGCACATAAGCAAGCTCGCGCCACCGCACCTGCCGCCACTCGGCCTTCCCGGCGGCACGCAGGTCACGGCCGTCGAGCCGGATCGAGCCCTGCGTGATGACGGCGCTCGCCGGCAGGAAGCCAAGCACGCCCATGCTGAGCGTGGACTTGCCGCTGCCGGACTCGCCGACCAGCCCGAATATCTCGCGCGTGCCGACGGTGAGGTCGACGCCGGCGACCGCGGCCGGTCCCTTCGGGCCGGCGTAGCGGATCACGAGATCGGAAACCTGGAGCAAAGGCGTCATTGGCCGCGCTCCAGCCGGGGGTTGGCGACGCGGTCGAGCACGTGGCTGACCAGGAACAGGCCGACGAATATGCACACCAGAACGACGATCGGCGGCAGCCACCACCACCACATGCCGCGCCACATGGCGGTGTAGTAGACCGCCTCGTAGATGGTGTTGCCGAGCGTGTAGGACTGACGCGGGCCGAGGCCCAGCACTTCCAGCCCGATCGAGGCGAGGATCGCCGTCGTCATGGCGTTGACGAAGCTGGCGGCCAGGAACGGTATCAGGTTCGGCATCAGTTCGAGGAACACGATCCTGAGCGTGCCGGCGTCGGAGAGCTTGGCGACGCGCACGAACTCCCGCTCGCGCAGCGACAGTATCTGCGCGCGGATCACCCGCGTCGGCCCCATCCAGGCGGTGGCGGCCACGATCAGGCCCATCGAGACGATCGAGACAATCGGAAACGACGCCGCCACCAGGATCAGGATCGCCAGCGGCGGGATGGTAAGCCCGACATCGACCACGGTGCGCACCACGGAATCGACCCAGCCGCCGAGATAGCCCGACAAAAGGCCGAGTATGCCGCCGATGAGCAGCGCGGTGCCGCCGCCGATCAGCCCGATGGTCAGCGTCGAGGGCGCCCCCAGCATCAGCGCCGCCAGCAGGTCGCGCCCCTCGCTCTGCGTGCCGAGCGGATGCAGCGCGCTGGGCGGCAGATTGGGCACATCGCCGAACACGTCGGCCATCTCCGGCGTCACCAGGAACGGCCCGACGACGATCGGCAGGAGCGGCACGGCAAGCAGCAGCAGGCCGGCGATCAGCGCGGGGCTCCAGCGGAGGCGGCCAGGCATGATGCTCTCCATGGTCATCAGCTTGCCTCACCGAGACGCACGCGTGGATCGAGCAGCGGGTAGACGAGATCGATGATCAGCATCGTCAGCGCGACCGAAATGATGATGAAGAGGACGACGCCCTGCACGACGAAATAGTCGGCCGTTCGCAGCGCGTTGTAGAGGACCGTGCCGAGCCCGGGATAATTGAAGATCGTCTCGACCAGCACCTGTCCCGACACGAGCTGGCCCATGTCGATCGCCAGCGCCGTCACCTGCGGCAGCAGCGCGTTGCGCATGCCGTAGCGAAAGAAGATGGTACGCTCCCGCAGCCCCTTCACCCGGGCGTAGGAAAGGTAGTCCTCGCCGACGACAGTGGTCATGGCGCCGCGCATGCTGAGCGCCCAGAAGCCGATCAGCCCCAGCGCCAGCGACGCCACGGGCAGTGTCGCGTGGGTCACCACCTCGATCACGGTGGCAAGGTCGAAGCCGCGTGCGCTGCCGACGCTGAACATGCCGCCGGTGGGCAGTAGCGGCCACATGAACGCGAAAGTGTAGAGGAGCAGCAGCGCCAGCAGGTAGAACGGAATGGCCGAGAAACCCATGAAGACGTAGATCAGGCTGCGGAAGACACGCGGCGCCTTCGGCCAGGCCGCCAGCGCGCCGATCAGGTTGCCGACGATGAAGGCGAGCAGGATCGCGCTGGTCAGCAGGCCGAGTGTCCAGGGGATGGCACGCAGCACCACGGATGAGACCTTCTCGGGGAAATAGGCGAGCGAATAGCCAAAATCCCCCCGCAGGAGATTGCCCATGTAGCGCAGGTACTGGACGTAGAGCGGCTGGTCGAGGCCGAAAGCCTCGGTGTAGGTGCGCACGATCTGCGCGCCGCCCTCCACCGACATGCCCCGGCTCGCCATCCGCCCCAACACCGCGGCGACCGGATCGAGCGGCGTGGCGTGGATGACGATGAAATTGATCGTGACGGCCGCGAAGATGGTGAGGAGGAAGACACCAATGCGGCGGACGAGGTAGCGGTGCATCGACCCGTTCCCTGGGGTGGCGGAGCCGGCCGACGCGCGATGCGCCGGCCGGCCTTGCGGATCAGTTCGTTCCGGCGGGCTTGACCGACAGGATCAACTGGTTGCCCGTCACCCACCAGTGGCCGGGATGCACGTAGTTGTTCTCGGCGGTCGGCCAGTTCGTCCAGTAGGTGGTGTTGAACGGCGTGAGCAGGCGCGCCTGCACCAGCGGCACCACCGGCACCTCCTGCGACAGGATCGCCAGCGCCTTGTCGGCGGCCGCCGTGAAGGCGGGATCCGAGGCCGGCAGCTTGGCCATCGTGTCGACGGCGGCGTCGTAGTCGTTGCTGGCGAAGCGCGTCGGCGTCGAGCCGGAGGACGCGCTGCCGGTCGGCGCGGATTCGCTGCTGCGGAACTGGGCGAAGGAGGCGAAGCCGTCCTGCACGCTGCCGCAGGTGTCGGCGATGTAGGCGGCGGCGGTGCCGTTCGACACGTCGGTGTAGAAGATCGCGCTTTCCGCCGGCCGGAACGAAGCGTCGAAGCCTGCTTTCCTGAGCTGCGCCACGATGATCGGGCCCATCTTCAGCTTGTCGGTCTCGCCGGAGCGGGCCGTGATCTCGAAGCCGGCCTTCTTGCCGGAAGCGTCGGCCCAGAAGCCGTCGCCGCCCCGCGTGAACCCAGCGCCCTGCATCAAGCCCTCGATGGCCTTGGGATCTGAATGCAGCTTCTCGAGCGTCGCCTCGTTGCGCTTGAGCATCTCGTTGAGGCTCGAATAGGTCGGGAAGACCGAATAGCTCGGTTCCGACATGCCTTCGAACGCCACCTTGACCAACTGGTCGCGGTTGATCGCGTCGTTCACCGCCTGCCGCACGGCGACCTTGTCGAGCGGCGCCGCCGAGGTGTTGAAGAACAGACTGCGCGGGCAGGCGTCGAGATAGGCGTAGGGCAGGTCCTTCGACCAGCCGATGATGTGCGGGTTGCGCTCGCGGGCGATCTCGAACGTGCTGCGACCCATGATCCACATGGCGTCGAGCTGGTTGTTGACGCCCATGGCGGCGCGCGCGTCCTCCGTACCGACGCCGGTCCAGATCACCCGTTCCGGCGCGGGCATGGCGTGGAAGCCAGTTTCGGCCGCCCACCAGTTGGGCAACCTGTCGAACACCGTCTCCGTCTCGGTCGAGCGCACCAGCCTGTACGGCCCGGTGCCGAGCGGCAGCCCCTTCTTGAGGTCGAAATTGGTGAAGGTATTGGGATCGACCCCTTCCCAGATATGCTTGGGCGCGATCAGCAGCGTGTTCCAGATGCGCACGCCGAAGTAGTCGAGCAGGAAGCGCGGATTGGCATTCGTGAGCTTGATCACGGCCGTGTCGGCGTCGGGCGTCTCGACCTTGTCGACCCGGCGCTCCATCGCGGCGGCGTACTGAAGGTTCTTGTTCGCCTTCAGCATGTCGATGGTGAAGGCGATGTCGGCCGAGGTGAACGGCACGCCGTCGCTCCACTTGGCGCCCTTGCGCACCTTGATGGTCACGGTCTTGGCGTCATCGGAATAGGTGCCGCTTTCGGCGAGCCAGGGTTCCAGCTTGCCGCTTTCCAGATTGTAGTAGAACAGCGACTCCTGGGTGGCCTGCCACATGCCCCAGTCGAGGTTCTGACCGGAGATGTAGGGGTTCATATTATCCGGGATGGGGACGCGACCTTCGATGTTTTCGAAGATCAGCGTCTTCTCCCGCGGCACTTCCGCGATGGTCTGCGCGCCGGCCCCACCCAGCATCAGCAAGGTGAGGGCCGCCGCCATCGTGGTCGAACTCAAGATACGTCTCATGCTTGTTCCCCTTGTTTTTTGGATTGCATTTTTGGACTGCATCAAGGTTAGGCGCGTTTTTCCTTCACGATCAGGTTGCGCAATGTGTTGTAGCCAAGCCTGAGGCCATTGCGTTCCTCGCTGTACTTGGCGACGATCTCGGCCTCATGCTCGACCTTGCCAACGGCCGCGGCGGCGAAGACGTCGTCCTCGTGCTCGATGTCGATGTTGCCTTCGTAGCCGACCTCGATCAGGGCGCTGATGAACTTCGGCCAGTCGACCTCGCCCCAGCCCGGCGCCCTCGCCCGCCACCAGCCGTGGCCGAGACCGAAAGGCTCGCCGAACACCTGGCCATAGATGCCGGTGCGCTTCAGCGCGCGGCGGTTGATCTCCATGTCCTTGGCGTGGACGTGATAAATGCGGTCGCCGAAATCATGGATCGCCTGGATGTAGTCGATGCCTTGCCAGACCATGTGCGACGGATCGAGTTCGAGGCCGAGCGCGCGCGACGGCACCAGGTGGAACATCTGCTCCCAGATCTCCGGCGAGAAGGCGAGATTGATGCTCTCCATGGTCTTCACGCTCATCATCGGGCAATTCTCGATGGCGATACGCAGGCCACGCTTCTCGGCCTCGTCGCAGAAGCCGGAAAAGACGTCCTTGAACTTCGGCATGTTGGCTTCGACAGACTTCGACGGATCACGGCCGACGAAGGTCGCCACCGTGTCGATGCCCATGCGCTTGGCGAGATCCAGTACCTTGATGAAGTAGCGCTGCGCCTCCGGCCCTTCCTTGGGATGGAGATAGTTGGGGTAATAGCCGAGCGCGGAGATCTCGATGTCCTTGGCGGCAAGATCGGCCTGGATGGCGTCGGTCTGGGCGGCCGTCACCTTGTCGGCGTCGAACGACGATTGAGGCCAGGCCGAAAGCTCCAGGCTGTCGAAACCGACCTCATGGGCGAACGCGGCGGTCTCCTTCGTATAATTGGCATAGAATCCGAGACGCATACTCAATTTCATCCTTTCAGGGTTGAATCACGCTTCACGAAGATCACCGGCCCATCCGTAGTATTTCGAAATACGGACAAACTGGAAAACATCTACTTTCATTGTCTCGTCGATCGAGGAAAGCTTTTCAGTCGTAAACTTCACTAGATCCTCGTTCGACCTTAGCCACACCTCAAGCATCATTGCGTATTTCCCCGTCGAAAGACCGAGGAAATGGACTTCCGGCAGCTTCTTGATCTCGGCTTCGACCGAAAGAATACGGCTGACCGGGATCTGGACGCCGATGATGGCCACCACGCTGTACCCAAGCTTCAGCGGATCGGCCACCACGCCGACGCGGCGGATGAAGCCTTCCTGCTCGAGGCGCGTGCGGCGCCGCCGCACCGTTGCCTCGGACAGATTGAGCTCCTCGGCGATCGCCAGATTGGTGATCGAGCCGTCGCGCTGAAGAATTTTCACTATCTGCGTGTCGAGATCATCGAAATCCGTCATATGGCCTCCTCCCATCAACGATCTCAGTCTAATAGCAGCTAAAATATGACGTCAATAGGCATATTGACCTCTATATGAGACGATTATCGTCACGAGAGCGTGAAGTCGCGACGCGGCGCGCTCGCGGCGCCGGCGGGTTGCGACGATGTCTGGGGAACAGGAGAGTCGGCCGAGGCCAGAACGCGGCGGAGGGGAGCCCGCGACATGGGTCGTGCCGCGAAGTCGAGCCGACCCGCGGAATGACCTTGAAACGAAAAAGGGCGGCGCAAGCGCCGCCCCGTATCCCTGGGAGGATAAACTCTGGGTGGCGGATCAGGCCGCCTTGATTTCCTCGTTGACGAGATCGGCCTCGCGCGCCGCCTTCAACGCCTTGGCCCACCAGGCGATCTCGTTGACGAGCGCCGTGGCCGACTGGTTCAGGTGTTCGAAATCCTCGAGCTTCTTCTCGCCCTGGCGCACGGCCAGGAAGTCGCCCCACACGATGTGCACGGCCGACTTGACCGGCGCCATCTGCAGTTCGACCGCATGCAGCCTGAGCTGCTCGACGGCGCGCGCGCCGCCGACGCCACCGTAGCCGACGAAGCCGGCCGGCTTCTTGTTCCATTCGGTGGCGGCATAGTCGATGGCGTTCTTCAGAACCGCCGTCGGGCCGTGATTGTATTCGGCGGCGGTGAAGATATAGCCGTCGAACGAAGCGACCTTCTTCTGCCAGCGCTGGGCCACATCGTTCTGCGACGGCACCCAGGCGGACGAGGCGACCTCATCGAAGAAGGGCAGAGGAAAATCGCGCAGGTCGACGATCTCGACGTCGAGATCGGCATGCGCCTTGGCGATGTTGGCGATCCATTGGGTCGGCACGTCGGCAAAACGCGCGGCGCGCGTCGAGCCGACGACAATGGCGATCTTGGGTTTGGACATAAGGCTCTCCTTACAAAGCAAATACTGGTATCGTTTGGATACCGGCGCTATATGAGATACTGTCAACTTCATTCGCAAGGAGGCACTTTTTTGATACCGAGGCACCCACACCGCACCGAGGACTGCCGCGCCGTGTCGGAGATTCTCCAGCGCGTCGGCGACAAATGGACCGTGCTTGTGGTGGGCAAGCTGGGCGAAGGTCCGCTACGCTTCAACGAATTGCGCTCGGCCGTCGGCGGCATCTCGCAGAAGATGCTGACGTCGACGCTGCGCGGGCTGGAGCGCGACGGTTTCGTCACCCGAACCGTGTTTCCGACCATCCCGCCGCGTGTCGACTACGAGCTGACCGACCTCGGCCACGAGCTGCTGGTTCCCGTCAGCGCGCTCGGCGAATGGGCGCGCTTGAACACGACGCGCGTGCGCGAGGCGCGGGCGCGGTTCGACGGGCTGCATGACGACAAGGACCTGAGACGCATGGCCTGAACGGCGGGGGCCCCGCGCCCAGGCTGGCATCCACGCCGGACGCGGACGACGGGATGTCGTTTCACGGCTTCTTCTTTTCGTCGTCCTCTGGCGCGTCGCCGAACGGCCATTGATCCTTGACGTAGCGGTCGAGCACCTTCTTGAACCATTTTGGCATCTGGGTGATGTACGGCACCTCGAAATAGTAATTGTCCATGCCGACATCCTTGGCGACCTGCGCCGCCAGCGCCTCGGCCTTCTTGACCAGGCTCTCCAGAACCACCTTCTTGCCGGTGTAGTCGACGAGGTCGAAGTCGGACGATCGTGTGAGGCCCGCGACGTCGAGCGTGTTCAGCATCTTCAGCAGGTTCGCCGCGAACGTCCCCTTCTTGTCGGCGCCGACATTGTTGCGCGCCTGCGCGTACAGGCGCATCAAGCCGAGATCATCGAGCGCCGTGCGGTGGTCCGGTGCCAGACGCGCCTTCTTCTCGTTGTTCTCCAGCTTGTAGATCAGCAGCTCGATACGCCGGTGCAGCCGTTCCAGCGACTTCAGCACCTTGTGCGTGGCGGATGCGGCGCGGATCGCCCCGTCATGCGCGGCCTGGTTGGCCTTGCGCTGCTCGTCGGTCGGGTTCTGCGGCACGCGGCGGCCGGGTGTCCGTTCCGCGCTCGAAAGCCCCACCCCGGCACGCAGGTTGAGCGGGTTGCCGCGATAGGTCTGCGCGCTGATGTCGCTGATGATGGCCGGGATGTGCTGGGCATAGAACGGATGGGCGGCGACGAACACCTCGTCGCCGCCGAGCATCACCTGGATGCTCTGGTCGAAATCGGGCAGCCTGGTTGTCTCGAGCGGAGCCGGGCTGAACAGGTCCTGCGCCGCAGCGGCGCCGCTGGCTGACAGCAGCTTCTTGTAGTAGTCGCGGAAAACCGCCACCACCGCGTCATAGGTCACCCGCTTGCGCTCGACCGTCAGGTCGCCCGCCATGAAGGTGGCCTGCATCAGCTTGGCATCGCGCAGCTTGTCGTCGACGATGATCTCATTGGCGATCTCGTAATGGGTCATCAGCTCGACGCCGAGGTCGCGGATATCCATGGCCAGGAATATCTGATCCATCCAGTCCGAGGCATAGGCGTAGAAGGTGAACTCCGACGTCGCGCCGAGCACCGAGCGCTTGATCTTCTGGCTCATGTCGTAGGTGAGGAAGCGGATCAGCCGATCCCAGTCGATGGCCGGCGGCTTGGTCGAGGGTGGCTCCGGCTCGACGAGCGTGGAGAAGATCGACAGCGCCAGCGCATGGTAGGTGGCGAGCTGGTCGGGGAATTCCTTGGCCAGGAACCCGGCGACGAAATCGATCATGTTGAGCGTCACCAGCCACAGTTCGACGAACTCCACCGTGGTCTTGAAGGCGACCTTCACGCCCTTGCCCAACGGCGGCTCGGTGACCTGCTTCTTGCGGATGTCGCGCACCACGTCCGGATTGGCGTAGGGCTTGCGCCGGTAGATGACGAACACGCTGATCCAGACAGTGTTCACATAGGTGATGTTGTAGTTGACGTTGAGGTTGGCGTCGCTCTGCTTGCGTACGGTGTCCTTGATCCTGTCGGCCGTCCTGAACACGTCGAGGAAGGTGCCGACGTCAAAGGCCCGGCCGCGATCGTCCTCGCCGCGCGGCGTCTTGCCGATCGACACCGATTTGGCCACCAGCTTGGCCGGCCTCTCGCCGAGATCGTCGCGCTTTTCATCCCAGCGGGCGACGGCCGCCGCCTTCAGCGCCTCGGTGATCAGCCGCAGCGTCAGCGCAATTGTGGTGCCCGCCATCAGCGGCTGCTCGGCATAGCCATAGAGATAGGGGAAGCGGTAGACGTCCTTCTTGTTGAGCCGCTTGCGCAGGTCGCCAATGGCCTTCTGCCGCTTGTCGTCGTTCTTCTTGCGCGCGTCCGCCTCGGCCTTGTCGAGGATGGGCAGAAGATAGGCCTTGAGCTTGCGGTCGAAGTCGACGAGACCGGCGGCGAAGTCCTTCGCCGTCTTGCCGAGCGGCAGCACATAGGCGGTCTTGTAGTCCTGCCCGACCGTGACCCATTTGGGCGCCGGCGTCGAATCCGGCTGCCAGAACACCTCGGTGACCGCCTTCTGCCGCATCGCGATCCATTCGGAGTTCAGCTCATAGCCGAGCACGTTGTCGTTGAGGTCCTTGATGCCGGTGTTGTCTTTCGCCTCGCCAGGAAACACCAGGACGTAGAGGCCGATCGCGCCGCCTATGCCGACCTTCTTCTTGTCGTCCTTGCCGGCGGCGCCCATCGGCCCCTGCCGCAATTGGGATAGCTCCCGGTAGAGCCCAAGCGAGGGCAACTGCCGGAGCACGGCGTTGCGCAGGTCACGCAACTCCCCCGGCGATGGCGCGACGCCACGGCGCCCCCTTTCCAGCAATTCGCGCAGCAGCTGGCTCTCGGCCCAGATCGGCGCCGTCTGCTGGTTGTCGGCCAGATAGGTCGGCTCCAGCCATGCCTGCGCGAAGGACTGGGCATCGAAGGCAACGGAATCGTCCTTCTCGGGTTCAAGCGCCATGGCAGGTCATGCCCGGCCTCAGTTGATCACCAGGGAGTTGTCGAGCTTCACCAGATCGGTGGGAAGCCGCCCAGCGCATAGCCCTGCCCTTGCGCCGACTGGCCGTCATACGGCGCGGAAAGCGTGATGGTCTGGGCGTCCGCCACCGACTGGATGACATAGGTCGCGCCGCCGACGATCAGCCGCCGGCCAACGTCGTCCTGGCTGAAGGCCGTGCCGGTGCCGCTCACCGCGGCGGAGCCGTGGGTGAGGTTGATCGTGCCCTGCCCATCCGTGTTGTTGTCGCCCTGCTGGCTCTTCAACTCGTCGATGATCGAAAGCTGCGTATCGTCGGGGCCGTAGTCGTCGGCATTGACCAGTACACCGTCCGTGCCGGGCAGTTCGCCGCTCGCCAGGTAGCTCAGGATCGCCTCCTCGAAGCCGCGCCGCACCGGCACCTTCACCCGCGCAGCGCCTGCCTGCAGGAACTGGGTGAACAGCGGATCGATGTCCCTGAGCTGCGCGACGGTCGCCCAGTCGTCCTTCTTGCCCCAGAAATAGGGGTAGAAGAGATAGACCATGTTGTTCCATTCGAAGCTCTGCTCGAACACCGCGATGTAGGCGCCCTCGGCCTTTGCCTCGGCGAAGTCGATCTCCGGATAGCCATAGGGCGCGACGTTGCGCGCCACCGCGTCGAAGAGATCGAAGCGTTGGCCGGTGAGCAGCGAGATGCAGCCTTTCTTCAGTTCGGTCTGCTCCGTGGCGCGATTGATGTCCGGATTGGTGCCGCTGACGCCGCCGTCGGAGGCCCTGAGCTTGGCCTCGGCCACCGCCTGGTCGTAGGCGCTCTTCTGGTCGTTGTAGGCGTTCATGATCGAGGAGAAGGTCTTGAGCTGCCAGTCCTGGAACTTCTCCGTCGACAGGCTGCAGAAAACCGTGACCAGGACTTCGTAATTGTGGAAGCCGATCGAATTCACCGTCACGGTCAGCGTCGGTGTCGGCAGCAGATGCAGCGTCCAGATGGCATGGTCGTCATTGGGCTCGATATATTCGCCCTGCTGTTCCTGCAGCTGGAAGAAGATGCGGTGCACGCCCGCCTGGGTCTCGCCATAGATGTTCACATAGGCGCTCTGGCAGAGATAGCCGTCGGCGATGGTGATGTCGAACATGTCCGAGCTCAGCAGCCGGTCGCCGACCGTCGGCATTTGGTCCGGGGCCTTCTTTGAACCGGAAGCGATCACCACGCTGGGCGGCGGCGGATTGACGTCCTGCGCGCCGTATTTGCTTGCCCAGTAGAGGTAGTTGTCGCGCGTGATGTCGGAAGCCTGCAGCGGCTGGAACGTCTGCCCGCCGACGCAGTAGCCGGGCGCGTCGGGGTTGGTCTGGGTTATGTCGTCGACCGGCCGGTTGCTCATGGCGTAGCGCAGGAAGGCTGCCGGTTCCGGCACGATGAACTCCAGCATCAGTCGCTTGCCGTAGTTCACCACCTGGGCCTGGTAGATCTTGTCCAAATAGCGGTAGACGCCGACGATGTCGGCGGTGCCGGCCTTGTTGTCGAAGGCGTGCTCGTTGACCTCCTCGACGAGGTGGATTGTGGTCACGGTCCGGCTGGTCAGCGTGCGCGTCTGGATGCGCTCCACGGCCTTGGTCGCCACTTCGCGCGCATAGTTGGACGACGCGGTGTTGGACTGCTGCGCGGAGGTGCTGCTGGAGCTGTTGTAGTTGGCGGTCGCATCCACCGAGGGACCGTAGGAGGCATGGATGGTGAGGCCCGCGTCCTTGCTGGCGGTCTGGCTGATCACCGTCTGCGACTCCGTCTGCAGTTCGAAGCGCTCGCTGGTCGAGAGATCCTGCTCCTTGTCGGTGGTCGTCTCGGTCTCGGTCGTGTCGGTCTGCTGCGTGCTGTCGCTCGTCTTGAAGCGGCGAGAGCGCACTTCGCTCTTCAGCACGTTCTCGACATGAGCGATTTCGCCCAATTGGTAGCGCAGCAGCGCCTGCTCGACGACGAGTAGGTCGGCGATGCCCAGCACCCGGGCGTCGCCCTTGCCGCTCGGCACGGTAGGCTCGCTGTCCGGAGGCGTCTGGTCGAGCGTCGGCGCGCAAGGGCCCGGCGTGCGCGGCACGATCGGCAGCGGATCGATGATCACGCCATAGCCGCCAGCCAGTGCATCGCTCGGCACGAAATTGGAGCCGATCTTGACCATCTGGCGCGCGGCACCGGTATCGGCATAGAGCCGCGAGGCGATGCCGGCCGCGCTCTTTTCCAGAAGGGTGACGGATTTGGCGACGTCGACGCCGGTCGCGCCGATGCCGAGGTTGGCGAGCGTCGTGCGCGTCGAAGCGCTGAGCGCGCCCGCCGCGGTGTCCGAAAGCACGAAGCCGGACGGGTTCGGCGCCGACAGGGCAACAGCCTTGCGGCCCGCGGGCTTGGCCGCCGGCTGCGCGCCCGCGCGTTCGAACGCACCGAGCAATTCCTCGCGCGCATCGCGACGCGCTGCGAGATCGGCGGCGAGCTGCGCCATCTCCTTGTTGCGCGCATCCGACGCCGCCTTGGCCGCGTCGGCCTGGGCCTGGCGCGTGGCCTTCAAATCATCGCTCGTCGACGGCAGCGGAAAGATGCCGGCCGGCAGCACCATCGGCGCGCCGAGAAACGCCGCGCGGGTCACGGCCTGGCCGCTGGCGAGGCGCCGGATGAGCCACAGCGTACGCGCCAGCCGCGCCAGAAGCATGCGCGAACGCGGCGCGACGTCGCCGTCTATGGTCGCCGCCACGAGGCTGTCGCAGGAACGCTGGCAGAGCGCCGCGAACACATCGCCCGCCGCGTAACCGGCTGCATCCTGGCCGAGCCTGCTCTTGATCGCTGCGGCCGCGGCGTCGGCGAAGCCGGCATCGCCAAGCTGCGGCAAGGCACGCACCAGCGCCAGCATTGCCGGGTCGAGCCGGCCCGGCATGCCCAGGAAATCCGCCGTGCCGACATAGCCGACGGCGAGCTTCTCCAGCGCGGCGCGCGAGCCGCTCGGCCGGGCATTGCGCAGGCTGGCAATCAGCTTGCCCTTGGATTGCCCGAGATCGACGGTGTCGTCGCCGGCGCTGTCCGAGGCGGGGCGGGGCGGACGAATGGTGACAAAGCGGAACACTTCGGTCGACATGCTGCCTCCTCCAGGAGGGCCGCCGCCGCGACCCCCTTCAAAAATCCCCGCCCCTGGTCCCCTGCGAAATTCCGGCGGCTTCGGCGCCGCCCGGTAACTCTTCGATCCGCGCATGCCTCCAGCAGGTCGCGCCGATCGTCCTTCAGCCGCTCAATGACTGCTGCACCAGGCCGCCATGCCGGCCCCGCATGCGGGCGCGGCCAGCGCGTGACGCGATCAGGCAAGCCTGACGGCCGCGCCGTCTTCTCTCATTTCGGTGCAGGCCGTAGCCGTTCAGCAGGCAGGGCAAAGCCGCCAGGGCGCATGTCAGCGCGCCATTCTGCAATCGTTGACGCATCGTCTTTCCTTCCCGCCGCCGCGGAAGAGCAAATGCGAATGTGAGGACAGAAAAACACGCGACAGCCGTGCCCGCATCTCCCGCGCGGGGGATGCGGCGGACGGCACGAAGCGTTGCGCCGGATTCTTGAAGGCGGTGGACTAGCTCTCGGCCGGAACGGGCTTCGGCTTGCCCTCGCCGTCCAGCGCAACCATCACGAAGTCGGCGTGTGTCACCTTCTCCATCAGGTCGGTGAGATAGCGCTGCGCCCAGGCTTCGACCTTGAGCGTCATCGACGTGCGGCCGACGCGCTCGACATGGGTGTAGATGCACAGCGTATCGCCGATCTTCATCGGCTTGGCGAAGGACATCTCCTTCACAGCCGCCGTCACGACGCGGCCCCGGGCGCGTTCGGCGGCGCGGATGCCGCAGGCAAGGTCCATCTGCGCCATCACCCAGCCGCCGAAGATATCGCCGGCCGCGTTGGCGTCGGAAGGCATCGCCAGCGTCCTCAAGGTGAGATCGCCAAGAGGTTTTCCGTCCGCGTAGTGCACCATGGGGGAATCCTTCGAGGCCGTTGTCTCCTGATCCCGTAGCCTCACGGCTGTGAGGCGTCAACGCGATCGGCGATCGGATGGATGGTCGCGAACAAAACTTTGGCTATGGTCGGAAATTGACGACGAAGCTCATTTGAGCCGGATGGGAGCATTGGCATGGATACACCAGACAGCATGAAGGCCGAATTGGGCGCATGGAACAATGGCGCCGGCATCGATCTGGAAACCTGGATCGGCTGCGAAGGCCGGCTTTCGCTCGCTGTCGGTTACTGCACGATCTTCTGGCCGGAGTTCGTGGCCTTTGAACGATATGTTCTAATCAAGGGCTTCAGCGAGGCTGGGCTTCGAAGCTTCGAACGAAACCCCGCTGCCACGCGGCAATCGGTGGAAGCCGTGATGAACCACTTGCACATCGAGGACATCCACGCCGTCAGGGATGACAGTTCCCGCGACAAGATCGTGTTTCTCGGGTCGGTGCTCAAACAAATATACGAGGCAAAACTGCGCTGGCAGTTTCCAGATCGGACTTTCATCGTCGAGTTTTTCGGACCCGAACCGTGTGACCTGAGCGACTATCAACTGACATTTTGGCAAACCGACTAGCGATGTGAACTAAGCGACCTCCGGAGGTCGTGGCTGAATTCGAACGAGCCCAAACCGGTCGCTTTTTTCACAACCGATGCCGGAACGCCCGGCGACGCCGCGATCCCGCCACAGCTAGGCTGCCGCTCGAATTCCGGAGCCGGCCAGAACCCTTATGCAGACCTATGACTTCATCATCGTCGGCTCCGGCTCGGCAGGATCGGTGCTCGCCGAACGACTGTCGGCCTCCGGGCGCTTTTCCGTGCTGGTGCTGGAGGCCGGCGGCACCGATCACCGCTTCTACGTCCAGATGCCGCTTGGCTACGGCAAGACCTTCTTCGACCCGGCCGTCAACTGGAACTACAAAGCCGAATCCGATCCCGGGCTTGCCGGCAATATCGACCACTGGCCACGCGGCAAACTGCTCGGCGGCTCGAGCTCGATCAACGCCATGGTCTGGATCAGGGGCGCGCGCGAGGATTTCGACGCCTGGGCGGCCGCAGGCAATCCCGGCTGGAGCTATACCGACCTGCTGCCGGCCTTCAAGGCGCTGGAGGACAACGAGGCGGGCGCGGACGAATGGCGCGGCGTCGGCGGACCGCTGCACGTCAGCGACTGCACCGACAAGGTCCACCCCCTGACCAGGCGTTACATCGCCGCCTGCGAGCAGGCGGGCCTGCCGTTCAACCGCGACTTCAACGGCGCCGCGCAGGAAGGCGCCGGAACCTACCAGATCACCACCAGGAACGGCCGACGCATGTCGGCGGCGCGCGCCTTCCTGCGCCCGGCCATGAAGCGCGCCAACGTGCGCGTCGAGACGGAGGCGCTGGCGACCCGCATCCTGTTCGAAGGCAGCCGCGCCGTCGGCATCGAGTACCAGCAGAAAGGCCAGACCCGGACCGCACGCGCCGGCCGCGAGGTTATCCTGGCCGGCGGCTCGATCAACTCGCCACAGCTTCTCCAGCTTTCCGGCGTTGGCCCCGCCGCCCTGATCGGCGACCTCGACCTGGATTCGATGTCCATGGTCTCCCTGATTTTCTCTCTCGACGAGGCCTTTCGTGTCGGGACCGACCAAATGGGCGATCTGGTCGCCGGCTGCCGCACGGTCGGGGACCTGATCGCCGCGACCGAGCAGCTTCGGCGCGAACGGGGCTGAACCGCGAGCGAAAGGAGGGTGCGCGATGCAAGTCGACCGGCCTCTCGGCGATCTTCCC
>OFIS01000309.1_pt1 | contig 36996 bp, 30 predicted proteins | sample 1775071 | NCBI WGS metagenome assembly OFIS01 (sample SAMN08195774, study PRJEB24354) | sludge metagenome | isolation source: sludge from phenol fed wastewater aerobic bioreactor C | place: India: Nagpur | collected 2016-09-17
CAACAAGCAAACAAAAGCAAACGCCGGCACTTAGCTGGCGATGTTTTTTAGGTGCCTTTTGATCGGGAGCTGGATACTCCATAGAAAAAAACCATCGTTGTACAACTGTCACCAGTTGACGCACGGAAATGTTCGGACTTAAAGAGGCTGGCGAACTTGTTCGGATTTCCTTAAAAAACCATTTCACCCGTAGAATGGGTCTCGAAAGAGAAAGCTTTCTGGATTCGAATCCCTCTCTCTCCACCAAACTCAATAAATGTCCAGCTTCGGCTGGCATTTTTGTTTTCGGGAGCCGGCAAAGTTGCTTTGCAAAGGCGGACGGAAATAAAAATGTGACTTGCGCAGCAAGCGGACATGAATTGAGTTTGCAGCACGCCCGCCGCAGGCGAAGGGATCAAGCTAATAATCCCTCTCTCTCCGCCAAACTCAATAAATGTCCAGCTTCGGCTGGCATTTTTGTTTTCGGGAGCCGGCAAAGCTTGCTTTGTGAAGGCTGACGGAAATAAAAATGTGACTTGCGCACCAAGCGGACGTGAATTGAGTTTGCAATCGTTGTCCACCCACACGCACATATCATAAGTAGCACAGACTTTTTTACATTGCAGTTCATTTTCTGTAGTGAAACGCCTGTTGTTATTTCTCTGCTGTTGGCTAACCTCTGTTACGGTTGTCTTCTCCCAAAAGACGGGGCAAGACAGGAATGGTAATGCCATCAGCGCGGAAGATCAACTTATAGAAAATTACCTGAGCGCCGATGGCGACATCAATCAAAAAATTCAGGAGCTGCTTGATCTCGCTGTGGAAGATGGAAAAAACGGACGTTCCTTAGACCAGATAAAAAAATTCCAGATGGGTTTGCTGCTCGAGGAGCAGTTGCCCGCCCCATCCAGGATAAGCTTTGAACTGAACTGCGCTATGGCTGTACTGCTCTATACCATGGATCCGCACCAGGCTGCTAAATATTATGACAGGGCAATACAAATAGCGCAGCGGGTAGCTATTGCGCCGGAGGTAATGGAGCGGTTGCACGGAGCCTACGGTAGTATGCAGCTTGGGCAGCAGAAATATTCCGCAGCTTATGAGAACTACCTGAAAGCCCTCGAATTTGCCCGTTCCGTCAACAACAGTATTCTGATAGCGGCAGCACTGAATAACATCGGCATTTATCACAGCCGGTTAAACCACGCTGACAGTTCTATGTATTACTACAACCAGGCAATTATAGCGCTAAAGTCAGGACGGATAGATAGTTTATTGCAGTGCAGCATCAGGGATAATATTGCAGAAGAATACATGAAGAACGGGCAGTATCAGGAGGCAGTTTCTGTTTACCGGTCTAACGACAGCATTACGTTTCAATTGTCGGAAAGTGATAAGTATAAGAACGATGAATACCGCAAATATCACCGCTACATTACCAATAAGATCAAACTGGCCGACGCCCTGGAAAAACGGGGTGCAGGCGGCGCAGAAAAGCAGTTGAACGAACTACATCACTTTATTAAAGGCCATTATTCTTACGAGAACAGGCAGGAAATGCTTGATTTCTACAAGTTTGCCACCGGCTATTTTTTAAGACATGCAAATGTAGAAAAAGCCAGAAGCTACAGGCAGTTGTACCTGAACCTGAATGATAGCCTGCGCAAGGAAAGGAACCTGAAGCAACAGAGCATTACAGAAACATTACTCCACCTCCAGAGCAAAGCTTTTGAAAATGAAATAGCCGCCCGCAACGAAATGCTGAAGGCGACGAAAAAATTAATCTTCTACCATCGTTTTTCCATAGGAATCACTATATGCCTCAGTGTCATAATTATAAGTCTGCTCTGCTTACTGATCATCAGCCGCAGGCGAAAACACAAAGCAGAACAACTGGCAGCCAAAACAGAGCTGGACAAAAAGAACATGGAAGCCGAGATAGCAAGGCATGATGTGCAGATGAAACAAAAGGATATCACCAACCTTGCGCTGCAAACCAGCAGGATATACGAAACCAACCAGGAGCTGATCAACGAACTACAGGAAATTGCCAATAGTAAGGAAGACGCCATCGTGTCTTTACGCTCCCTGTTGAAAGGCGTGCAGCTAAAAGATCAGAAGAACGAAGAGTTTATCAATATTCAAAAAAATATAGAAGTAATCAACGCTGATTTTTACTCCAAGCTCAAGAAAACATTCCCGTCGCTTACAGCTTCCGACCTGGAACTTTGCGGCTATTTAAGACTCCAGCTTTCCAATAAGGAGATCGCCTCGCTAAGAAATATTGCGCCCGAATCGGTGAAAAGAAATAAAAACCGCCTGCGGAAAAAACTAGAACTTTTCTCCGGTACTGATCTCCACGATTTTCTCCTGAACATGTAATTCCTTTCCCTTTTTGTGACTAATCTTTTGGCAAAAATGCCGCCACCTTACCGGGTTAGTGCGGGTACAAAGGGTTGACACATGCTAAGACGCCAACTGTATAAGGTAAAGACTGGCAACACATAGTATTTCTGCCTGTCCGGTGTCAACTCCTTGTCACCCCCCTTTCATTTGGAACAGGGCAGTCCGCCATTCTACTTTTAGCCGGATAAATCTTTCAAAGAACTTCTTATGGAGAACGAAAAATTTGATGAAAAGCTGCAAGTCAGCCTGGCTGAAAAATACCTGAACATTAAAGAAAAGATCAAAGCGTTGGCAGCCCGCCTGAGCGAAGAAAACGATTCATTGAAACACCAGTTGCAGATGCTGGAAGAGGATGCAAAGAAGTATGAGCTGGAAATGAGGAAAAATCAACAAAAAAAGCCCTCAAAAGGCGACTAAAACATTTACACAGATGTAAGTACGATGAAAAATTTCACCCACATGAAAAAAAACACTTTCGTCATCACGATCATGCTCCTGCTGCTACGGCAGGTGAGCTTTGCACAAAATGTTGGTATAGGTACAACAACACCCGATGCCAGTGCCATATTGGAACTGAATTCAAATTCCCGGGGGCTGCTGATACCCCGTATGGACAGCAATGTGCGCAAAGCCATCGTCAACCCGGCCAAAGGGCTGATGGTATTCGACAATGAGTATGGTTCATTCTGGTTCTTCGACGGCACCAGTTGGGAGAACATAGAAGGAAGCGCAACCAACCAGATGTTGTCCATCTCTAATGATACGCTGTTTCTGCAAAACGGCGGGTATGCGGTGCTGCCTTCCGGCACAGACAGCCAGGCACTGACTTTAAGCGGAGATACCCTGAGCATACAAAACGGCAACAGCATTATTTTACCCGCCGATACGATGACCCTATTGGCCGATGCCGATAGGAATACCAAAATACAGGTAGAGGAAAGCCCTAATGAAGACATCATCCGTTTTGATATGGGAGGCACCGAGTATTTCAGGATGGACAGCGGAAGACTGGAAGTAGTCAATACCGGAGGTAACGTATTTATCGGCAACAATGCAGGGCTGAGCAGTTATTTCAACGGTAATCAAAATGTGGGCATTGGCGAGAGTGCACTAAAGGACGGTCAATCAACTTATCAAAGCGTTGCCATAGGTTACCATGCACTGAGCAAATCGCTGGCTAACGATAACACGGCGGCAGGGTTTAAAGCCATGGAGAACGCCACGAATGCCTATGAAAACAGTGCGTTTGGTTCTCAGGTTCTTGCTGACAATGTGAATGGCGTGGCCAACAGTGCCTTCGGAAATTTATCACAGAGGTACAGTACGGCAAATAATAACTCATCTTTTGGCGACCACTCTCTTTACAATAATACTACCGGTGCAAATAATGCAGGTTTTGGAATGGAGGCACTGGGCTCAAATACCACCGGAACATACAATACGGCAGTGGGTTACTTTGCCGATGTAGCCAGCGGAAACCTTACCAATGCCACCGCCATCGGTGCCAATACCACAGTAGCCAAAAGCAACAGTATAGTGCTGGGGTATAACGCCAATGTAGGTATCGGCACCTCCGCACCCGATACTACCTTCCACCTGGTAGGTAAGATGAAATATCAGGATGGCACACAGGGGAGCGGTTATATCCTTACCAGCGATAATGCAGGCAACGCAACCTGGGCTTCAGCTTCATCGCTGGCTATAAAAACAGTGTTCGATACATTGGGGGGTGTGGTGATACCCGGCAGCGCGGTAAATGCAACTACAAACGACTTCGTCTTCGGCTCACCGCAACTAGATGATGACGGAAATGCCAGTCACGACAGCCGTTTCTTCTTTGATAAGAGCAAGGGAGCTTTTAGAGCCGGAAAGGTGCTAAGCACGAACTGGGATGCCGATAGCATCGGTACTAACAGCGTTGCTATGGGGTATAATACGAAGGCCAATGGCAATGTCTCCGTGGCCTTAGGATATTTTACTGAAGCGAGTGGAGACTACTCCACCGCCATAGGCAATCAGGCAGAGGCAAGTGGAACCAATGCCACCGCAATAGGATTTCGGGCTTCGGCAAGTGAAAATAGTTCCACCGCCATAGGGTTTCAGGATACGGCAAGCGGCAGTTATGCTACCGCCATGGGGAGAGAGGCGTTAGCCAATGGATACGTTGCAACAGCTCTGGGGTATCAGACAACGGCCGGTGGAAACTACTCGACCGCCCTGGGCTCTTCAACAACGGCAAGCGGAATCTCTTCTACCGCCATGGGGGATAATGCGATGGCCAGTGGAAACGACGCCACCGCCATTGGGTATGGTACGACCGCCAGCGGAAACACATCCACCGCCATGGGACGGAATACAAAGGCAATCGGAGACTTTTCCACCTCCATGGGATACCAAACGACGGCTGGGGGAGACAATGCGACAGCCATGGGAACGGCAACAACGGCAAGTGGATCCTACGCTACTGCCATGGGGAACAATACGAAGGCGCCATCTGGATACGAAACCGTCATAGGTCGCTATAATACCACGTACACTCCTGCCGATTCCACTGCGGGATGGAACCCAAACGACCGCCTCTTCTCCATTGGAAAAGGCACATCCAATACAAATCGTTCCGATGCTATGGTCGTCCTGAAAAATGGGAAAACAGGTATCGGGATTTCTACACCTGATGCTACATTCCACCTGGTAGGGCAGTTGAAATACCAGGACGGTACACAGGGGAGCGGTTATATCCTTACCAGCGATAGTGCAGGAAAAGCCACCTGGAAATCGTTTTACGCTCCTGCCGTGTTCGATACATCGGGCGGTGTGGTGATACCCGGCATAGCGGTAAATGCAAATACAAACGACTTTGTATTCGGCTCAACCCAACTGGATGATGACGGAAATGTCAACCACGACAGCCGTTTCTTCTTTGATAAGAGCAAGGGGGCATTCCGGGCCGGACAAGTTCCAGGCGCGAACTGGGATGCCGACAGCCTTGGTACTAACAGCATGGCCATGGGGTATGATACGAAGGCCAGTGGCAATAACTCCGTGGCCTTAGGATATCTTACTGAAGCGAGTGGAGATAAATCCACCACCATGGGAAATAATACAACAGCAAGTGGAGATAAATCCGCCGCCATGGGAAATAATACAACAGCAAGTGGAAACATTGCTACCGCCATTGGGAACAGTACATCGGCAAGTGGAACAGCATCTACAGCCATGGGATCTGCAACAATAGCCAGTGGAAACACATCCACCGCCATGGGAACTGCAACAACGGCCAGTGGAGACTATTCCACCGCCATGGGTAATAACACCACAGCCCCTTCGGGATTCGAAACCACTATTGGTAGATTTAGTACTACTTACACTCCCACTAGTCCGACAGGATGGGTTACAAATGATCGCCTCTTCACCATTGGTAACGGAACCGCTTCCTCAAATCGTTCAGATGCCATGGTTGTCCTGAAAAATGGCAATACAGGTGTCGGTACCTCCGCACCCGATACCACCTTCCACCTGATAGGCAAGATGAAATACCAGGACGGTACACAGGCCAATGGCTATGTGCTTACCAGTGATGTTGCAGGCAATGCAAGCTGGACGTCGGCTTCATTGCTGGCAGTCAAAACAGCGTTCGATACGCTAAATGGTGTGGTGGTGCCGGGAAGTATCGTCAGCGACTACGATAACTTCGTATTCGGCTCACCGCAACTGGACTATGACGGAATTGCCAATCACAGCAAGCGTTTCTTCTTTGATAAGGGCAAGGGTGCTTTCCGCGCCGGGCAAGCGCCCAGTAAGAATTGGGATGCCGATAGCATCGGGAACAATAGCATTGCCCTGGGATACGATACCAAGTCAATCGGTGACTTTTCTACGGCCATGGGGTATGTGTCAACGGCAAGCGGAGAGCGTTCCACCGCCATGGGGAATGAAGCAACAGCCAGTGGATACAGTTCCACCGCCATGGGGAGAGAAACTATCGCCAGCGGGGGAGCTTCCACCGCCATGGGGAACGGAACAACAGCAAGTGGCGGAGCTTCCACCGCCATGGGAATACAAACAACGGCAAGTGGAGACTATTCCACTGCCATAGGAAGACAATCAACGGCAAGCGGCATCTATTCCACCGCCGTTGGGAATCTTGTAGCAGCCGGTGGAAACTATGCTATCGCCATGGGAAACCAGACAACTGCTGCTGGAAGCAACGCCACAGCCATGGGGTACCAGACAACAGCCAGCGGGACCTATTCCACCGCTATGGGGTACCAAACAACAGCCAGCGGAAGCTATGCCACTGCCATGGGGAAAAATACATCTGCCCCTTCGGGATACGAAACCACCATAGGGCACTATAATACCGCATACACTCCGGCGGATACCACAGGATGGAATGCAGATGACCGTCTCTTCACTATCGGGAAAGGCACATCTACTATAAATCGTTCCGATGCAATGGTAGTCCTGAAAAACGGCAACACAGGTATCGGCACCTCCGCACCCGACACCACTTTCCACCTGGTAGGCAAGATGAAATATCAGGACGGCACACAGACTGACGGTTATGTGCTGACCAGCGATGCCAATGGCAATGCGAGCTGGAAGGATGTAAATACATTGACAGATACGATGAGCATTATTGCGAATGCCGCTCAATCAACAACAGTACGGACGTCCAACGATAATACGATCAGGTTTACGCTGGGTGGTGTCGAAAACTTCAAAATGAGTTATAATACCTTTCAGTTAGTATCGGGTATACCCAATTACGGCAGTAACCTTGGGATCAGCTTTGCGGACGGAAGCAACACCAGCAGCATTGTTGGTGTTTCCCCCTCTATATTATCCTCACCTACAGATGATCAATATCAACTGAATTTCTCCGTAAAAAATCATCCGGTACTGGAACTACATGGTGATTCATCAGCCTACTTTACCGGTAATGTAGGTATCGGCAAAGACAGCCCTGATGAAAAGCTTGATGTGGCTGGAAATGTGAGGATAAATAACAATGATATGTACCTGCGTGACGGCTCGGATGTAAACCACGGTGTAGGTTGGTACGGCTCAGGCAAAACATGGGCAGGTGTTAGCCCTGACGGACCGGTGGTTTATGGCTATTCAGGTGGTGTGTTGGGCACCACCAATGGCGGACAAAAAAGTGTTCTTACGTGGAATAAAAACGGACAGGTAACCTTAGGCAGCACCGGCACGGCAATAAACGGCATCATTAAAGCCACGGTGAATTACAATATTCCGCAATTGGGTGCCAATGATAACGAATACGCGAGTTTCACCATTACAGGCGCGCAGGTGGGAGCTACGGTTTTTGTTTCACCATCGCAAAAGTTGCAGGCAGGAATAGGCATTATGTATGCCCGTGTTACTGCTGCGGATACTGTAGAGGTTAAGTTCACGAATACCTGTTATAACAATTGTGCAGAAAACCCTCCCCCCATGGATTTTTATGTTACCGTCATCAATTAATTACATAAGGCCGGTTTAAACTACGCACCATGAAAAGCTCATTCAAAGTAATAATACTCTTACTGCTCTTCAATTGTCAATACGCTATCGTTAACGCCCAGTTCACTACCACCTCCGGCGCAAATATCTACGTTTCCTCCGGTGCGGCGGTAAGCGTAAGCGGCGATGTGCAGAATGATGGCGAACTATCCGGCAACGGTACCCTTCTGCTCAACGGATCTTCCTCGCAGAGCATCACCGGCACCGGCAGCATCAACAACCTGGAAGTAAATACCTCCGGCACCGCCACCATCACCTCCGGCATGCAAAGCATCAACAACGTGCTCACCCTCACCGGCGGCACCTTATCTGCCAATGGCAACCTGACCATGAAGTCCGTAGCAGGCTCCGACTCCCGTATGGCAGTAGTGACCGGCGGCACTATTACCGGCGATGTGACGGTAGAAAGATTTATACCCGCCTACGGCAACCGCGCCTGGCAGTTGCTGGCAGTGCCTATCCAGAGTAGTGGCGCCCCTACCCTTTTCAATAGCTGGCAGGAAGCCGGCAACAGCACCGCGGGCTATGGCACACAGATAACCAATTACGGTGGTGCAGCAGTAACAGGAAGTTGGGATGCCGGCGTGAACGGAGCCCCTAATTCTTCTCTCAAATATTACGACGCTACTACCAATACTCTGCCCACGCCCACTGGCACCAACATTCCCATTACGGACCATGCATCCTGGTTTCTCTATGTGAGAGGCGACAGAACGGTGAGCGGCTCCGGCAACAGCAGCAATACCACCTTAAGGATGACCGGCCAACTTAAAACCGGAGATCAGGATCAGGCATTATCTTCCACCAACTTCACGCTCGTATCCAACCCATACGTATCCCAGATAGACTTTGCCGCCGCCTTTGCCAATACTGCCACTACGAATGTGCTGGAAAAGTTCTGGGTGTGGGATCCCAAACTAAATGTGAGTGGTGGCTATGTTTTATTCGACGGAACTCTGGGCTACACACCTACAGTAACAGGGGGTAGCTATAGTGGCGCTACCAGCACGATACAAAGCGGACAAGGCTTTTTTGTAAGAAGCAATGGAAACGCGGGCAATCTGAGAATAGAAGAGAACGATAAAGTGGTGGACTACCTGAATGCATTTAAGACCACCGCAGGCAACGACACCTTATTGAAGATCAAGCTCAACATGCCCGATCCAGATAACAGCACGTCATACCTGCCAGCCGATGGTATAATAGCTGCCCTTGGCGGAGCCTACAGCGCAAATGTGGACGATGAAGACGGAAGAAAGTTCTGGAACTTCGGAGCTAATCTTTCTTTTAAAAGAAGCACCTCTTATCTGAGCATCGAAAAATATCCCTTCCCTATCGTTACCGATACGCTCCACTTGTTCCTGCACAATATGGGCAGCAGCAACTACCAGTTTGAGATAGACCCGCAAAACTTTGCAGGCAGCAACCTGAATGCATACCTGCTCGACCTTTATCAAAACACCATTACCCCGCTCGATCTGAACAATCTTTCCATCATAAACTTTGCAACTAACAGCAATGCGGGTTCATATGGCAATCGCTTCAAGATCGTTTTCCAGAACGCCATTCCTCTTGCAGAACAATCGCTGGAGTTGTTCGCAAAAAGAGAAAGCAATGACATCAGGCTACAGTGGAACAACCTTGCAGAACAAAATCAGCACAGCTACGAACTGGAGCGCAGCGCTGACGGAACGCTATTCGAGATAGTGCATAGGGTAGCAGCCAAACAAAACAATGGCGAGAAGGTGATCTATCAATGGGCGGATGAAAAGCCCCTGGAAGGCGAAAATTACTATCGCGTAAAAGCCCTTGCTTACAACAATGATGTGCTTTATAGTCCTACCGTACGGATAAGCGCTACCCTGGGTGCAGGAACGATAGCTGTTGCTCCTAATCCTGTAAAGGGGAATATCATAGGGTTACATTTTACAGGTATGGCAGGTGGAAATTATATCGTTCGCCTTTACAACAGCACGGGTCAGGAGGTATATGCCGGCAGCATCACCCATGCAAACGGTTCTGCAACATATACGATGCATACCGGCACATTGGCGAAAGGTATTTACCTGCTACAGGTTGAGCATGGAGCATATACAGCCACATTGAAAGTCATTAGCCCGTAGGAAGAAGCCTTCCTGTTTTTAATTACCAGCAGAGTCTTGTAAATGAAACTTAAAAAACTTGACACTATGAAAGCAAGAAACAATAACAAAAAAAGCCTTTTCAATATCATCTATGTTTTACTGTTCCTGCTATTGCCGGTTATATCCCTTGCAGGCGATCCCCCCGATCCGGGAGGCGGGCCGGATAGTGTGCCTATTGATGGTGGAGCATCCTTACTGGTGGTAATAGCAGGAATATACGGTGCCCAAAAGCTAAAAGACAAAACGACGGCGGATCGAGAAAATTGAGCGCTCAACGAGGACGAGCAGTACTGAGGACATGACAAGTTTAGCTCTATCTAATTCGGCTGGCAAATAGCAAAAGATGTCGGTACACGGTAGATAGGTATCGGGATTGTACTTCTAATGATCTTTAGTAATAAATTGAAACTTTGTACTCCGAAACCCACCCAAACGCAAAGCCTGAAAACGTTTTTGTCTATCTTGAACGACAGTAAACACGACACTATGGCTGAAAAGCAAACAGAAATTAAATCCTACAATGACCAGCAAACAGAAATAGACAAGCAAATTTGCGACTTGCTTGCTGAGACAATAAACAATGAACTGACTGAAGCAGAAAGTAAAATTTGGCACGCTCACCCGGTTTGGTTTTTGGACAACAACCCGACAGTTGGATATAGCGCACAGAAAAAGGGGATTCGCCTCATGTTTTGGAGCGGTGCAGACTTTGACGAAGAAAATTTGAACGTTAGAGGACAAAAATTCAAAGACGCTTCTATTTTTTATAATAGTCCGACGGAAATAGACACTAACGAAATAATTCGCTGGCTGAAAAAATCAAGAGATATCCAGTGGGACTATAAAAACCTAATGAAAAAGAAAGGGAAGTTAGAGAGACTAAAATAATATGCAATTTCCGTCCTTGGGGTAGTATAAAATAAACCGTGTAAACTGGGAAGTAACTGTAGATAAAGGATGCTCAAGGCGAGAAGAAGTTAGACGGAGCCGAGCCGAACGGTAAGTTTTTAGTGTGAAGGCCGAAGAACAACCGTACAATCATCTCTAATTTCCAGGCTGACCATTTGATCGAATAACTGCACAAAAAAGCATACAATAATAATTGACGATTCCCTTCATTTATCTTAACTTGTCTTTCATCACCAGAAAACATCCCACCATGCGAAATGCACTAACAAGCAGCCTTCTTACTGCAATGTTCACGGCAGCCATGCATTTTACCAGCCACGCGCAAGGTCTCTCATTGCAATGGGCTAACGCTATTGCGGGCACAGACCCCGTAAGTGTCACACAATGCGCTGCAGATGCTCAGGGCAATATTTACGTCGTAGGCAGCTTCCAGGGTACCGCAGATTTTGATCCCGGACCGGGTACTGCAAACCTTACAGCTAGCAGTGGTTTTGGAATGGATGATGCTTTCCTGGCTAAATATGATGCCCAAGGCAATTATATGTTTGCTTTCAAGCTTGGAACTGGTGGTAACATAATATTCAAATCTATCGCCATCAACTCCGGCGGCGACATCATTACCTTAGGCACCTATTACGACGCAACAGCAGATTTCGATCCCGGTACCGGCGTTCTGTCGCTCCCTTATTCCGGTAGTCATGATATATTTGTTGCCCGTTATGATGCCAACGGCAACCTGATGAATGCCTTTGGCATCGGCGGTACCGGTCCTGACAAGCCAGAGAAGGTGAGCATTGACGCTTCCGATAACATCTATATCTGCGGTGCCTTCAGGAACACCGTGGATTTTGATCCGGGTCCGGGTACCACCAGTTATACATGTCCCAATTTCCTCGACTACGGATTTTATGCGAAGTACACTGCAAGCGGCAGCCTCGTATATGCCTCCTCATTCCCCAGCAGCAATTCAAGTTTCATACTGGACCTCGCCATAGATGCCGCCGGCAATGTATATGCGGGAGGGGTGTTTCAGGTGGATATTGATGTTGACCCAGGTGCAGGTGTGCAAACGATAAATGCTATGCTCGGTCTGGACGGATTCTGGGCTAAGTATGATGTATCGGGCAATTATCTCAATTCTTATTCCTATAACGGAGGCGTCAACCTGGTACTCTGCGATGCCGCCGGGAATTTTTACGTGTCCGGACGAGCTTATGACACCATGGATATGGATCCTGGCCCCGCTGTTGCCAACATCGTTTCACAAAACAGCTTCGATATTTACTTTGCCCGGTACGATGCTAACGGCAACTACCTCAATGCTCATGTTTTTGAAAGTAACGCCACCTGCATCCAGAATGCGATATCAACTAATGGCCAAAACGCACTATACATGGCCGGAAGATTTCCCGATACCATGTACTGCCAGCCCGGCAATACTACTACCGGGGCGCTCATCTCTAATGGCGGACAGGATGGCTTTATCTGCAAATTCGATGTAAACGGAGCTTATGTATTTGCACACTCCTTTGGCGACTCCGGGGGCGACTATTTTACCGGTCTCTATACAGACGACCAGGGAAACGTATGGACTTGCGGGTATTTTGAAGGAACGGTGGATATGGACCCCGGCAGCGGAACCGTCAATATTGTAGCGCCTTCTACGAAAGCGGGCTTCATCGCAAAATATACCGACGGAACGGTGTCGGGTATAGCCGAAACGGCGAAGGCGCAAGCCACTCCGAAGATTTACAGCGCAAAAGATATTGTGATCGTTGACTTCACGCAGGTAGAACATGTCAACGCCGCCATCCGGGTGACAGATGTGACCGGACGCACTGTGCTGGAAACAACACACCAGAGAAGTGATAGGCTGCGGCTGGACCTTTCACAACTTGCCAGCCAACTGTATGTTGTCATCATCAACAATGAGGGCAGTAGTTCTGCGACAAAACTGTGGGTAGAATAGAGGGCCGGTTCAAAGCCTTGATTCTTTAGTTTAGCTTTGCCCGTCCATTTGCCTCGCTGATGTGCCGGGCGCAACGGGTGCGGGCACTCCCTGGGGATAGCAACCCATTCTTGCCAGCAGTTAGGTTGGTAGGGCATACCCGCAGGGCTACATTCTACGAGGCGGCAAATGATTCGCCTCCAATAGAGAACCATGACCATGAAAAATAGCATGAACGCTGTAGTGTTCGAACAAACAGGTTCGCCTCAGGATGTATTGAAACTAAAAACAATAGACATACCCGAACCCGGCGAGGGCGAAGTAAGGGTGAAAATGCTCGCAAGTCCCATCAACCCTGCCGACATGTTATTTATCCAGGGGGCTTATCGTATCCGGCCAGAATTTCCGCAAACTGCAGGACTGGAAGGTATGGGCATAATTGACAAAGTACATTCGAACGCTCGGTTTCGCAAAAATGAACGGGTTGCTTTTAGACACAAAGGTCTGTGGGCGGAATATGCTATTGTTCCCGAAAATAGGTTGATACCCCTGCCCGATAATTTTCCTCCGGAAAAAGGGTGCCAGATATCGCTAAATCCTATTACGGCCTATGCCCTTCTGGAAGAAGCCCAATTGAAGGAATACGATTGGCTGCTGGTCAATGCAGGCAGCTCGCTGGTTTCTAAAATCATCCTGCAACTGGCCCGACTGAGGGGAATAAAAACCATTGTGGTGACCCGCAATGAAAAAGAAGGAGAAGGACTCGGGCTACTCGGGGCAACAAAACTCCTCACTTCGGCGAGCGGTAACCTCGCAGAAAAAATAGTAAACATCACCGACGGAAAAGGAGTGGCCTGTGTGCTCGATGCTGTGGGCGATGAGTTATTGTCCGAACTCCTCACGGCTATGGCGCCTTTTGGAAAGGTGGTTTCATACGGCCTGCTGGGAAAAGGAAATGTAAGCTACCACAACGCCACAGTGGTTTTTAAAAATCTCAGCATCACCGGTTTCGGTATCGACGCGTGGCTTGCCACCCGGGCTAAAGACATACAGGACATATACCGCTCGTTGGTGGCCACGCTTGCAGCACCTGATTTTCAAATGCCGGTATCCGCTGTTTTCCCGATGTCTGATTTTTTTGAAGCGCTCGAATACCAGAAAAACAATGCGAATACCGGTAAAATACTGTTATCCATCAACAATGCTGAAGCAGGCTAAAGGAACGTACCCACATCTCCAGACTGCTTTCGGATCATAGGGCCGGTATCGATCCTGAGCTGGTCAGGTATTTCCGCAACGAAGCTATGGCGCCTGCGCCGCCCGTTTTCTGTCAAGCTCGGCAGCCTTTGGAAACAAGATGTTGTTTTCAAGGTGTACATGCTGAAACATGTCTTCTTCAAACAACTGAAGTTTATGATACAGCAGACGCATACTATTACAGGCACCGGCCGGCACAGTAAATCCCTGTGTCAGCCTGCGTATGCTGTGCAGTATTTCGCCAGCCTGATCATGATCTTGTTCCATCAGTACCAACGGATCGCCGATTGAGTCGAAACCAATGGCTGACCCACCCGATTCCAGTAGTCTGATAGACGGGAAAACGATTTGCTCTTCCTTTTTTAGATGCGTGAGCAATTCACAACGCAAACGATAAAACAGCTCATATACTTCCTGCAAAAAAGGATAGTGATCGCCATGATGAGCCGCCACCTTTTGACAAAGCTCTTCGATAAGGGGTAGCTGCTGCTGCACAAAACCGTGATGTACGTTCACAATATAGTCGCACAAAAAAGCCAGAGTAAAGGAGTTAAAATCGAGTTGTGGCCCCAGTGACGGCTGTCGTTGTGTGTTGTGCAGGTCTTGCCGGATCTTCATCACGTCAAGACCTTTTTCCATACAGGCCTCAGTGAGGGTCTTCCTGCCCCCGCAGCAGAAGTCAATGCCTAGTTTTCTAAAATATTCGGCCTTGCGGGTATCGCTTGCGGCCAGTTCACCGACGGTTTCTTCATCTGCCTGTCTTTTTCTGATCTCCACCTGCCATATTTCAGGTCCCTGGTGCAGATAGGTCCAGGAAAAAGTATTGCCTCTTTCGCCGAGTAGTTGGTAGTACAGGGGTTTAGGGTCGTGGTCGTTGTGGATCACTACAGCATGTCCGTCCTCCACATTATCGAAAGCCTGAAATACAGCAGGATGCTTTTGCCGGGGCTCCAGACGGGTTACGTCGATAATAATCTGGTTCATTTTGTTTCAGTTTAGTGTTAGTATTTAGGTGTGATGTTTTTCAGGTAGTGTGTTGGCAAACCGGCAATATTCGGTTGACCCACAGGGTGGCACCCGGCGGGCTGAACGGTGTATTCGAATAAGTGCTGCGAAAGGTTAATAAAGGACATTTTTATCTTTTATTTTTTCAAAAAAATTTTAGTTAGCGCTTGAGCACGGCCTTTCCATTCTTCAACTGCAAAGCCAAAAGTTCTATAGAGGTTTGCTCCATCATATTCCCCAAACTTTCCCGTACAGCCTTAAATTGTTCATGCAGCGGGCAAGGCTTATGATCAGAGCATTCCTTCAATCCCAGTCCGCAGCCTGTAAAGATTTTATTGCCATCTACCGCCGCTACAATGCGCTTAAGGGCTTGCTTTGTCTGTTGAGCATCCATATAAAATCCACCGTTCACACCTTTCTGCGAATGCACAATCCCGTTTCGGGTAAGTATCTGCAGTATTTTGGCCGTAAAATGTTTGGGTGCTTCAATATGCCTGCAGATCGCCTCAATACCGACACGGTGCTCTCCGGAGGTTTCCGAAGCAATGTAGAGCGTGGCTCTGATAGCGTATTCGCAGGATTTTGAAAACATGATGCAACTTGGTTTACATCCAGAACTGATCGTCCCAGGATATCGGTTTGAGCTGTTCATGATGGGCCGCTATCACTTTGCCGACATCCTCCAGCCCTTCAGATGCTATTTGCTCTATACCTGGGAACAATACTCTTTCTTCAAATCTTATATGCTGGTCGAGTTGGTCGGCAAATTGCGCGAGCAGGTCTTTACAATGGTCGCGATAAGCCGAAATATCGTTCACCAGATCTTTCAGGGACTGGTGCTGCTTCACAGCGGTTTGCACCTGTTCGTTCGCCTCTGGCAACAGTGTAAATACAAATTGTTCTTCCTCCGTAAAATGCGGCTGCAGGGCCTGCCCAAAGAATGTGGTTACATAGGCGGCGATCCTTCGGCAATCGAGGTCATCTTTCAAGCCTTTTCGAATCTTCCAACAGAGCAACAATCCTTCATGATGGTCTCGCGACAAGGGCTTCAAAGCCTCCGACCGTTTTATCGGTCCCTGGGGAGGTAAGTGAGGTTGGGTCATGTTTCAGATCATTTTGTCGGGCTTCGTCCATAATGCAGGGCTTGATGTGGTCATACAGTTGTTGCAACAAACGAGAGCACCCGAACAGGTAAACATTAAACGCTATATTTTTTTCATTGTATAGCTTATCAAACAGACACCAAAACAACGCAACCCCGGTTGGCTTGCATATGACAGGCGTCAGTTCTTTTGGTGACTCAGATCACAGGGAAATTATCTTCGGCCCAGGCAAAAAAAATCCCCCGGGTACCGGAGGAAAACGATGGACTTCAGATTTGTATGATCATTCCAACAGGCCAACAGCATGGAAAACTGCCGCGTAACTTTTTTGCAATTTCGACCGCAGGTCAATTAATTTCTGAGCGGCTTCGAGCATTTTTAGCTCGCGGGTGTTGAGCATAAAAAGCGTGCTTTCACCCGTGTTCACGCGGGTCAGCTCACCGCGATACAAAGCCTGGTAAGCGGTGTAGGCAACGTTGTAGTCGCGTATTTGTTGCTGCAGCGACGTACACTCGGCATAGACCGATCTCAGTTTGTTTTCGAGTTGTAACTGGGTATAGGATTGCTCCCAGCGGGTTTCGCCCACCTTAAGACGTGCGCTCCTTACGGCCCCTCTTGCACTGCGCAACAAAAGTGGCAAATTGAAGTCAACACTTGCCTTATAGTTTTCTGAAGGCTGCAGCGAAGCGCCCTGCAAAACATTGATGTCTTTGCTGAGTAAGGCTGCATTAACCGAAACCTTAGGCAGAAGCGACTGTTGCTTGAGTCGTTGCTCTACCTGCAGGATGCCGATCTTACTCTCCAGCATCAGCAGCTTGGGGTGCGTTGTAAGCACGGAGGCAAGGCTATCCATGCCCGGCAGTTCTGCAGGCAACGTGGCAAGAGCATCGACCCTGGGAACAACATTGCCGGGCAATGCCGCAGGACTGCCATCTTCTGTCCATAGAAAAGACGAAAGCTGCAGACCACTTTGCAGGAGTTGAAGCTGGGCCATACGCTGCTGTTGCACCAAAGCCTGATACTGTGCCGTGATCTCGGCGGTATCAATAGCCGCACGCGATCCCTGCTCCACTTCTATGCGAACCATGCGGATACGTTGCCGCACGGCAGTGACCTGATTAGAAAGCATGTCAACAAGGGCAAAATCCCTGGCCCACATCCAATAGGTGCTCAAGGCATCATACAAGATATCATTGACCACCAGTCTTTGTTCGTGCCGGCTCATGGTGCGGGCAAGGCGCGCCTGCTGTACGGCCGCCCGCCTTTTGTCGAACACCAGCTCATCGAGACTGAGCTTAAGTCCTGCGTATCCTACCTCTCCGAGCGTAGCCTCCGGATTGAGCCGCTCCCCGGCAATATCATTCATGCCCACCTTCAGATCAAGGCCATACCATGTTGGGATGGTCACTTCCGGATTGAAGTAGGAATAGTATAGCTTATTTTCGAGGTCTTTGCGCTGTACCGTGGCCGACACCGTAGGATCGAAGGCTCCGCGGGTCTGTTGCACTTCTGCACCGGCCCGGTCGTACCGGAGTTGCGCCTGCCGGATGAAAGGGTGGTAACTACGAACGATTTGTAAAAAAGCATCGCTCGTCAGTATTTCCGTTTCCGAGGCAGCAGCGTTGAGCGACCCCACGGACCAAAGTAGTAAAAGCAGGTATTTACTTCTTCTCCGCATAGGCGCTCTCAGTGGTTTTCGGTTTGTAATAGTCAGGCGGAAATCCATTGATATTTCGCCAGAGTTCGTACCACACCGGCACATCTTTCAACAGGGCTATGGCAGAAGCGCCCACGCCCATGCGCAGGGTCTTCGGCCAGGGCTTATCCCGGTCATCCTCACCCACCAGAATTCTGAATTTTCCGTTAGCACTCACTGTATTTTCTATGGCCACAATCCTGCCGCTAAAGATGCCATAAGACGCACCGGGCCAGCCACTGAAGACTATGGCCGGATATCCGTCGAAGAGAAACTTAACCGTCTGTCCCACTGATAGCAGGGGCACATCTACCGGCGACACAAAAACCTCTACTGCAAAAGAACCCGGTGCAGGCACAATGTCTGCAATGTTTTCGCCTTCTTTCACAATCTCGTTGATACCCGCTTTTACAGCATTGACGACCTGTCCATCCTGCGGAGCGATAATGAAGTATAGTTGATTCCGTATCTGGTAATTGGCGTTTTGATTGCTCAGCTTCAGCACTTCCGCATTAGCATTGGCCATGTCGCTGCGTGCAGATGCCTGTTCGCTGCGAGCCTTGAACACTTTTTCATTATAATCCTGCAACACCTGGCTGATCTCAGTTTTGGTATTCTGATACTTATTTTCTGCACTTACCTTTTTGGCCAGTGCGCTCTGCCGGCTCTGCGATCGTTGTTCGAGCTGCACTGCCGAGGCCAGCCCGCTGTCTCGCATCACCTGCATTCGTTGAAACTGCGCATCGGCAATGCGGTAGTCGTTTTCTGCAGCAAGCACGTCCATGCTGTCACTGATCACTTTTCTGCGCAACTGGCTGATTTTGGCCTGAAGGGAGCTTTGCATGGCTTCTATCTGATCGTCGATGGCGCGGACCTTGGTTTCGTAAAGCGATACCGATTCGTTTTTTGCCCGAAGCTGTCCCTCACTGCGGCTCAGCAACATAGGGTCGAGGTAACTGTCTTTTATTTCGGCCAGTTGCACCAGTGTATCGCCCTTGCGCACAAAATCGCCCTCGCGCACATACCATTTCGCTATGCGGCCGGCAATGACGGAATGGATGTGTTGCGGACGTCCTTCCTGCCTTAGGGTAGTGACATTTCCCTTGGCGCGAATATTCTGTGTCCAGGGCAGAAAAAGCAGCACAATACCCGCAAGGATGGCGGCCACCAGCCAGCGGCGCACATGGCTCGGCCGGCCCTCCAGAAAGATGCCGGAGAACGACCTGAGATTTCCCAGATCCGTGTCTTTTGTGATTTGCCGTTTAACCTCTTCCATGTTGTCTTTGTTTTATGGTTACAACACTTCCACTCTCCATCAGTATTGTTTTATCGCAGCGTTCCGCAAAAAACGGATCGTTACAGATTACGATCACCGTAGTGTCTTTAAGCTGCAGCAGATAGTCCTGAATAGCCTGCCCGAATTCATCTTCGAGTCCCAGCCAGGGATCTTCGAGCATAACCAGCCGGGGGTTGTGTATCAGCGCTCTGATCAGCATGATCTTTTTCACTGTCCGTTCCGACAAATGCTGACCCTGCGGATGGAGCATATAATCCAATCCGCCGGCACATTCTTCAAGAAAAGATGTGAGGCCGAACTGTGCGGCAATGCGGTTTATTTTTTCGTCAGGTACATCCCGGGCGCCCATGCATATGTTCTCGCGGATAGTGCCTTCAAATATCTCGCGCGATCCTGTTAAGATGCCCATGCCGGGTCTCAAACTTCGCGGATCGTACTGCTCAACAGAAAGATCATTGATCCAAACAAAGCCGGCATCTGGCACATGCAATCCTCCAATCAGTTTTATAAGTGTGGATTTGCCCGAGCCGTATTTTCCCATGATACACACCTTTTCGCCTCCGGCTACGGTAAAGGAAATATTGCGCAGTACGGGTTTTTCCGGTGCATAGCCAAAGGCTACATCCTGTAGTTTCAGCGACCAGCCTCCTGGGGTGGGTTGCACGGTCTGCACTCCTTCCTGATCCTTTTCCTTATCCACCAGCTTGTTCACTTTCTCTACAGAAGTAAGCGTATCATAGACCTTGTCAAGATTGACTATCAGCTTCTCCACCGACTCGATGATGGCAATGATGACGATCTCTGCCGCAATAAACTGACCAATGTTCAACTGCTGATTGACCAGCAAATAAGAGCCCACAATGAGCATGGACGATACAATAAGCAATTTGAAGGCGATAAGCGTCCAGTACTGCGACAATAATATGCGAAAATGGGCGGTGCGCGCTTTCAGGTAATTATGTACGTACTCATCGGTCTTCTTCACGGGCATACCGCTGTCTCTCGAAAACTTAAGCGGAGTGATGAGCCTCGCACTTTCCTGTAAAAAGCCCGCCACTTTATATTTATGTTCACTCACCTGCAAGCTCGTTGCCAGGCCACGGTTGCCTGTAAAACGGATGATGACGAACAGAATGAACAACAACAAAATACCAAAGAAGATAAAAAACGGATGATAGAAGGAAAGCAGGATCAGGCCGAATAAGATCTGAATGGTGGCCGTGGGAACATCCAGCAAAAGTTTGGACAAACTTTTTTGCAGTGACACGGCATCAAAAAAACGGTTCGTCAGTTCGGGAAGGTAATAATCGTTGATATGGCGCATACTGAGCCGGGGAATAGTATGAGCATATAGAAAAGCGTAGCGGGTAAACAATTGCTGTTGGATGCGCTCAATGATCTTCATCTGATTGACCTGTAGCATACCCGTAACGAATACACCCATGATAACAAAGATGATCAGCAGGATGAGCGAAGTAGAGATAGCGCCCCCCAACACAAAGCTGATGATAGACTGAATACCCAAGGGCAGTGAAAGCTGCACCAAACCGGCGAAAACGGCATAGCTGTAAATAGAAGAAATTTCCTGCCGCTGAAAGCGCAGGATGGTGAATAACTTACTGATTGTAGTTGTCTTCTTTGTAGCCATAAGCAACCGGTAGAGGTTAAAAACAATGGGCAGCCTTGTTTTCCGGGGCGCAAATTATGCGAGCCCATCAATAAGACCTATTTGATTTGCTGCATAACTAATAGATACTCTTTATGTAAACGCTGTAGGAAACGTTAAAGTTCAACAGTCTGCCTGATGAAAGGGGGAAGGCAAAATGACGAAATGCCAATCTTCAGACTTAAGGTTTCACGCTGCTTTCTGTTGGTAAAGATGTTCTTGAAATTCTATAAACAGTCGGCTGATGTTTGCCACATTTCCCAAAACTTCTTTGGCGTCTTGCAAAGATTGATACTTGTTGGTCAGCAAGATGGGTAGTTTCTCCTGGTCGAGTTCGTCCACGCCTGTTTCTATGTATTTGCTCAAAACGAAAGTGATAAACTCTTTTTGTTTGTCGTTGAGTAATGCAAAAATGGTCGCTTCGGCTGCTTGGGCTCTGGCTTCTCTTGTCATTGCGATATAGTCACCATTAAAAACGTATTCCAACACATCATACAAGTCGCTTTTTTCCATATCTACCAACTTCTGCAAAGTCAGTAAATCGTCTTTTGGGAATCCTGCTGCATCTAAATTTTCCAACAAAACTTTTCTTGTCATTGGATTGCTCCACAGTTACCGCAACTCTTCTTCGTCTTTAAAAAGCTTGGGTAACTCGCCAAATAGGTTATTCAAAAATTCTTCTGCCGAAATCGGTTTACCGTCCGCACTCCAAAACGACGTGGAAATCATTGATTGAATTTCTCTTTCCTTTCCGTTTCGCAATTTGATTTTTATCTTCTGCTTGCGTTCGGTTTCAGTCGGTTCTTTAGGTCCTCTGGGTTTGTATTCGCCTTTAGGTTCTTTCACTCCACTTGGTTCTTCTTCCAAAGGTTCTCCGTCCCATTCAGGGTCTGAAAAATGTTTGTAGGCATCTACAAAGTCGTAAATGGTAAAAAACTCTTTGCCTTCAAACAGACGTGTGCCACGTCCAACAATCTGTTTAAACTCAATCATTGAATTGACCGGACGAAGCAAAACGATGTTCCGAATGTTCCTTGCATCTATGCCCGTAGAGAGCTTTTGCGAAGTGGTCAGAATGGTAGGGATTGTTTTTTCATTGTCCTGAAATTCTCTCAACAGTCTTTCGCCTTCTTCTCCGTCATTGGCAGTAACACGAACACAATAAAAAGGGTCTTTGCTTTTTGCATTTTGATTTACCAAATCCCGTATCAATGCTGCATGTCCTTGATTGGCACAAAAGATTATTGCCTTTTCGTTTTGGTTGGCTTCTTCTAAAAAGATGTTTACTCTTTTCGCTTCTCGCTCTACAATTTCAATCGTGCGGTTAAAGTCTTTTTCTTCATACAATTTGCCTTCTTCAATTTCTCCTTCCACAATCGTATCGTCCGAAGTATAGCGGTAATCGTCCAAAGTAGTTTTGATGCGTTTACCTTGAAAGGCGTTAAGAAACCGTCATTGATACCTTCTTTCAGCGAATAGATGTAAACTGGTTCGCCAAAATATTTGTAAGTATCAACATTGTCTTTCCGCTTAGGTGTGGCGGTTAAACCCAATTGCACTGCCGGACTGAAATATTCTAAAATGCTTCTCCAATTGCTTTCGTCATTGGCTCCACCACGGTGGCACTCGTCAATAATGATGAAATCAAAATAGTCGGCTGGATATTCGCCAAACGCTTCGAAAGGCTCAGCGACCTTTGGCTCATTTTCAGCTTTATTCTTCGAAAGTTTTATGAGTTGCTCCTTATCTCCTTTGATTAGAGCAATTTTCTTTACCCTGCTCCAACCTTGAACTTGTTTTTCCCTTTTAAATGCTAAATCTATTCTTTCAAATGATTCGTAATAAACTAATTTAATTGGAAAATGTTCCTTTGTGAATTTTGCTCCTTCACCACTTTTATGTTCTTCAATTCTTCTTTGCAAATTTTTTGTACTTCCCGTATAAAAACTCCCATCTGCACATTGAAGAATGTACATATAGCCTTGTTTTCCTTTTTCAACATTGAGAATTTCAGCAAAATCTTCTTTTTCATCCTTGGTGACTGAGCTTGTCGAAGTCATAAAGGTTTGAAAAATGGTAAAGAAAATGCTGCCGTTGGTGGACACTTTTCCGCTTTTCTTTATCTCGTTGGGTTTTATCCGCACCAAAGCATCTTCGGGAAATGCTGAAAATGAATTGTAGGCCTGGTCGGCTAAAATGTTTCTGTCTGCTAAAAATAAAATTCTCGGTCTTCTTGCCGGTTCGTTGGGTCGGTGAGCCTGTCGAACCGTCCAACGGGTTTGAAAAAGTTTCCACGCTATTTGAAAAGCGATTGCCGTTTTTCCTGTTCCGGTGGCAAGGGTCAGCAATATTCTTTCTTTGCCTTGTGCAATGGCTTCAACGGTGCGTTGAACGGCTATTTCCTGATAATATCTTAACTGCCAACTTCCACTTTTATCTTCAAAAGGAACATTGGCAAATTTTTCTCTCCACACTTCGACAGGCTCAGTGTGACTGCCTTTCGGAAAGGTTTTATTCCAAAGTTCGTCAGGGCTTAGAAAATCTGTTACCAAGCCTTCTTCGCCTGATTTCATACAGATTTGGTAAATGGCTTTTCCGTTGGTGTTATAGGTGGTTTCTAACTTTAGTTTCTCAGCATATTTCTTCGCTTGCATCACACCTTCCGCCACTTCACAGAAACTGCTTTTGGCTTCAATTATCGCAAGTTTGATGCCTTTGTAAACCAACACATAATCGGCAATTTCTCTTTTACCCCTGCCACCGCCTGCTTGAATTTTACCTGCCGTTATGTTGTATTCACGAAGGACTTTAGAGCCTTCCACAACGCCCCAACCGCAAGCCTTTAGTTTTGGGTCTATGAGTTCTGCTCATGTTTCTGCTTCGTTCATAATTTCACTTTTATCAAATGACCATCAAATAAAACACTATTGCTAATCAGTGTTATAGCAATGATAACATGCCTTGTCCTCAAATAACCATCAAATAAGATTTTAAGCCCAAAATGGTATGTAACTGGCATATTTTCTTGATATCTATTGAGCATCCTATCGAGTGTTTATTGATTTTCTTGCATATTTTGCTCAATAGAATACCGATTTTGTTTTGCAATCCCGAAGGGATGAAAAGATTATAGCTCAATGCAAACCAAAAGTCAACTAAACCCCGAAGGGGTGATATGTTTAATCTATTCATTCAAATAAATATTTTTCGTTGTATTCAATTTCAAATTTTTGAAGAAAACAAGGTATTCTTCTTTGAATGTTTTTTTCCTGTGATGTTCTTCCTGATTAGCAATGTTTTGATACACATTTTCAATTTGCGAATGAGCATAAGAGAATGCACAATATCCTTCCTGCCAAGAGAATTTTCCTTTGACGAATTTTTGTTCGTTAAAAAAATTGGAAGAATTGTTTTTAATGTCTCTCACTAAATCTGAAATGCTCATTGCTGGCTTTAAACCCACAAATACGTGAACGTGGTCTGCGTCACCATTTACGATAATAGGTTTTTGACTTTTGCCTTTAATGATCCCTGCAATGTATTTGAACACTTCATCTCGCCAAGGTTTTTGCAATAGGTTTTCTCTGCCTTTTACAGCAAAAACGCATTGGATATAAATTTGTGAAAATGTTCCTGCCATAATGCTATTTCACCCCTTCGGGGTTGGTTCGTGGGTGGTTAATCTTGTTTTCTATAATCTTGTCATCCCTTCGGGATTTTTCAATTTTTGGTTCGGCAGGCTCACCACCACGCAACTCCCCCGCAAATGCCTTTTGCAAGATGGATTTTTTCAACTCCTCCAAATCATCCATTTTCTTTTGATACACCGCTTCCAGCTTTTGTGTTTCGGCTCGCAGAGTATCTAATCGGCGGACGATGGTTTGTTGTTCAATTAAAGTTGGAAAAGGGAAATACTGATTTTCAAATGTTCCTAAATTGATGTTGTCTTGGGCACTTCCTTTTCCTAACTTTTGTAATTCTGCCTTGAAATATTGCAACAAGTAATAAGCAAAATTTAAGTCGGCTTTTTTCTCGTCAACTTCAAAACCGATGATACTATCAGGAATACAAGCATCAAAATCTAAAATTGCTGTCTCGGCTATGTTTGCAGCAATAGTTATGCAAATGGTTCCTTTCTTCCAAAGTTTACTTTGTGCTAATCCTGCTTCGTTATAAGTCTGGGTATAACTTGTAATGTATTTGTTTGCATTGCGAACTTCACCTGTTTGAATAAATGGATAGTTACCGCCATACAATCCTTCCCAATTTCTTGGTCTGTGTTTCGATTTTCCACGTCCAAAAACTTTTGCAACATCTTGTAATTTCTTTTTCTCCCAATTCCGATTCTCAAACACCCCCTGCAAATTGTCTGAACCTTGATTTTTTTGATTCGCCTGATTGCTTGATTTTTTATTGGGTTTAGAATCAGGGGCATCAAGAAAATCATTTGAATCAAGGTTCAGACTTCTTCTTTCAAACACCCCCTGCAAATAGCTTTCAAACAATTCTTTGGCGTTTTTGAGGTTTTGTTCGGCATTATTTCGACTTCGCTCAATAACCGCAAAGGCTTCATCTAAGATGGAAACGATGCGTTGTTGTTCGGGGAGAGGGGGAAGGGGGATTTGCAGCTCCTTTAATTTCTGTTTGTTTAAAGTTTTGCCTTTTACTTTTACATCACCTTCTGCTGCTTTATCCCAATCAAATAAACTGAAATAATAAAACAGAAAGTCTTTTGAAATTTTCTTGTTTAAATTCAATAAAGCCGCAGTCGCTTCATTTGTATATAAATCTGTTCCCGCAAAAGATACACGCCCCAAGGTTAGTTTGAAACTTAAAAGCATTGTGCCTTTCGGGATTTTTACAATTTCTTTTGCTCCTAAATCAGTAACCTGTTCCGCACTTTCAAAGATATATTCACCGTGTTTCAAATCAGAAATTGATAGCCACACGTTTCCACTTAATTTTTCCTTATCCCAAAACTTTGGATTTTTACGATAAGGCGTTTTGCCCAACTGAATTGAACAGATGTCTCCCAACTTCTTTATTTCCCAACCTTGCTTCATATTGTCTGAGCCATGATTTATAGGATTGGCTTGATTGCTTGATTTTTTTTCTGTCTTAATCATGTTAACCTATTAATCCTTTAATCATGGTCAGAATTTCGGCACTTGTTGTCTGAACCTTGATTTTCAAGATTGACGTGATTTCTTGATTTTTTTGATTTGTAATCATGGTAATTCGATAATCCTTCATAGTCATGGTTCAAGACTTCTTGTTGTTATTGTGAACACGTTTGAATTGCAAACTTTTTGCACCAAAGTTTATCAGCAATCCTATTTCCAAATTGTATGCTTCCACATAATTCATCGCCTGAGCCAAATGCACATCTTCTAAATTGATAATGGCTTTTATTTCTACCATTATTTTTTCTTCCACAAAAAAATCTACTCGCCTTGTTCCCACATCGTAGCCTTTATACTGCAAAGGCATTTCTTGCTCTCTGATAAAATTTATATTCTGCAATTGCATCTCAATAGCTAAGGCCCGTTGATATACCACTTCCTGAAATCCATTGCCTAAGTGCTTGTGCACCTCCATAGCTGCCCCAATAATTTTATGTGTTAACTCCTGCTCTTTCATTGTCTTGAACCTTGATTATTCTTGATTTTCTTGATAACTTGATTTTTCATTATCTCACTTATTGAAATCATGGTAATTCTTAAATCCTTTTAATCATGGTTCAAGACTATAATCCAATAATCCTGCTAATCACGGTTCGGACATTTTCGGCTTCTTCATCAAGCATTTGCATCTCTTCCAAAATCTCGTGTGGTGAGCGTAGTCGAACCACTTCTTTTTTGTTCGGGCTTTTTACGCTTAAATCAAATGTGCTTTGGTCAATGTCTTTCACATTTACCGTCCAGGAGTTTTCGCTATCGGCAGTCCCTTCGGCTCCGCTCAGGGCAAGTTTTTGCAGTGCTACAAATTCTGCCAAGTCGTTTTCGTTGAGTGGGTTGGTCTTGCCCAAATTGCGGTCAAGGTTCAACTGATAAACCCAAACTTTTTGCGTGGCTTTGCCTTTTTCAAAAAACATCACAACAGTTTTTACTCCTGCACCGGTAAAAGTTCCGCCCGGCAAATCCAACACGGTATGCAGGTTGCAGTTTTCCAACAAGGTTTTGCGTATGGCAACCGTGGCATTGTCGGTATTGCTTAAAAACGTGCTTTTGATGACCACACCTGCCTTGCCACCTGCTTTCAAAATTTTAATAAAGTGCTGCAAAAAGAGCGAAGCAGTTTCACCCGTTTTAATCGGGAAGTTTTGTTGCACTTCGGCACGTTCCTTTCCACCAAAAGGCGGATTGGCAAGCACCACATCATAGCGGTCTTTTTCCTGTATATCGGCAAGGTTTTCGGCAAGGGTGTTCGTATGTATGATGTTGGGAGCTTCCACACCGCGCAAATCATATTCATAATACCAATGATATACGCCAATGATTTTTTCTCCTTGCCGTAAAAGGTTTTCTTTTGAAGCGTTACCGTGTCTTTTGTTGAAAGCCCATTTTTGTTGAGGTAAGCAAAGGCTTCGCAAAGGAAACCTGCAGAACCGCAAGCACCGTCATAAATTTTGTCGCCAATTTTTGGGGCAACCACTCTTACAATGGTGGTAATGAGCGGACGAGGCGTGTAGTATTCGCCACCGTTTCGTCCAGCGTTGCCCATATTTTTGATTTTGTCTTCATACAGGTGGCTCATTTCGTGCTTCTCTGCATGGGTGCGGAAACGCAACTCGTCAATACGGTTAATCACTTCACGCAAATTGTAGCCGCTTTGTATGCGTTTTTTCAGTTCGCTGAAAATCTCGCCAATCTTGTATTCAATGGTGTCGGCACTTTCGGCATTTAGCTTAAACTTTTTGAGGTAAGGAAAGAGTTTGTTGTTTACAAAGTCGGTGAGGTCGTCACCCGTCAGGGCTTTGTGGTGGTCCAGTTTTCCAGCCCCCTCCCGACCTCCCCCGTCAGGGGAGGAGATTTTTGGCATTGCCCAAACTGTCCATTGATACTCTCTGTCAATGATAGGCGTGTAAGTCTTGCCTGTTAGTTCTGCTGCTGTGGCTCGGTCTTTCTCCAAGTCGTCCAAATATTTCAGGAACAAAATCCAGGAGGTTTGCTCTACATAGTCTAATTCACTACCGCAACCTGGTCTTTGTGAAGTATGTCGTCAATATTTTTGAAGGTTTGTTCGAACATTTGTTGCGGCGAAAAAAATTATGAAGTTGTAAATCTAATTAACTCCTACTGATCAAAGTAACACCCCCCATCCCCCACCGGAACGATTTTTTAGCATTGATTCCAAACTCATCCGTATGAACAGCGCAATAGGCATTTACGACACGCACGACAAGGCGGTGGATGCCGTAAAAAAACTCAAAGAGTCCAACTTCCCTGCAAGTCAGCTTTCCATCCTGGGGCGCGCAGATGTAGAAGTAGTGGACGAAGAAATGCATATACAGTCGAAAAACCCCATCAATCCTGCGGGCGTAGGCATTGGCACCACGGTGGGCGCAGCTTTGGGTATCCTCACAGGTGTGGGCGTATTCGCTATTCCGGGACTTGGCTTTTTGTACGGTGCGGGTGCACTGGTGGGAGCTATTGCCGGTATTGATTTCGGGTTGATTGGCGGTGGAATTGCATCGGTGCTCACTACGGTGGGGGTAAAAGACGAGGAGCACGAACGCTACAAGACAGAACTGGAAGAAGGCAAGTATATCCTTGTTGCGCAGGGAACGGAAGAAGAGGTGGCACGCGCACGGGAAATACTAGAGCAGCACGGTCAGTACAGTCGCGCATCCATCCACTAACGGGCACGTAGGCCAGAACTATCAAGGCGCTTTCCCTTTTTGCCCGCCTCACAGCACCGCTCTTTCCGAGAGATCGTTCTGCACAGCAGGAGTGTTCCGACAGGCCTGCTGCCGAAGAGCGCTATGCCTATTTTCATTTTATCTTTGACCCGATGAAGCTGCTTTTAGTTGAAGATGATGCAAGTCTGTCTTCCGATCTGAAATATCAGTTGGAAGCGGAAGGCTTCGAAGTGGATGCGGCATTCGACGGTATCATTGCAGAAAAACTCCTCAACCGGGTACGCTACGACTGCATTCTGCTCGATGCCAATCTACCGGGCAAAAATGGCTACGAGCTGCTTCAGTCTTGCCGGCGGCAACAGCTTGCCACACCGGTTATTATGATCACCGCCTTTGGAGAGATAGAAGACAAACTGCTGGGTTTTGAATCGGGCGCAGACGATTATATCACCAAACCCTTCTACTTTAAAGAACTGCTGGCACGGATCAAAGTGTTTCTAAAAAGATCGGAGCATTATACCGCCGCAACAGAGACACTGAAGATAGAGGACCTGAGTATTGACCTGAAAAGCAAACAGGTAAGCCGGGCGGGAAATATCATCAAGCTCACCGCACGCGAGTACGAATTGTTGCGATTACTGGCCGAAGCAGAAGGCAGTCCGGTATCGAAAAAGGATTTGCTGAGCAAAGTATGGGGAACCACCTTTGAAGGCAATACCAATACCATTGAAGTCTTTATCAACTTGCTGAGAAATAAAATAGATAAGCACTTTGAGCCAAAACTCATCAAAACACGCATCGGGTTCGGATATTATCTATCGAAAGATTAGCCGGCTGCGGCTGCGGAACAAAGTGTTTCTGGGCTTTGCTTTCAGCTATATTCTTGTCTTTGCGATCACCTTTATCGCCATCTACATCATTTCCGACAAATACCGACGCGAAGAATTTTATCAACGACTGGAAGACCGCACGATTACCACGTTCACGCTTTTGCTGGAAGTAGAACAGATCGACCACGACATTCTGCAGTTGTTTGACAAGCACACGATTAATAAACTGTATGAGGAAAAGACCCTCATTTTCGACCACAACGGAAAAGTGATTTATGCCAGCATTGATGATACCCGCATTGACTATCCCGAAGAAGTGCTCAGAAAACTGCAGGTGGGCGCCAAAGAACTGGAAATGATGGAAGGTGAATATGAACTTGTAGGCATTCGGTTTGAATATGGCGGTAAGACGTATTTCGGCATTACCAAAGCGTTTGATCGCTTTGGGCGCAGCAAACTTCAATTTCTCGGAATGCTGCTGCTCATCACTTTTTTTGTAGTAGCCGCACTATTTGTCTTTCTTGCGCGCTACCTCTCGGGGCTCATCACCAAGCCACTGGCAAATCTCGCCACCGCCATTGACCGTATCTCGCCCGAAGATTTGAGCCAGCGTGTAGCTGCGCCGGACTCTAACGACGAGGTGGGTTTTCTGGCGCATAAGTTCAATGAATTGCTCGACAAAGTAGAAAGCGCCTTCCGTTTTCAATACCATTTTATCCATCATCTGTCGCACGAACTGAAAACACCGCTTGCCGTGATGATGACCAATGCCGAACGTAGCATTGCCGAAGGTGGTGAAGAAAACCTCATCAATAGCCTGCAGTTTCAGAAAAATTCGCTGATGGAACTTTCTAACATCATCAACGCGATGCTGGAAATATCTAAGACCGAAACCCAGGCGAAACAGATACTTACCGACAAGGTGCGGATAGACGAGCTGCTGTTTGAATGTATGGACGAGATCAACCTGCTGAACAACAGTGTGCGCTTCGATTTCCGCATGGATGCCCATATCGAATCCAGCGAAAACCTTACGGTACTTGGCAACTACAGGATGCTGAAAATGGCGTTGATGAACCTGTTGAAAAATGCAGTGCACTACTCGACCGGCAGTAATCCGATCATTGAAGTGGGTCTGCAACCCCGAAGCATTGAAGTGAGTATAGAAAACGACGGCGCTGTTCTGGAGGATGATGAGCACGACAAAATCTTCAGACATCTTTACCGTGGCAGAAACAGCAGGAATGTAAAAGGTTTCGGATTGGGCTTAGTGTTAACGCATCGCATCACAATGTTGCACCGCGGAACGCTGCATTACGAAGTGACCCGTGAAGGAAAAAACCGGTTTCTGCTTACGTTGCCCATAGAGGGATGAGCCGCAATGGTACCTTCAGCCTGCGTGTTGCTGACTGTTACAGAAAACACAAAAACCTCTGAAAACAGCCGGGAGCGTCTCTGTCTTAAGGACCTTTTTAACTGTCTTAAGCTGTTCTTAAGCTGCATGCTTCTATCCTTGCGGCATGTACCTCCGCCGAATGATAGGGATCGTCCTGCTGGCTGCCGGCGCAACAAGCGCACAAACCACCGACACGCTTTCGCTTACGCTACAGCAAGCCGACAAACGATTTCTGGAAAATAATCTCGACCTCCTAGCATCGCAATACAATATCGCTTTGAATGATGCAGCGGTGGTGCAGGCAAAACTCTATCCCAATCCTGTTTTCACCGCCGATTTCAACGTGTACGATCCCGACAATCAAAAAACATTTCATGTAGATCGCAGCGGGGAAAAAGCTTTTGCACTAGAACAGGTGATCTTGTTGGGAGGAAAGCGTAAAAGTGAAATTGCCCTTGCCCGGCAAAACAGTAATCTGGCAAAGCTGGAATTCGAAGATCTGCTGCGCAACCTCAAATACCAGCTCCATACCAGCTTCTACGAAGTACGGCAGCAGCAGGTAGTGCTGAAAAAATTCAATGAGCAGCTCAAATTTCTCGACACCATCATCAGCAACTACGAGGTGCAGGTGCAAAAAGGGAATCTGCCGGTGAAGGAAGTAGTGAGACTAAAGGCGGTGTACCTCTCCCTCAATAACGAACGTGCCGAACTCCTCAGCAATCAGGCAGAAGAAATGGTAAAGCTCCGGTTGCTCCTGCGCACAGAAAGCTACGTTCATCCTTTGGTAAGGGAAAATGAATCTCCTGCACTTTCTAAAATGCCCACTCGCGATGAATTGCTTGCACTTGCTAATGAAAAACGACCGGACGTAAAAATAGCAGCGCTGCAAAATGACATTGCCGGACTAAACCTGCGCTATCAGAAACAACAGGCGATACCAGACATTACGCTCAACACATCTTACGATCAGCGTGGCGGTGCGTTCAACAACCAGGTGAACGGTGGCTTCAGCATTCCGCTTCCGCTGTGGAACCGCAACAAGGGAAATATACAATCGGCGCGCACACAGACAGATCTTGCCAGGCTGCAACAACAACAGAAAGAACTTGAAGTGCAGACCGAAGTAACATCGGCTTACGATGAGTTGCTGCGCAGCATCAGGGAGTACCGAAAGTCGCAGCAACTCTACAACTCGGATTTCGAAACCGTATTTCACGGCGTATCCGACAACTTTCAAAAAAGGAATATTTCACTGCTCGAGTTTGTAGATTTTATCGAATCCTACAACGAATCTATTGCCGAGCTGGAGCGCATCAAAATGCAACTGGCACTCGCAACTGAGAAAATAAATTTTGTCACAACCACTGAAGTATATTGACATGAAAAAGACCCAAAAACTTTTTGCCCTCGCAATTTGTGCCTTACCATTTGCCACCGGCTGCAGCCACAAGGCGAGCACTGAAGATATAGGCACCAGCTTTTCCATGAGCGATACCATGATGGCTAAATGTGAATTTGCCACGGCACAAACCGAACAGGTGAAAGCCGCAATGCGCCTCTTTGGTAAAATAGTACCAGACAATAGCAAGCAGGCAGAAATAGTGCCGGTAGTAGGTGGCAATGTGGTGAAAGTGTTTGTAGAACTTGGCGACTATGTAAAGCAGGGGCAGGTGCTGGCAACGGTAAAAAGTACAGAGGTTGCCGGATTTCAGAAAGACCGTCTTGATGCGCAAAGCGATCTGGCACTTGCCGAAAAAAATCTGCAGGTAGCAAGAGATATGTATGCCGGAAAGCTGGCATCGGAAAAAGATGTGATTGCTGCTGAAAAAGAATATGACAAGGCCCTTGCAGCAAAAAACCGAAGCAACGAAGTCTATAATATTTACAGTATTGGCAGCGGCTCGGTGTATAATATCAAAGCGCCGATCAGCGGATTTATCGTGAGTAAGAACATCAATCAGAATGAACAGCTCCGCAGCGATCGCTCGGATGCCATTTTCTCTATTGCACAAATTGATGAAGTATGGGTACTTGCCAATGTAAATGAATCCGACATTGCCAAAGTGCGCGAAGGCCTCGAGGCAGACATCACGACACTCAGTTATCCCGATAAAGTATATAAAGGACATGTAGATAAGATATTCAACGTAATCGATCCGCAAACCCATGCGATGAAAGTGCGGGTACGGATTCCCAATCAGGACCTTTCGCTGAAGCCCGATATGAATGCCACAGTAACATTGCGTTTCGAAGAACCCGCACGCATGATTGCCATTCCGTCTTCTGCTGTGATTTTCGACAAGAGTAAAAACTGGGTGATGGTGTTTAAAAGCCGCACCAATATTGAAACACGACTGGTAGAAATCTATCGGCAACTCGGGAACATCTCCTATGTATCCTCCGGTCTGAAAGATGGAGAGAAAGTGATCTCAAAAAACGGACTGCTTATTTACGACGCGCTCAACGACTGACCCACAACACCCTTTGATTCACTGACTACAACTTCATCCACTCCTACATGAACAAGTTCATTCGCAATATTGTCGCCTTTTCGCTGCGCAATAAAATGTTTACCTTTTTCTGGGTGGGCATTCTGGTCATTGCCGGCGTCATTAGTTATAAAAACCTCCCTATTGAAGCTTTCCCCGATGTCACCAACACGCAGATCATCATCGTGACGGAATGGAATGGCAGGAGTGCGGAAGAAGTAGAGCGATTTGTGACCACACCCATAGAAATTGCCATGAACTCCGTGCAGCGCAAAACCAATGTGCGCAGCATTACTATGTTTGGCTTGTCGGTTATCAAGATCATTTTCGATGATGACGTGGAAGACTTTTTTGCGCGGCAGCAAGTAAATAATCAGCTACGCAATGTGCAACTGCCGGAAGGCGTTGAGCCTGATGTACAGCCACCTTACGGACCCACCGGAGAAATATATCGTTATGTATTGCAAAGTCCGCAGCGCGATACCCGCGATCTGCTCACCCTTCAAAACTGGACCATTGACCGTCAGTTGCGCGCCGTGCCGGGCATCGCCGACGTAGTGGCTTTTGGCGGACAGGAAAAGATCTACGAAATATCGGTTGACCCCGCAAAACTTCAGATCTACGACCTAACTCCGCTCGAAATCTACACAGCCGTGAGCAAAGCCAACCTGAATGTGGGCGGCGATGTGATAGAAAAAAACGGACAGGCTTATGTAGTGCGCGGACTTGGCTTGCTTTCATCGAGAGCCGATATCGAAAACACCGTGGTGGATAACTTCAACGGCAACCCTGTGCTGGTAAAAAATATTGCCACAGTACAAGAGTCAAGCGCGCCGCGTGTAGGACAGGTAGGACTCAACAACAACGACGACGTGGTAGAAGGTATCGTGGTGATGCGCAAGGGTGAGAACCCGAGTGAAGTGCTGGAACGGTTGAAGGCAAAGGTCGAAGAACTGAACACAAAGGTGCTGCCGCCCGATGTGAAAATGAAGACCTTCTATGACCGCGACAACCTGATGCACTATTGTACCAAAACAGTGCTGCACAACCTGCTGGAAGGGATCATTCTCGTTACGGTCATCGTCTTTTTGTTTATGGCAGACTGGCGTACTACAGTCATCGTTTCTATCATCATTCCGCTCGCTTTACTGTTTGCCTTTATGTGCCTCAAATTAAAAGGCATGAGCGCCAACCTGCTTTCGCTGGGCGCAGTGGACTTCGGTATCATCATAGACGGTGCGGTGGTAATGGTAGAGGGGATTTTTGTTGCGCTCGACAACCTGGCGCATAAATGGGGAATGGAGAAATTCAATAAACTCTCCAAACTCGGACTGATCAAAAAGACCGGAAGTGAAATGGGCAAGGCAATCTTCTTCTCTAAGCTCATCATCATCTCTGCCCTGCTCCCCATTTTCGCCTTTCAGAAGGTGGAAGGTAAAATGTTCTCACCGCTCGCCTATACGCTTGGCTTTGCCTTGCTCGGCGCGCTGATTTTTACGCTCACGCTTGTGCCCGTGCTGTGCTCGATATTATTGCGAAAGGATGTTCGCGAAAAGGACAACAAATTTGTGAACGTCATCAACAAAATGGTAAGCAGCGGCTTTGCAAAGACCTTTGGCAACCGTCGTATCTCCTTCATTATATCCATCGCTATACTTGCACTTACGCTTTTCTCTACAAAGTTTCTCGGAACCGAATTTCTACCACCGCTTAACGAAGGCGCACTTTGGGTGGAAGCAAAACTGCCCATGAGCACTTCGCTTACCGAAACCGTGAAAATGGTGAGCGTGCTGCGCAAAGAACTGATGTCATTTCCTGAGGTGAATGGCGTACTCTCGCAAACGGGAAGAAGCAATGACGGAACCGATCCCAGCGGATTTTATTATGTGCAGATGCAGGTAAATCTAAAGCCGAAGGAAGAATGGAAAAGAAAGATCAGCACAGATGAACTGGTAGATCAGATGGATAAAAAACTGAAACATTATCAGGGCATTATCTACAATTATTCGCAGCCTATTATTGATAATGTGGCAGAAGCCGTGGCGGGTATCAATGCATCGAATGCGGTGAAGATCTATGGCGATGACCTCAATGAACTGGATGCTATCGCTAATCAGGTGATACCACAAATAGAGAATGTGCAGGGCATCAAAGATGTAGGCATTCTCCGAAACATCGGTCAGCCGGAAATAAGTGTAACACTGGACGAAGAAAAAATGGCAATTTATGGCGTGTCGAAAGCAGACGCGCAAAGCATTATTGAAATGGCAATAGGCGGTAAAACAGCAACAGTAAAATATGAAGGTGAAAAAAAGTTCGACATTCGCGTCCGTTACCTGAGAGAGTACCGGAAAGATGAAGACGACATTATGCGGCTGATGGTGCCTACCATGCGTGGCGATAAAGTGCCTTTGAAAGAAATTGCCGAGATCAGTAAAGTGACCGGACCGGCATTTATCTATCGCGACAATACCAAGCGTTTTATTGGTGTGAAGTTTTCCGTTCGCGATCGCGACCTGGGCAGCACTATTGCCGAAGCGCAGCGTAATGTTGCCAAGAATATAAAACTCCCATCGGGCTACAGCATTGGCTGGACCGGCGAATTTGAAAATCAGGTACGTGCAACAAACCGCCTGGCGCAGGTAGTGCCCATCAGTCTGGTACTCATCTTCGTGTTGCTCTTCATTATGTTTGGCAACATTCAGGATGCAACACTTGTGCTTGCCAACGTGCCTTTTGCGCTGGTGGGTGGCATTCTGGCATTGCATCTTACAGGCATGAACTTCGGCATTTCTGCAGGCGTTGGCTTTATAGCCTTGTTTGGTATCTGCGTACAAAATGGGGTGATCCTCATTTCGCAATTCCACAACAACCTTAAAGCAAAAATGGATCTTGAAACGGCGATAAAAGAAGGCGTGAGGGCAAGAACCCGTCCGGTGGTGATGACCGCACTGATGGCTGCTATCGGCTTGCTGCCAGCGGCTATTTCTACAGGCATCGGCTCTGAATCGCAGAAGCCACTGGCTATCGTCATCATTGGTGGACTCGTCACGGCAAGCATCTTTACGCTATTGGTGTTTCCCATCTTCTACTTCTGGGCGGTGAAGAAGAAGCACATGACGATCTGAAGATAAAGACCCGCGCTCAGAGGCGGAATGAGGGCATGCTGTACCATCGCAGAGGTAGGCTATGGCAGTCCGGCTCAGGGTTGGTGAGCTCCAGTGCAAAGGCACATTGCTTATCTTAGACCTCTATCAAAGCAAAGTGCTCATGCGAAAAATCGTTTTCCTGCTATGGTTCCTCGCCGCACAGATCAATACCTCGGCGCAAAGCCCACAAGCTGACAGCACTGTGAACGATACAACCCGTGTGGCAGAACAATTGCTGATGCAACAACAACAGCAAAAGATAGAGATCGGAAGAGCACACGTCTGAACTCCAGTCACGAACGGTTATCTCGTATGCCGTCTTCTGCTTGAAAAAA
>OFIS01000310.1_pt1 | contig 36830 bp, 36 predicted proteins | sample 1775071 | NCBI WGS metagenome assembly OFIS01 (sample SAMN08195774, study PRJEB24354) | sludge metagenome | isolation source: sludge from phenol fed wastewater aerobic bioreactor C | place: India: Nagpur | collected 2016-09-17
TTTTTTTCAAGCAGAAGACGGCATACGAGATAACCGTTCGTGACTGGAGTTCAGACGTGTGCTCTTCCGATCTGGTGGCGAAGGCGCATGAGGGGCAGCGGATGCTCATCCACGCCGGGAGCGGTGGGGTCGGCCACTTCGCGGTGCAGTTCGCGTCGTACTTCGGCGCGCACGTGATCGCCACCGCGTCCGGCGGCAAGGCGTCGTGGCTGCGCTCCCTCGGCGCGGCCGAGGTGATCGACTACACGACCACACGGTTCGAGGACGTCGTGCACGACGCCGACGTGGTGATCTTCGTTTATCGCGAGGAGTACTACCTCAAGAACAAAGAACCGAAGCTCGGCACGGAAGAGCACGTGAAGTGGGAAATGGACATGAACGAATCGCGCGGCAAGGCCGAGGTGATCGTGGCCAAGCAGCGTCACGGACCGACGGGCACCGTCAGCCTCGCCTTCCACGGCGAATTCACCCGCTTCTCCGATCTGGCGGAAGAGCATCACCTGCCGGAGAGGTTTGGTCAGGAGTGATTTCTTGTTCGTGCCCCCAATGAGAACGAGCCACGGTTCCCGCCAACAGGCGCGCGGGTAGACGCGTGGCCAAATCCCGCGTCCAGTTCATCTGCCAGAATTGCGGAACGGTGCATCAGCGCTGGGCCGGCAAGTGCGATTCCTGCGGCGAGTGGAACACGCTGATCGAGGAAGGCACCGCCGGCGGCATCGGCTCGGGGCCTGCCAACACGCGCAACGCCCGCAAGGGCCGCGCCGTGGTGCTGACGACGCTTTCCGGCGAGATCGAGGACGCGCCGCGCATCATCTCAGGCATCGGCGAACTCGACCGCGCGACCGGCGGGGGCTTCGTGCGGGGCTCGGCGCTCCTGGTCGGCGGAGACCCCGGCATCGGCAAGTCGACGCTGCTTACCCAGGCTGCCGCGGCGCTCGCTTCGAAAGGACACCGCATCGTCTATGTCTCGGGCGAGGAAGCGGTCGCTCAGATCCGGCTGCGCGCGCAGCGGCTTGGCGTTGCCGCCACGCCCGTGGAGCTCGCCGCCGAAACAAATGTCGAGGACATTCTCGCCACCATCGCCGACGGCAAGCGGCCGGACCTCGTCATCCTCGATTCCATCCAGACGTTGTGGACAGACCTTGCCGATTCGGCGCCGGGCACCGTCACTCAGGTGCGCGCCGCCGCCCAGGCGATGATCCGCTACGCGAAATCCACAGGCGCCGCGATCGTGCTGGTCGGCCACGTCACCAAGGAAGGCCAGATCGCGGGTCCGCGCGTGGTCGAGCACATGGTCGACGGCGTGCTCTATTTCGAGGGCGAAGGCGGCCATCACTACCGTATCCTGCGCACGGTGAAGAACCGTTTCGGACCGACCGACGAGATCGGCGTCTTCGAGATGTCGGACAAGGGCCTGCGTGAGGTCTCCAACCCGTCGGAGCTCTTCCTCGGCGAACGCCACGCGAAATCGCCAGGCGCCGCCGTCTTCGCGGGCATGGAAGGCACGCGCCCGGTCCTGGTCGAGATCCAGGCGCTGGTCGCGCCATCCTCTCTCGGCACGCCGCGCCGCGCCGTTGTCGGCTGGGACGGCTCACGGCTGTCGATGGTGCTGGCGGTGCTGGAGGCCCATTGCGGCGTTCGCTTCGGCCAGCATGACGTCTATCTCAACGTCGCCGGAGGCTACCGCATCTCGGAGCCCGCGGCCGACGTGGCGGTCGCCGCGGCGCTGGTTTCCTCCCTCACCGGTCTTGCCCTTCCGGCCGATTGCGTCTATTTCGGCGAAATCAGCCTTTCGGGCGCCGTGAGGCCGGTTGCGCATGCGCAACAGCGCCTCAAGGAAGCCGAAAAGCTAGGTTTCGGAAGCGCGGTTCTGCCCTTGGGCAGCGGGGAACTTGCCGGGGGGATTGGGGCCGGCGCTTTCCAGCCCACCGAGCTCGCCGATCTCGTCGCACGCATAGCCGGCTCAAGGCGTAGCCGTGTCGACGAGCAGGATTGATGCGGCTCATGCAGTGGGGCGAAGAACATGCCGATTACCTTGCTTGACGGAATTCTCGTCGGCTTCACCCTGGTCTCGGCAATGCTTGCCATGGTCCGCGGGTTTTCGCGCGAAGTCCTCTCCGTCGTCTCATGGGCGGCGGCCGCGGCGGCGGCCTTCTTCTTCTACAAGCCTGTGCTGCCTTACGTTCAGCCCTATGTCGACAACGACAAGATCGCCATGGCGGCCTCGGCGGGCGTCGTCTTCATCATCGCGCTGATCGTTGTCAGCGTGATCACCATGAAGCTCGCCGACTGGATCATCGATTCCAGGATCGGCGCTCTCGATCGCACGCTTGGCTTCCTCTACGGCGCGGCGCGCGGCATCCTGGTCGTCGCCGTGGCGCTGATGTTCTTCAACTGGCTGGCCGGGGCGAAGTCGCCCACCTGGATCGCCGAAGCCAAGTCGCGTCCACTGCTCGAATCGATCGGCAACAAGATCGAAAGCCTGATGCCCGACGATCCGGAAAACGTGATCCTGAAGAAGCTTAACAAGGCGACCAACGGCGCTGGAGCACCTGCCGCGACGGGCGCGCCGGCCACGGAAGCGCCGGCGAATGGCGATGACAGCAACACGCCGGCGCCGGACGACAGCGGCAACGACGCCGCGCCTGCGGACAACGCCCCGGCGCCGGCCAATCCCGCGCCAGCCAATTGATGCGCAGCGCCCGCGCCAGAAAGGCGCAGGCGATCATGTGAAAGGCGAGAGGACGCGCGTTGCTTTCGACGCGCGCACGCCTTATATGGCGGTTTTAGCGGAGCTTGAGCCCCAGATGGCAGACTCAAAGGCAGACGCAGGCGACGTGCTTTCCGCCGAGGCCGACGATCACTTCCACGACGAATGCGGCGTGTTCGGCATTTTCGGCCGGCAGGATGCCGCGGCTATCGTCACACTCGGCCTCCACGCCTTGCAGCACCGGGGCCAGGAGGCTGCCGGCATCGTCTCCTATGACGGCAGCCAGTTCCACGTCGAGCGTCATGTCGGCCTGATCGGCGACACCTTCACCAAGCAGCGGGTCATCGACAGCCTGCAGGGCAACCGGGCCATCGGCCACACGCGCTACGCCACGACAGGCGGCGCCGGCGTTCGCAACATCCAACCCTTCTTCGCCGAGCTCGCCGAAGGCGGCCTCGCTGTCGCCCACAACGGCAATCTCACGAATGCGCTGACCGTGCAGCGGGCATTGCAGAAACAGGGCTCGATCTTCTCCTCGACCTCCGACACCGAGACGCTGCTGCATCTCGTCGCCACCAGCAAGGAACGCGACCTCAATTCGCGCTTCATCGAAGCGGTGCGTCAGGTCGAGGGCGCATTCTCTCTGGTCGCGCTGACGGCCAAGAAGATGATCGGCTGCCGCGATCCGCTCGGTATCAGGCCGCTTGTCCTGGGCGACCTCGACGGCGCCTGGATTCTTGCCTCGGAAACCTGCGCGCTCGACATCATCGGCGCGCGTTTCGTGCGCGACATCAAGCCGGGCGAGATGGTCGTCGTCACGTCGAAGGGCGTTGAGAGCATCTTCCCCTTCGAACAGCAGAAGACCCGCTTCTGCATCTTCGAATATGTCTATTTTGCCCGCCCGGATTCTTCGGTCGAGGGACGCAACGTCTACGAGGTGCGCAAGCGCATTGGCGCCGAGCTCGCCAAGGAAAGCCCGGTGGAGGCCGATGTCGTGGTGCCGGTCCCGGATTCCGGAACGCCGGCCGCGATCGGGTTCAGCCAGGCTGCCGGCATCCCGTTCGAGCTTGGCATCATCCGCAACCACTATGTCGGGCGGACCTTCATCCAGCCCGGCGATTCGATCCGCCATATGGGCGTCAAGCTGAAGCACAACGCCAACCGTCGCATCATCGAGGGCAAGCGCGTGGTGCTGGTCGACGATTCCATCGTGCGCGGCACCACCAGCCAGAAGATCGTGCAGATGGTGCGCGACGCGGGCGCGAAGGAAGTGCACATGCGCATCGCCTCGCCGCCAACGCGCGCCTCCTGCTTCTACGGTGTGGACACGCCGGAGAAGTCCAAGCTGTTGGCCTCGCGCATGTCGGTGGCGGAAATGGCCGACTTCATCCGGGTCGATTCGCTCGGCTTCCTGGACATTGAAGGGCTTTACCGGGCGGTCGGCGAACCCGGCCGCAATGGCGAGCAGCCGCAATTCTGCGATGCCTGCTTCACCGGAGAGTATCCGACCCGCCTGCTCGATTTCGAAGGCCACGACAATGTGCGCACGCTGTCGCTGCTAGCGACCAGCGGGGCATAGCACCGCCCGACCATCCTCACGGAAGCTTTTGCATGACCCTCGACCTCTCCGGCCGCGTGGCGGTCGTCACCGGTGCCTCGCGCGGCATCGGCTATTTCATCGCCCGGGAACTGGCCGCCGCCGGGGCGCATGTGATCGCGGTTGCGCGCACCGTCGGTGGGCTGGAGGAACTGGACGACCAGATCAAGGCGGCTGGCGGCAATGCGACGCTGGTGCCGCTCGATCTCGCCGACATGGCCGGCATCGATCGCCTGGGCGGCGCCATCCATGAGCGCTGGGGCAAGCTCGACATTCTCGTGGCGAATGCCGCCGTGCTCGGCGTCATCTCGCCGATCGGCCATGTCGAGGCCAAGACCTTCGAGAAGGTCATGACCATCAACGTCACGGCCACCTGGCGCATGATCCGTTCGGTCGACCCGCTGCTCAGGCTGTCGGATGCCGGCCGCGCCATCGTCCTGACTTCCAGCCTCGCGCATTCGGCGCGCGCGTTCTGGGCGCCCTATGCGGCCTCGAAAGCGGCAGTGGAGGCGATGGTGCGTTCCTGGGCGCAGGAGACGCAAAGCCTGGCGCTGCGCGTCAATGCCGCCGATCCCGGCGGCACCCGCACGGCAATGCGCGCGCAGGCCATGCCCGGCGAGGATCCCGAGACGCTGCCGCATCCCTCGGAGGTCGCCAAGCGCATCGTGCCGTTGGCAAGCCCAGACCTGACGGAGACGGGCTTGATCTTCCAGGCCAAGCACAACCGCTTCGTCGCCTATCGCCTGCCGGAATAGAGGTCGCGCCAAGGGCTGCATCGTCGGTGCGAACAGCCTTCGAACGACGTCGATCACGCGACTGTAATATTGCAGCGCACACAGTCATGGCGGCCACGCTTTCGCCATTCCTCAAGAGTTGATAAGGTCCATCGACTCCCACAACAAACGAGGAATTCCCATGGCAGCTTCATCCGTAGCGTTGGTCTGGTATCTGGTGATTGCCGGCCCGCAAGGCGGCATGGTCGTGCTGCCAAGCACCTTCGACACGCGCGAGCAGTGCACCAACGCCGTCGCGGAGTATCAGAAGCAGCCGACCCCGTCCGGCTGGTCGGTACAGTGCGTACCGAGCGCCTCGCCCTTCACCGATGAAGGCGACAACGAAGTGCCATCGGCGCAATAGCCGGCACCTCTTTCAGACAGCAACAAGCTACCGGTCCCCTGAACCAGCAGAACGTTCAGGGGACCGTACTGATTCGGGCTGTGGACAGATCCACCGCCGTTCTCAGCGTTCGGCGCGGACCGTCAATTGGGGACGCTGGTTGATGGTCTGGAACACGACGCAGTAGCGCTCTGTGAGCTTGAGCAGCGAATCGATGCGTTCCTGCGGCTCGTCAGTGTCGAGATGGAATGTCAGCCGGATGGCGCGGAAGCCGACCGGCGCCTCCTTCGACACGCCGAGCGTGCCGCGAAAATCGAGATCGCCTTCGGCTTCGATCGTCGCATGTCCCAGTCTGAACTCCAGCGCGGTCGCCACTGCCTTGAGCGTGACGCCGGCACAAGCCACCAGCGCCTCAAGCAGCATGTCGCCGGAGCAGAGCTCAAGCCCCGAGCCGCCCGTTGCCGGGTGAAGACCGGCTATGGCAAGGGCCCTGCCCGTCTCGACCTTGCAGGCGATCGACTGGTCATCGATGCTGCCCTTGGCGCGAAGCGTTATCAGCGCGCGCGCGGCGTCGTCGCGATAGGCGGCCTTGAGCGGCGTCTGCATGGCTTTCAGTGCGGTCGCGTCCATCTTTTTGCCCTTTCGATGGTCTTTTCCCTTGATAGCACTGTCTGGCGGTCGCACGCGAGGGAAGACGGCGCGGGGGGGGCGTGGCGCAGCCATCCCAAGCCAGCCCCTTTGACTTAGACTGCCCCACCATAGGTTTGCACAAATCGTTCCCTGGAGGTGTCATGCGGACCACATTGAAATTCGTTCCCCTCATCCTCCTGTCGCTTGCCGCCCTGGCGCAACCGGTCCTTGCCGAGCCGGCGGAGCGCCCTGCCCCGACGGGCGGCGTGCTGTCGCTGCTGCCGCAGCCGCAGGTAACCAACCATTCCGTGACGATTGCCGGACGCAAGCTGGACTATCAGGCCAAGGCCGGCACGATCTCGTTGCTCTCCGGCAAGGGCGAGATGACGGCCGAGATTTTCTATGTCGCCTATACGCTGCAATCGACCACCCCGGGGAAGCAGCGTCCGATCACCTTCGTCTTCAATGGCGGGCCAGGTGCCGCTTCCGCCTACCTGCATCTCGGCGCGATCGGCCCGCGCGTCATAGCGACCGGCGCGGACGGAGAATTCCTGCCGCCGCCGCAAAAGCTCATCGACAATCCCGACAGCTGGCTCGACATGACCGACCTCGTCTTCGTCGATCCGGTCGGCACCGGCTACAGCCGCGAGGCACCTGGCCAGGACACGAAGGACTTCTGGGGCATCAACCAGGACGCCAGTTCGGTCGGCGCCTTCATCCGGCTCTATCTGGCGCAGAATGGCCGTACCGGGTCGCCGCTCTTCCTCGCCGGCGAAAGCTATGGTGGCTTTCGCGCCGCGCTGCTCGCCAGGACGCTGCAGGAGGACGTCGGCTTGGACCCGAGCGGCGTCGCGCTGGTTTGGCCGGCGCGGGAGTTCATGCTGGTGCGGCCGGACCAGTTCGACCAGTTGCATTGGGCGCTTGAACTGCCTTCGCTGGCGGCGGCGCGCCTCGCCGCCGACGGTGTCACCGGGGATACGCTCAAGCAAAGGCTCTCCGAGGTCGAGCACTATGCGCTTGGCGACTATCTCAGCGCCCTCAACAGCGGGCTCGATCAAGGCGGCAAGCAGGCGAGCGGTCGCGTCGCGGAGATCACCGGACTGCCGCTCGATCTCGTGCAGCGCAACTTCGCCCGGGTACCCACAGGCCTCTTCGCCCGCGAGTTCCAGCGCGCGAAGGGCAAGGTGCTGAGCCCCTATGATGCTACGCTCGGCACAGCCGACATCGCGCCTGAAAGCGCTCGCATCGCCGGCCCCGACCCGGTACTGGACCGCAGCGTGCCGGTGCTGACGTCGGCCTTCGTCGCCTATGCGCGCGACGAGCTCAATTATCGCACCGACATCAGCTATCGCTTGCTCAATGGCGAGATCAGCCGCAACTGGGACTATGGCACATCAGGCCAGGGCTATGCCGGCGTGATGAACGACCTGCAGCGGGCGCGCGCGCTCAACCCTGCCCTCGGCGTCGTCATCGTCAATGGCTACACCGACCTCGTCACGCCCTATTTCGCCTCACGCTACCTCGTGAACCAACTGCCCTCGCTTGCCGACACCAAGCCGATCCGGCTCGACGTCGTCGAGGGCGGCCACATGATGTATCTCAGGCCGGATGGAAGGCGCGCGCTGAAGGAGGCGGCCTCCGAGCTCTACCAGACAACGCAGTAGGCAAGGCGTTTGGCTTTGGCGCAATGACAGAGGAAAGCCGCGTCACGCTTTCCTGAAATTGCGCTATGCCGTTTTGTCTCGCAAGCGATCCCGTGCCCGCATGAGGGCAAAGCCAAGCAGGTTCTCCCCTCGCCAGAGCAGGGGATTGGCGGCCTTTTTATCATCGGCGGCGAGACCTATACCCCAGACGCGATCCACAGGGCTCGCCTCGACCAGCACGTGGTCACCGGTGGCGAGCAAGAACTCGCCCAAGTCCTTGTTCTGGCGAAATTTCTGAAAACTGCCCTCGGCGACGACGTCGCGTTTCTCCCGATCCCAAATGGCTCCGTCGAAACCCTTGACCTCCCGCCCCATTTGCTTCGCCTGCTTGGGACTTCCCGCCTCCAGTATCCGCACGGCCATCTGCTCGTCGCCAAACAAACGCGCCTTGGCCGCCATCATCCAATGCTCAGCCGTTGGATAGCGCGAGCCATCCACCGTAAAGGGCGCTGGCCACCACTGACTGAAGCAGGAGGACGTCAGACGGCCATCCTTCGTTGGCTGATGGCCCCAGAAAAACAACAGGCGCGGGCGCGCTTTCGAACGGAAAGCTTCTTCAAGCCAGGAGCGATCGTATGTCATGCGAACAATTGCCTGCTATTTTGCGATGAGCTTCAGACGATAGCATCGCAAGGTCGGAATACCATTCCTGCCCCAACGCAAGGCTGGCGCTGGTGCAGCGCCGGGCGAGCTTTCGCTCCTATAGGTTGGCGCGCCGGGCCGGAACAGGTCCGAGTCTGTTTCAGGCAATAATTACAAGCCGATAACTCATGGCCGATGTCGTCGTCCTCGAAAGCCGGGAAAGGGTGCTCAGCGGCATCTTGCTGACGGGCGCCGCCTATTTCCTGTTTTCGGCGCAGGATGCCTCGATCAAGCTGCTCGTCGCCGGCCTGACGGTGTGGCAGATCATGTTCTTTCGCAGTGTCGCGATCCTGATCGGCAGCATGGCCATTGGCGGGCGGCGGCTTGTCGAGGACAGCGCACGCTCCGCGATCGTCTGGCCGATGTTCCTGCGCAGTGTTTTCACCCTGGCGGCATGGATCTGCTACTACAATGCCGCGCGTAGCCTTCAGCTCGCGGAACTCACCACCATCTACTACGCTGCCCCGATCATCGTGACGATCTTTTCCGTGATCCTGCTGGGCGAGAAAGTTCCCGTCCCGCGCTGGATTGCCGTCCTAGTCGGTTTCGTCGGGGTCTTTATCGCCTGCGACCCGACCCGCCTCGGCCTGTCCACGCCGGTGCTGCTGGTGCTGGCGGCGGCGGTGCTGTGGGGCGTGGCGATCGTGCTGATGCGCAAGACCGCGCTGCAGGAGCGCACCATCATCCAGGTCGTGCTGAACAACGCCTTCTTCCTGGTTTTCTCCATCGTGCCGGCCCTCCTTCTCTGGCAACCGATGACATCGGTCCAGCTCGCGTTGCTGCTCGCGGTCGGCGCGCTGGGAGGGATCGCGCAGTATCTCCTGTTCGAAGGCATGAAGCGCGCGCCGGTGTCGATCGTCGCGCCATTCGAATACACCTCGCTGATCTGGTCGTTCACGCTGGGCTACGCCATCTGGGGCGACGTGCCGCGCTCGGAGGTCTTCAGCGGCGCCGCCTTGATCGTCTCGGCGGGCCTGATCATCATCGCCAGCGAGCATTTCCGCAGGCGAACGTAGCCAGGCCACAAGGTCGCCGTCTGCTGACAGTATGGTGTCAGGACGAGGCAATGTAGTCTGGCCGGGCGACGAGGAACCACGACATGGCGACCAGGACCGAGCCGGCGACTGAAAGAACCCTCGGCATCGTGCTGGTGTCGTCGTCGGCCGCCGTCTTCGGTCTTACCGGCGTCCTTACCAAATCGATCCATGCCGACCCGTTGACCATCACCTGCTGGCGCGGCTTCGTCGGCTCAATCCTGATAAGCCTCTATGTGTTCTGGCGCCGCCGCGACACCGGCGGCAGCCTCAGGCTCGGCTGGCGCGGCTGGCTGCTCGCGGTTGAAGGCGCCGCCGCCAGCATCGCCTTCATCTCCGCCTTCAAGTTCACCTTCGTCGCCAATGTGGCGGTCATCTACGCCACGGCGCCGTTCATCGCCGCCCTGCTTGGCTGGCTGCTGACACGGGAGCGTTTTCGAACGCAGACGATGCTGGCCGCCGCCGTATCGATGTGCGGCGTGGCCATCATGGTCTGGTCCGGCGTCGGCACGGGCAACCTTTTCGGCGACGGGCTCGCACTGCTCATGACCGTGGGCAGCGCGCTCTACATGATCATGGTGCGCGCCTTTCGCGACACGCCGGTCGTCTGGGCCGGCGCGGTCTCGGCCTTCCTGCTCTTCCTGCTCGGCTGGCTGGTGACGGACCCTCTCGCCGTTTCCCGCCATGACGCTGTGCTCCTGGTCACCTTCGGCGCGTCCTTCGCACTGGCCTCCGTCCTGTGGACCGAGGGGGCACGACTTATCCCGGCCGCCGAAAGCGGGCTGCTCGGCTCCGCGGAGGTGCCCTTTGCCATCCTGTTCGCCTTCCTGTTCCTGGCCGAGATTCCCCCACTGCCCAGCATGATCGGCGGCGCCATAGTGCTTTGCGCCGTATTCGCCCATGCCGGACGCGACTGGCTGATGGCGAGGCGGGCCCGCTCCCAACGAATCACGCAGCAGCAGGCCGTTGCCGAAAAAGAAACCTTCAACGTCACGGAACCATCATCCGGCTGATGCATTCTATAGGCGACGGGCCATCCCCCCCTAGTCCCCCCAAACCCCTCGGCCCGTCACACCTCCAGCCGACCGCAAGGTCGGCTTTTTCTTTGGTGATCCACCAAGGCAGGTCCTGCATTCTTTCGGTGGCGGCCAAGCGGGACAGCTGTCGCGCATTGACGTCGTGCGCACTTCCGCTACCCTCTCCGCGAAACGGCCGCGAAGAGCCGCGACAAGAACATCGTTGGGAGAGAGCGGCATGATCCTGACACTGGCGCTGGTCGCGGGCCTCGTCCTGGCCTGGTTGCTGATCGGCGTGATCGAGACAGTGCGCCTTGGCCTGCGCTTCCCACAGGCGCTGCTCTACGTGCCGTTCAAGCTCGCATACCGGATTGCCGACGAACGCGTCCGGATCGCGCGAGAAGCCGCTACACCGGTGATCTACGTCATATCGCATCAGTCGCGCCTCGAGCCGGCACTGATGCTGTCGCTGCTGCCGGACGACACACTGCACATTCTCGACGAGTCTTCCGCCAAGGCGCCGTGGCTCGAGCCATGGCGGGAGCTGGGGCGTACCATAGCCTTCAACGCCGAGCACGTGTTCGTCAGCCGCAGGCTGGTGCGTGTGTTGAAAGGCAAGGGCCGCCTCGCCGTCTATCTGCCGGACGCCGTCGAACCGGACGTGAAGTCGTTCCGGCTCTACCGGGCGATCACGCGCATCGCCATGCAAGCCAACGCCAGCATCGTTCCGGTCTTCGTCGCCGGCGCGCGCGACCTGCCCATGTCGCTGACACCGGCGGACAAGGCTCCACGCCGCTGGTTCCCGCGCCTGTCGATCAGCGTGCTCGAGCCGATGACGATCACCGATTTGCTGGCGCGCAACCCCGATCAGGCCTCGAACACCAACGCGTTGTTCGACCGTTTCGCCGAAGCCCGGCTCTATGGCACAGATCTCGACCGCGGCCTATTCCTGGCGATGCGCGACGCCGCGACCAGGGTCGGCGCATCGAAGCCGATCATCGAGGACGTCATTTCAGGCTCGCTCAGCTATCGCCGGCTCTTTATCGGAGCGCGCATCCTCGGCCGGCGTTTCGAAGCCGTGACCGCGCCCGGCGAGGCGGTCGGCGTGCTCCTGCCCAATGCCAATGGCGTCGTGATCTCGTTCGTCGGCCTGCTTTCGGCAGCCCGCGTCGCGGCGATGATCAACTATACGGCCGGCCCCGCGAGCGTGACAGCCGCGATCCGCACCGCTGTCATCCGCACCGTGGTTTCGTCCCGCGCCTTCATCGAGAAGGCCGATCTCGCCAACATCGTCGCAGCCGCCGAGGCAGGCGGCGCGAAGATGCTCTGGCTGGAGGACGCGCGTGCGAGCGTAACCGCGCTCGACAAGGTTGCCGCAGCACTTTTCTGGCGCTTCCCGCTGCAGCGGCAGGAGGCCTCCAAGCCGGCGGTGATTCTGTTCACTTCAGGCTCGGAAGGCGCGCCGAAGGCGGTCGTGCTGTCGCACCGCAACCTGCTTGCCAACGTCATGCAGGCGGAGGCGCGCATTTCGGTCTCGCCCGCCGACATTCTGCTCAACGTGCTGCCCGTCTTCCATTCCTTCGGCCTGACGGGCGGCACCATCCTGCCGCTTGTGCTGGGCGTGAAGCTTTTCCTCTACCCCTCGCCGCTTCACTACAAGATCATCCCCGAGATCGCTCGCAAGGTGAAGCCGACCGTCATGTTCGGCACCGATACGTTCCTCGCCAACTATGCCCGCACGGCCAAGGACGGCGACTTCTCCAGCCTGCGCTTCGTGGTGGCGGGCGCCGAGGCGGTAAAGGCGGAGACGCGCCGCGCCTACCGCGAGCGCTTCCAGGCCGAGATCGTCGAAGGGTTCGGGCTGACAGAGGCCGCACCGGTGGTCGCGGTCAATACAGCCATCCATGGCCGCGACGGCACGGTGGGGCGCCTGTTGCCGGCGATCCGCATGAAGCTCGAGCCAGTCGAAGGCATCAGCGATGCCGGCCGGCTGTGGCTCGACGGGCCGAACATGATGATGGGCTACATGACGGCGGACAGGCCCGGCGAATTGCAGCCCCTGAACGGCTGGCACGATACGGGCGACATCGTATCGGTCGATAGAGACGGCTTCGTCACCATTCGCGGGCGCGCCAAGCGCTTCGCCAAGATCGCCGGCGAGATGGTGTCCCTCGGCGCGGTCGAGATGCTGGTGCAGTCGCTATGGCCGGAGGAACATCACGCTGCCGTGGCGGTGCCGGACAAGCGGCGCGGAGAGCGCATCGTGCTGGTCACCACCGCCCATGACGCCAGCGCCGAGGAATTGCGCCAGTTCGGCAAGAAGGCGGGCGCGGCCGAACTGATGGTGCCCAACGACATCGTCAAGGTCGAGGAGATCCCGGTCCTGGGATCGGGCAAGACCGACTACATCTCGGCTCGCAAGCTGGCGATCGACCGGCTGGGTTTGAGCGCTGCGGCATAAGCGCCACGTTCTCTGCCCCCTTGAGGCGGAGATGGTCGCGAAGCGGCCAGAGGGGGCGGTTCGACCGGGCGACATCTCCCCGCGAGTGGGGAGAGACTGTCCGCTACCCGATATCCGAGGGCGGCACCTTCTCGCCTTCCAGCCGCGCCCGCTTCGAATAGGCGCGGACGGAAAATGGCAGGAAGACAAGATAACCGGCGACCGAAGCGGTCAGCGTGTGCCAGGGATAAGCCATCAGCAACAGGACGTAGAGCACGACGCCGAGAATGACCGGCAACACCTTGTCGCCCGGAATCCTGACGCTCTTGCCGGAATAGACCGGCAGCCGGCTGACCAGCAGGAAGGCGACCAGCACCGTGAAGCCGCTGGCTATGAAGGCCGAGCCACGGCTCGGCTCCACGCCGAGGCGCAGGAAATAGAGATAAAGCGGCAGCATGACCAGCACGGCGCCCGCCGGCGCGGGAACGCCCACGAAATATTCGGTCTGCCAGGCCGGCTGGTCGGTCTCCTCGGTCAGCACGTTGAAGCGGGCAAGCCGCATGCCGCAGGCGATGGTGAACAGCAATGCCGCGATCCAGCCGGGCGAGCCGGCCTTGTCGAGCAGGAACGCATAGAGCACCAGCGCCGGCGCCACGCCGAAATTGACGATATCGGCAAGCGAGTCCATCTGCGCGCCGAACTTGGACGTCGCCTTCAGCATCCGCGCCAGCCGCCCGTCGATGCCGTCGAGGAAAGCGGCGAGCAGCACCATGACGACCGCCGGCTCGAAGCGATTCTCGAAGGCGAAGCGAATGCCGGAGAGGCCGGCGCAGATCGCAAGGACGGTGACAAGGTTGGGCAGCACCATGCGCATCGGGATTTCCCGGATGCGCGGACCACCACTTCCGTGCGGCTCGAATTTGCGAAATGGCGCGCCCATCGGTCAGGAAACCCGGACGAGCGGCGTTCCGGCGACACCGCCGAATTCGGCGAGCACGGTTTCACCGGCGACGGCGGTCTGACCGACGGCAACGCGGGGCGTCGCTGCGGCGGGCAGGAAAACGTCGACGCGCGAACCGAAGCGGATCAGGCCGAAGCGCTCGCCGATGGCGATGGACGTGCCCGTCTCGGCCCAGCAGACGATGCGGCGCGCAACCAGACCCGCGATCTGCACGGCGGCGACCGGGCCATGCGGGCTGTCGATGACGAGGCCGTTGCGCTCGTTCTCGGTACTTGCCTTGTCGAGTTCGGCATTGAGGAACTTGCCCGGACGGTGCTCGATCCGCGCGATGCGGCCACGCACCGGAGCCCGGTTCACGTGGCAGGAAAAGACGTTCATGAACACCGAGATGCGGGTCATCTCGCCAGCGCCGAGGCCGAGTTCGCGCGGCGGCACGGCCGGACCGACTGCCGAAACGACGCCGTCGGCCGGACTTACCACCAGTCGATCGTCGACAGGCGTCACACGCTCCGGATCGCGATAGAAATAGGCGCACCACGCCGTCAGGATCAGGCCGATCCAGAACAGGATCGACGAGAAGTAGCCCAGGACGAGGGTCGCCGCGCCAAAGGCGGCAATGAACGGATACCCCTCGCGATGGATCGGAACGAAAGCGTTTTTGATCGTGTCGACAAGGCTCATAGGGCTGGGGGCGGTCCCTGTTTCCGATCCGGCCTCAATAGCTGAAAGCCCCCCTCCCCGCAACGCAACAATGGTGGCGGGCCGGCAGCGACGAAAGCCCCGCGCACGGCCTCAACTTTCCGTGTGCACTGTCGGCAACCGTGCCTTTCGCTCGTCCTTGGCTAGACAGCGCGCCAGGGGAGCCACCCATGCCATCATCGAACGCCGCCACCCGAAAAGCCGGAATCATCGCCAAAGGCCTCGCTTTCGGCGAATCTCCACGCTGGCATGACGGTCGGCTGTGGCTCTGCAACTGGGGCACCGGCCAGATCGTGGCCGTGGGCGAGGGAGGAGCCTGCGAGGTGATGCTTACGACGGGCGCCGTGCTGCCTTATTCGATCGACTGGCTGCCGGACGGGCGGCTTCTGGTGATTTCAGGGCGGGAGGGCATCCTGCTGCGGCGGGAAACCGACGGAACGCTGGTCACCCTCGCCGATCTCAGGGGCTTGTCGCAGAACCCCTGGAACGAAATCGTGGTCGACGGACGCGGCAACATCTACGTCAATGGCGGCGGCCCGGCCGCCGCGCCGGGCGAACATTTCGGACCAGGCACCATTGTGCTGGTCACCTCGGACGGCGCGATACGGCAGGTGGCCGACAACATCGCTTTCGCCAACGGCATGGTGGTGACGCCGGACAACCGAACCCTCATCATCGCCGAATCCCACGCCAGGCGGCTGACCGCCTTCGACATCGCCGGGGATGGGAGCCTCGCCAACCGTCGTATCTGGGCCGATCTCGGCGGCGACCATCCCGACGGCATCGTGCTCGATGCCGAAGGCTGCGTCTGGTATGCGGACGTGCCCAATCGCCATTGCGTCCGGGTGCGCGAGGGCGGCACGAAGGTCGAAACAGTGCCTGCCGATCGCGGCTGTTTCGCCTGCATGCTTGGCGGCTTCGAAGGCCGGACGCTCTACATCCTCGCCGCCGAATGGCGTGGCTTCGAGCACATGGTGAGCGACGCCCGCACCGGGCAGGTGCTGAGCGTGGACGTTTCCGCCGCCGGCGCGGGATGGCCGTCCCGCGGTTTCGGCCTATAGTTGGCTATGTTCGACGCCCAGACGCTCATGCGCGGCCGGGAACGCTGCGCCTACGACACCTCCGACGTGCGGCGGCGCACGACGACACCGAGTTCGTCAGTCTCGCGGGCAATCCGCAGCCGCTCCTCGGCTTCGGTCGCCTCGCGCTGGCGATCCCACATGGAGGCGTAGAGCCCGCCCTGGCGCAGCAGCGTGACATGGGTGCCGCGCTCGGCGATCTGGCCGTCCTTGAGCACGATGATCTCGTCGGCCAAGATCACCGTCGACAGGCGGTGGGCTATCACGATGGTGGTGCGGCCCTTGCTGACCAGATCGAGCGCGGCCTGGATTTCCTGTTCGGTGTGGCTGTCCAGCGCCGAGGTCGCCTCGTCGAGCATCAGGATCGGCGGCGCCTTGAGGATGGTGCGGGCAATGGCCACGCGCTGCTTCTCGCCGCCGGAGAGCTTCAGGCCACGTTCGCCGACCATGGAGCGATATCCCTCTGGAAGCCGCTCGATGAACGGACCGATCTGGGCGAGTTCGGCCGCCTTGTGCACCTCCTCTTCGCTGGCGCCAATGCGACCGTAGCGGATATTATAGGCGATGGTGTCGTTGAACAGCACGGTGTCCTGCGGAACCATGCCGATCACCCCGCGCAGGCTTTCCTGGGTGACGTCGCGTATGTCCTGGCCGTCGATCATGATGGCGCCGCCCTGTATGTCGTAGAAGCGGAAAAGCAACCTCGAAATCGTCGACTTGCCGGCGCCGGAGGGGCCGACGATGGCGACCGTCTTGCCGGCCGGCACCTCGAAGCTCACGCCCTTCAGTATCTTGCGGTTCGGGTCGTAGGAGAACTGCACATCGCGGAACTCGACCTTGCCGGCCGAGACCGCAAGCGGCTTCGCATCAGGCTTGTCGACGATCTCCTGCGGCACGTCGAGCAGGTCGAACATGTGCTCGATGTCGGTCAGGCCCTGGCGGATCTCGCGATAGATGAAGCCGATGAAGTTGAGCGGTACCGAGAGCTGGATCAGCATCGCGTTGATGAACACGAAATCGCCAACGGTCTGCGTGCCTGCCTGCACCTCCAGGGCCGACATGCACATGACGATGACCGTGCCGAGACCGTAGATGACACCCTGGCCGAAGTTCAGCCAGCCGAGCGACGTCCAGATGCGGGTGGCGGCGATCTCGTAGCGCGCCATGGAACGGTCGAAGCGCTCGGCTTCCATCTGCTCGTTGTTGAAGTACTTGACGGTCTCGAAGTTGAGCAGGGAGTCGATCGCCTTGGTGTTGGCGTCGGTGTCGCTGTCGTTCATGTCGCGACGGATCGAGATGCGCCAGTCGCTGGCCCTGACGGTGAACCAGACATAGATCCAGACGGTGACCGCCACCACGGCCACGTACTTCCAGCCATAGGTATAGGCGAAGATGCCGGTGGTCAGCGCGAACTCGAGAACGGTCGGCGCCGTGTTCAGCATGATGAAGCGCACGATCGTCTCGATGCCCTTCGTACCGCGCTCGATAATGCGCGACAGGCCGCCGGTGCGGCGCTCGAGATGGAAGCGCAGCGACAGTTCATGCATGTGGACGAAGGTGCGGAAGGCAAGCTGGCGCACCGCGTACTGGCCGACCTGCGCGAAGAGCGCGTCACGCAACTGGTTGAAGCCGAGCTGAACCAGCCGCAGCACGTTGTAGGCGACGACCAGCATGATCGGCGCCAGCAGGAAGGCAGGCAGCGGCGGCGGCGTTCTCGTCACCCCGGCCAGCGCGTCGGTCGCCCATTTGAAGAAATAGGGGCCGGCGACCAGCGTCACCTTGGCCACGACGAGAAGCAACGTCGCCCAGGTGACGCGCGCCTTGAGGTCGGCCCGATCGGCCGGCCACATATAGGGCCACAGGTTGCGCAGCGTCTTGAGCGTGCCGGCGTTTTCGGAAACGGTTTTTTCGGCCATTTTTCTTACTTTCTTTCCGCCGGTCCGGGGCAGCAGCTGTCCACGAGCGTTGCCAGCGAGGAGGACACGCCGGCAAGCGCGGCGCGGTCGACCTCGTAGCGCGAGCGCTGCCGGTCAGGCTCGAACCGAACCAGCCCGGCGGCGACCAATATCTTCAAATGTTGCGAAACGGTCGATTGGGCGAGGTCGAGATGGTCGACGACCTCGCGGCAGCAGCAGAAGTGGCTGGCTGCGATGTGTTTCAGGATCTCGATGCGCGCCGGGTGCGCCAACGCGGCAAGCCGGACGGCCATGGCACGGCTATCCGGCGTGCATCCTCCGGCGATATCTGTCGCAGTCAGGGATTCGCTCATCGTTCATCGGCGATAAACGATGAACGATGACGGGGCAAGCTAGGCAATCGGTCAGGTGAGATAACATCCCTTGGGGGAAGGAGCCAGTTGGCCTTACTCGGTCTTCGCCGGCACCGTCGTCATCTGATCGCCCATCGCCTTCATGTCGGCAGCCTCGCCTTCCGTCGACTTGCCGGGCACCTTGAACACCTGGCCCGGCCAGATGCGGTCCGGATCCCTGATCTGGTCCTGGTTGGCGAGATAGATGGTCGAATAGCGCACGCCGTGGCCGTAGACGCGCCGCGAGATGCGCCACAGCGTGTCATGACGACGGATGATGACGGCGCCGTCGGCATGTTCGAGCTTGGGCGCGACCGTCTCGGGCACGTCGGTGGCCGGCGTCGCTTCCGCCAGCTTGGCGGGCGCCTCCGCGGCAGGAGCCGGCGTCGCGGCCGGCTTGGCCTCCGCCGCAGGCGCTGCAGGCGCTTCGGCAGCAGCCGACACGGCCGGCTTTGCTTCTGCGGGCTTGGCCTCGGCGGAACTGGTCTCGGCCGGCTTGGCTTCGGTGGGCTTGGCTTCGGCGGGCTTGACCTCAGCTGGCTTGGCCTCCGCAGCCTTTGTTTCGGCAGGCTTGGTTTCCGGCGCCACGGCGGCGATCGATTCGCCCGGCTCGCGTTCGAACGGCACGGCGGCCCGCGCCACCACCTTCACTCCGTCGTCGCCCAGGGCATCGACATGAATGGTGTGGCTGCCAACCGGGATGTCGCGAGCGGCCTCGACGAGGAAATGTCCATCCGGCGACGTCTGTGCATCGCCAAGCAGGATGTCGTCGGCGTAGGCACGCACCTTGCGGCCAGGATCGGCAAGGCCGGCGACGAATATCTTGTTGCCGTCGATCTCCACCGCCTCGACCACGACTTTCGGCGCCGCCACGACCGGCTGAGCCGGCGCAGCGGGCTGAGCCGGTGCAGCGGACAGAGCCGGAGCCGCAGGGGCTTCGGCCGTCGCGGCGGGTGCCGGGGCTGCAGGCTGCGTCGCGGCGGGTGCCGCTGCCGTGGCGGGGGCCGCCGATGCGGCCGGAGCCGGAGTCGCGACGGCAGGCTGGGCTGGCGCCTCGGCCGGCTTTGCCGCCGATTCACTGGCCGCGGCTGCCTCGGGCTTCTTCTCGGGCGCGGGAACGGTCAGCAGTTCCGACGGCTTGCCCGGCTCCTCGACCATAGCCAGGACCTGGCCGGACGGCGTTGACGGAACGGAGACGACCGCGGTTTGGGACGAAGCAACCACGGTCTTGTCAGCCAGGGTCGAGCGCAGCGTGATCGTGTAGTCGCCCGGCTTCAGCGGATCGTCGAGAATGATGACAAAAGCGCCATCCGGGCCGGCCGTGGCCGATCCGAGCACCGTCGAGCCGTTGAGGATCTCGACCTTAGAGTTCGGCGCCGCATTGCCGGCGACCACAATGGAACCGTTGCTCTCGACACGCACGACGTCGAAGGTCGGAGCAGCCGACGCGGCCTTCCCGGGTGCGGCCGTGGCGGCGGGGGCCGGCGCCGGTTCGCTCGGCGCGGCGGGCTTGGCCGCGGCCATCGTTCCACCCGCAGGCGCGGCGGGCGCCATGGCGTTCGTCGCAGGTGCTGGTGTGGCTGGCGCGGGGGTCGCCGGCGCCTCGGCGGCGGGCTTTGCGGGCGCCGCGACATTCGCCGGCGGCGTGCGGCCAAGGTACGGATCGAGCGCGCCCGATACATAGGCGGCCCCCGCGACGACGACGCTACCGCCGGCCGCGAACAAGAACGCCTTCAATGGATTAACTGCCATATTTCCCTGCCCCTTAGCCACCTAACGCCGGTCTAGCCTGTTTTACCGGGGCCGACAAGAAAAAGCCCTTTGCTGGGGCTTGACCACGCGTGCGGACCCAATCACCAATCAGTCGCATGAACACGATTCGATCCGTCTGCGTCTACTGCGGCTCGTCTCCGGGCCGCGATGAGATTTACGTCAAGGCCGGCCACCTGCTGGGCCGCTCGATCGCGAAGTCAGGCCTGCGCCTGATCTACGGCGGCGGCACCAAGGGCATCATGGGTGCAGTCTCCGAAGGCGCTCTGCGCGCCGGCGGCAAGGTGACTGGCATCATCCCGCGCTTTCTTATCAACAAGGAAGCGACCGAGACCGCGCTCAACCGGCTCGACGAGTTGCTGATCACCGAAAACATGCATGAGCGCAAGCACAGGATGTTCGAGAAATCCGACGCCTTTGTGGCTCTGCCGGGCGGCATCGGGACGGTCGAGGAGATCGTCGAGATCATGACCTGGGCGCAGCTCGGCCATCACCGCAAGCCCATCGTGTTCGGCAACGTCGACGGTTTCTGGAACCCGATGCTGGCGCTGCTCGACCATATGGCGTCGGCGGGCTTCATCCACACCGCCCACAAGGTGAAGCCGCTGGTCGTCGACGACCCCGAAGCGATCGTCGCCGCCATCATGGTGGCGGGCTCATCCGTCGATGCGCCGACCGAAGGCGTGCAATCGGTCATCGACAAGATGTAAAGCCGATTGGGGTCGGCCTGACGCATCCCCCGACACTTCATCGGAGACGATGGTCGGATCGCCGGCTGACGGCTCAGAACCTGTAGCTTACGCCAATGCGGACGGCCTGCGTCTTCACGCTTGTCGGATATTGATAGCTGGGGTCGGTCACCGGCCTGTCCGTAAAGCTACCGAAGTCGGTGTATCGGTACTCGAGACGGGTCGTCCAGTTTCGGGCGATGGCATATTCGAGCCCGGCGCCGAGGGTCCAACCCACCAATGCGTGAGACGAGCTGTCGGTCTTGGTGCCGGAGCCGTTCGCAACAGCGTCATATGTCGTACTGACACTGGCGACTGCGACACCGCCGGTGGTGTAGAATAGCGCCGGTCCTACGGCGTAACCGAGGCGAGCTCGCAGCGAGCCCTGGACGTCGATCCTGGTGTCCATCAACCCGGCATAGGGCTGGTTCAAGGAGCCAGACACTCCCGACGCCTCGACGTCGGCCACGGTTCCCAGAACGAGCGGGCCGTAGGCCTGGTTATAGCCAGCGTGGATGCCTCCGAGCACTCCATTGGCGGCCCAGGAATCGGACCTGTCGATACCGCCATACTGGATCGGAACTTCATCCGTCCGCAGACGACCCCAACCATAGCCGAGTTGCACACCGGCGTAGAAGCCCGTCCATTCATAGGCCGGTTCGGCGACGGTCGCATCTGCGGCGAGCGTCGGAGAGGAGAGGATAGCCAGGACACAGCCCGCGTAGAAGACAGATTTCATCCGAAGTTCCCAATTCCGTTGCGCCTGCAGGGTTAGCGGGTTCGCGGCGCCTGGTCTTGGACGCACGGGCCTTCGGGCAGGCCAGGCAGGCACAATGCAAAACCGGCAACGATTGTGGCGCGTCGGCAACATCCGATCGTCGGCGAACGACTAATGGCAGCCTTCAGGATTCAGCCGGGGCCTGCCGATGGCCTCGCCGCGCATTGTCGCCAAACCGTCACACGAAGCCCGGATCGCCGTGCTAGAAACCGGCCATTGGGCTCGGCGAGCCCGTTGGAACGTATTTCGGCGCCCGGCATGAACATCGCCCCCGACCAGCAAGGCACCAGTCCGCAATCGCTCCTGCCCGACGAGCATGGCCTTTACTTCACCTATCATTTCGCCGCCGATGGGACGCGCGCCAGAGATGCCACGCAGGCGCGCTGGACCTGGCGCAGCTATCACCTGTCCGACATGCGTGCCCGCCGTGAAATCGCCACCGAAGAGGCCCTGCCCTCTCCCGTGCGCGAGGCTTTCCTGTCGGTCGGGCATGGCTGCCATGTCGATCTCGAGGAGAACTGGCTCTACGGCGACCTGCCGGATCTGCGTCACGACTATTCGACGGAGGCGCGCGGGCTCAGTCATTTCCGGTTCGCCTTCAACGACGCGATGCTGGTCGGCGGCCGCAAGCAGCCGCTGGAATCGGTCGACAACATCCGCCGCGCGATCGAGAACGGCATGCGCCGCTTCCGCTCGCCCGCCGAGCTGATCGAAGCGGTGATGAACCAGTCGCTGGACGGTATGGCGGCGGAGCTCGCCGCGCTGGGCGACGATCTCGACGGCGTCGAGGACCGGATCGTATCGGACGCATGGCACAATGAACGCCAGGCACTGATCGACGCCAGGCGACACCTTGTGGTGATCCACCGGCAGATGGCGACACTCGCCAATCTGTTCCGGCATCTCGACCACGCGCATCATGACGACCTGCCCGACGCGATCTGCGATATGACGGCCAGGCTTTCGCATCGGGCGCAGACGCTCCACCATGACGGCGAGCAGTTGCAGGCACGCGCCCGGCTGCTGCAGGACGAATTGATGGCGAAGCTGACCGAGCGCTCGAACCAGCTGCTCTACATCTTGTCGGTGATGACGGCGGTGCTGCTGCCGATGACCATCATCTCCGGTCTGTTCGGCATGAATGTCGGCGGCCTGCCGCTGGTCGACACGCCGATGGGGTTCTGGCTGGTCTCGGCCGTGTCGCTGCTGATCGCGGCGGGCGTCTACCTGTTCGTCAGGCGGCTGGGGCGCGGGACGTAACCTCGACCCGCCGCGCGGCTGACAACATCGACCATGTATAGATGGCCAGCGCGGCCCAGATCAGCACGAACGCCATGGCCTGGGCCGTACCGAACGGCTCGCCGAAGGCCAGCACCGCGATCAGGAACACCATGGTCGGCGCGATGTACTGCATGATGCCGATGGTGGAGAGGCGCAGAAGCTTGGTGCCGAAGGCAAACAGCAGCAGCGGCACGGCCGTGACCGGACCGCAGCCGACCAGCAGAGCCCTGTCGGTGAGATTGCCGGAAACCAGATGATCCTGGCCCGTCGCCACCAGGTAGACGATGTAACCCAGCGCCGGCACCGACAGCAGAAGCACTTCCAGCAGGAACCCCTGGCTGGGGCCGATCGGCAGGGTTTTGCGGAAGAAGCCGTATGCGGCGAAGGTCAGTGCAAGCGCCAGCGACACCCAGGGCAGCGTGCCGCCCTCCACGGTCAGGACGATGACGGCGATGGCGGCAAGCGCGACGGCGGCCATCTGCAACCGGTCGAGCCGCTCGCCAAGCAGCACGGCACCGACCACGACGATGACCAGAGGGTTGATGTAATAGCCGAGCGCGGTCTCAACGGCGCGGCCGACGGCGATCGCCCAGACGTAGATGCCCCAGTTGACTGAAATCAGCGTCGCGGTCAGCACCACCATCGCCAGCGTGCGCGGCGAGCGGATGGCGGCCTTGAAATCCGCCGTGCGCCCGGCCCAGACCAGAACGGCGGCGGCGATCGGCACCGACCAGACGATGCGGTTGGCGATCACCTCGGCCAACGGCAGATGCGCCACGGCCTTCATGTAGAAAGGCAGCAGCCCCCACAGGAAATAGGCCCCGAGCGCGAGGAAGAAGCCGCGCCGGGCGGCGGCATGTGCGTCGGTCTGGACGGCTGGAGCGTTCATGGCCCAATGCTATGCGCCAGCGACCCGGCCAAGACCATCACAAATTTCTGATGGATCAACGGACTTCCGCTGATGGTTCAAGCGTTTGGCGCGCGGCTTCCTCGCTGGAACTCCAGCGGGAGCGGAAGACAGCGGAGCTATTCCGCCGCCACCAGCCCCGCCATCTCGCGATTCTTCATCAGCTTGTAGATGATCGAGTCCATCAACGCCTGGAAGGAGGCGTCGATGATGTTTTCGGACACGCCGACCGTCCGCCAGCGCGAGCCGGAGGAATCATGCGATTCAACGAGCACGCGGGTGATGGCCTCGGTACCGCCGTTGAGGATACGCACCTTGAAGTCGGCGAGTTCGAGGTCGACGATCTCGCTCTGGTATTTGCCCAGGTCCTTGCGCAGCGCGATATCAAGCGCATTGACGGGTCCATGGCCTTCGGCCACCGACATCTTCTCCTCGCCGTCGACCAGCACCTTGACGATCGCCTCGGACACCGTCTTGAGCTGGCCGTTGGCGTCGAAGCGGCGCTCGACCATGCAGCGGAACGAGGTGACGTTGAAGAACTCCGGCAGGCCGTGCAACATCTTGCGAGCCAGCAGTTCGAATGACGCGTCGGCCCCCTCATAGGCATAGCCTTCCGCCTCGCGCTCCTTGACGACGGATATCAGCGCATCGAGCCGATGGTCGTCCTTCGGCACGTCGATGCCGCGCCGCTTCAGCTCGGCCAGGAAGTTGGCCTTGCCGCCCTGGTCGGAAACCATGACCCGGCGGCGGTTGCCGACCGCCTCGGGCGGCACATGCTCGTAGGTCGCAGGCTCCTTGGCGAGCGCGGAGGCATGGATTCCAGCCTTGGTGGCGAAGGCGGAAGAGCCGACATAGGGCGCTTGCGCCTCCGGCGCGCGGTTCAGCAATTCATCGAAGGCGCGGGACAGACGCGAAACGCCGGTCAGCGCCTCGGCCGAAATGCCCGTCACGAAACGGTCGGCGAAGGCCGGCTTCAAGGCAAGCGTCGGTATGATGGTGATCAGATTGGCATTGCCGCAACGCTCACCGATGCCGTTGAGCGTGCCCTGGATCTGGCGCACGCCGGCTTCCACGGCGGCGAGCGAATTCGCCACCGCCTGGCCGGTGTCGTCATGGGCATGGATGCCGAGATGATCGCCCGGTATGCCGGCGGCGATCACCTTCTCGACAGTGGCGCGCACCTCCGAGGGCTGCGTGCCGCCATTGGTGTCGCACAAGACCACCCACCGCGCGCCGGCGTCATAGGCGGTCCTGGCGCAGGCGAGCGCATAGTCGGGATTGGCCTTGAAGCCATCGAAGAAATGCTCGCAATCGACCATCGCCTCCTTGCCGGAGGCGACCGCGGTCTCGACCGAAGTCTTTATCGACTCCAGGTTCTCCTCGTTGGTACAGCCGAGCGCCACGCGCACGTGGTAGTCCCAGCTCTTGGCAACGAAGCAGATGGCGTCCGATTTCGACTGGACGAGCGCCGCCAGCCCAGGATCGTTGGAGGCCGACACGCCTGCCCGCTTGGTCATGCCGAAGGCGACGAACTTCGCACTCGCCGTCCGCTTCTCGCGGAAGAAGGCGGTATCGGTCGGATTGGCGCCGGGATAGCCGCCCTCGACATAGTCGAGGCCGAACTCGTCGAGCAGCGCGGCAATCGCGATCTTGTCCTCGACGGAAAAGTCGATGCCCGGCGTCTGCTGGCCGTCGCGAAGCGTGGTGTCGAAGAGATAGAGGCGTTGCTTTGTCATGGCTGCGTGGGTGCGTGCGCACCCTCCTTTGGCCTCTCGGCCGTCAATGTCACTTCTTGCCGGCAAATCCGTCCGTCGCGCGGATCAACCGGTCGAGGATGCCCGGCTCGGAATAGGCATGGCCGGCGCCCTCGACGAGATGGAAATCCGCTTTCGGCCATGCCTTGTGGAGCGCCCATGCATAGCGCGCCGGGCACGGCATGTCGTAGCGGCCGTGGATAATGGTGCCAGGAATGTCCGCAAGCTTCCACGCATCGCGCAGAAGCTGTCCTTCCTCCAGCCAGCCGGCATGGACGAAATAGTGGTTCTCGATGCGGGCAAAGGCGATGGCGTAGTCGTCCTGCCCGAATGGACCGCTTGTCTCCGGTTCCGGCAGCAGCGTGATCGTCTCGCCTTCCCAGATGCTCCACGCGCGGGCCGCCTCGAGCTGCGCCTCGCGGTCATCACCGACCAGCCGCTTGCGGTAGGCGGCCATCATGTCGCCTTGCTCCGCTTCGGGGATCGGCGCCAGGAACCGCTCCCACTTGTCGGGGAACATCTCGGAGACGCCGAATTGATAGTACCATTCGAGTTCGGCGCGAGTGAGCGTATAGATGCCACGCACAACGAGTTCGCTGACCCGGTCCGGATGCGTCTCGGCATACGCAAGCGCCAGCGTCGAGCCCCAGGAGCCGCCGAAGACCAGCCATTTATCGAAACCGCACATCTCGCGCAGGCGCTCGATATCGGCAACGAGATCCCAGGTCGTGTTGGCTTCCAGCGAGGCATTCGGCGTTGATTTCCCGCAACCGCGCTGATCGAAGAGAATGACGTCGTAGAGCTTCGGGTCGAACAGCCGCCGGTGCCTGGCCGAAAATCCGCCGCCGGGACCGCCGTGCAGGAAAACGGCGGGCTTGGCGCCCTTGGTGCCACTCCGCTCCCAGTAGATGTGGTGGCCGTCCCCGACATCGAGCATGCCGCTCTCGAACGGCTCGATCTCCGGGTAAAGGGTGCGCAATTCACTGCTCATAGTTTCAAGCCCTGCTGCGGCCAGTTGGCCGTTTCGTGATCGGGATGCTGGAAGGAGATGATCTGCTCCTGCCGCGCGTAATAATCGGGGTCCTCGTGGACCGGCGCCTCGAAGATCTTCTCCACCCAAGGCAGGCGAACCGCGTAGTTGACCTGGATCTGCGGCGCGAGGTCGGAACGGTCATCGAAGGCGCCGATGGCGATCTCGAGCCCACCCGGCTGGCGATAGGTCAGCGGCGTGCCGCAGCGCGCGCAGAAGCCGCGATCGATGTTGACCGAGGACTGGAAATAGCTCGGCTCCTCGTGGGTCCATTCGACGCCGTCCTTCGGCACGGTGACCAGCGCGCCGAAGAAGGAACCGAACTGCTTCTGGCACATGCGGCAGTGGCAGATGGAGGGGCGTCCAAGCGCACCCTTGATGCGGAAACGCACGGCGCCACACTGGCAGCCGCCGGTTCGGACGGTCTCGGTCATGATCTCTCCTCCGGAGGCCATTGGTCGGTATCGTGATCTGGATGCTGGTAAGAGACGAGTTGGGCAAGATAAGGCGCCGACGACACATCGCCCATCGTGTCCTCGCCGGGCAGATGCGCTACGCCGTCGACATAGGGCAGCTTCGCTTCGACGCCCCACTGGATCGTCGGCGCTATTCCCGACGGATCGTCGAACGTGGCGATGGCGAGCGCCATGCCGTCGGGCGCCTCGAACGTCAGTGGCGTGCCGCAATTCGCGCAGAAGCCGCGCCATGCGGCATTCGAGGAGCGGAAACGCCTGGGCTCGCCACGCGTCCAGTCGAACCTGGCGCCGCGCACCGAGACCAGCGGCAGGTAGAAATTGCCGCTCGCCTTCTGGCACATGCGGCAGTGGCATACGGAAGCGTCGCCTAGCGCCCCTCCGACTCGGCAACGCACCGCGCCGCACTGGCAGCCACCCGTGTAGACCGGCCGGGTGTCGAGGCGCATCGCCGAACAAGCCGCATCATGGCAGACGGCCGCGACATTGTTGCCGTCGGGATCGAAGACAAAGGCGCCGTAGTAATTGGGATGGTAATGCGGGCGCAGTCCCGGGCCGCCATTGTCCTTGCCGCCGGCCGCGAGGGCGGCCGCATGGAAAGCGTCGACCTCGGCGCGGCTGCGCGCGGTGAAGGCGACGTGCTGGCGGTCCTTGGGCTTGTCCTTGCCCTCGTGCAGCCAGAACACCGGCCGGTCGCGACCATAACCGCCAACCTTGACGCCACCGGTGTACTGCTCCGGCACCATGTAGAGCAGCGACGCGCCAAGCGGCGCCATCGCCTTGTCGTAGAATGTCTTCGAAGCCCCGAAATCGGCAACGGTGATACCGAGATGATCGATCATGAAACGAGCTCCCTTGATGGCGCGGCATCGGCCAGACCGGCTGCGATGGCGATATGCTGGCAGACATTGTCGATATCGCGGATCACGTCGTCGTTCCAGAAGCGCAGGATGGTCCAGCCGCTGGCATCCAGGTAGGCGCTTCTTTCGTCGTCACGCCGCGCGTGTCCCGCGTCGCCATGCTGGCTACCGTCGACCTCAACGATGAGGCGATGCGTCGAGCAGGCGAAGTCAACGATATAAGGTCCGATCGGCACCTGCCGCCGAAAGCTCATCCCCATCAAACGGTGGGCACGCAACTCGTTCCAGAGCTTCAGCTCAGCATCGGTCATCGCGCGCCGCATCGATTTGGCGTTCTGGCGTTGGCGAGATGCAACGCGGTCGTGCCCCATGATCAGGCTGTCCTGCGCCGGAGATTAGCGAAACCGATCGCAAGGGCTAATCTCCCCCCTTGCGGGGGAGATGTCCGGCAGGACAGAGGGGGGTGCTGCCCCGCCGGCGTAGAAACCACCTGGGAGCGCTGCCTATCCAGGAAATGATAGGGGCGTGGGTGGCCAAGTTGAAACGCTGGCGTTCCTTCACACCCCCCTCTGTCCTGACGGACATCTCCCCCGCAAGGGGGGAGATCGGCCGTCGCCGGCGTTTTCGCCCATCGCCCAAGTCGCCTCACCGCTTGATCTCCCAGGTCGTCACGCGCTGGCCCGTGGCGGGGTCCTTGCCGTCCTTGAGCTGCACGCCCTTCGCCAGAAGCTCGTCGCGCACGCGGTCGGCTTCGGCCCAGTTCTTCGCCGCGATCAGCGCAAGACGCTCCGAAATCGCCTTGCCGATGGCGGCCTCGTCCACATCGGTCGCGCCGACGTCGAATCCAAGGAAGGCGAGAGCCGCCTTCAACGAAGCCGCAGCGGCGTTGTCGCCCTCGCCGTTGAAATCACTGGCTTCGCCGGCGAGTTGGGTGAGACGCTGGAAAGCCGCGTAGGTGGCGAGATCGTCGGAGAGAGCCGCGACCACCTCCGCCGGCGGGGCCTTGGCCGCATCCGGCGCGAGATCGGCCGCACGCTTCCACTTGCGCAGCGTGTTCTCGGCCTCCTCCAGCTTGCGCACGGAAAAGTCGATGGGCTCGCGGTAGTGCGTCATCAGCATCGCCAGGCGAAGGACCTCGCCCGGCCAGCTGCGGCCGCCGAAATTCGCGGTCTCCAGCAATTCATGGATCGAATAGAAATTGCCGAGGCTCTTGGACATCTTCTGCCCCTCGACCTGCAGGAAGCCGTTGTGCATCCAGATCCGAGCCATGACGTCAGTGCCGTGGGCGCAACGCGATTGCGCGATCTCGTTCTCGTGGTGCGGGAAGATCAGGTCCAGCCCGCCACCATGGATGTCGAAGACCTCGCCGAGATAGGCAGCCGACATGGCCGAGCATTCGATATGCCAGCCCGGGCGTCCCCTGCCCCAGGGCGAATCCCAGCCCGGCTCTTCCGGCGAGGAGAGCTTCCACAGCACGAAATCGCCGGGGCTTTTCTTGTGCGCGTCGACGGCGACGCGGGCGCCGGCCTGCTGCTCGTCGAGATTGCGCTTCGACAGTTGCCCGTAGTCCGGCATCGAAGCCGTGTCGAACAGGACTTCGCCGGCCGCGACATAGGCATGGCCGCGTTCGATCAGGCGTCCGATCAGCCCGATCATGTCGACCCGGCCGTCGGCGCGCGGTTCGACGAATTCGGTGGCGCGCGGCTCGACCGTGGGTTCGAGGCAACCGAGCGCCCTAACATCCTTGTGGAACTGGTCCGCCGTCTTTTCGGTGACGCGCCTGATCGCCTCATTCAACGACAGCCGGCCGGAGCCGACCTCGGCGCCGAAATCGCGCAGGGCGCGCGCGTTGATCTTGTCGTCGACGTCGGTGATGTTGCGCACATAGGTGACGTGCGTCTCGCCATAGACATGGCGCAGGAGGCGAAACAGCACATCGAAGACGATGACCGGCCGGGCGTTGCCGATATGGGCGAAATCGTAGACGGTCGGTCCGCACACATACATGCGCACATTCGCGGGGTCGATCGGAACGAAGTCCTCCTTCATTCGCGTCAGCGTGCTGTAGAGGCTGAGACCTTTCGGTGCGTCGGACATGCGTGCCTTCCAGTTCCCTCGTTGTTCGATACGGAACCAGCCTTGCGCCGAGGCGCAAATCGGGCTCCAGCCTGCTGGCCGGGGCGTTTGTCCAATCTAGGGAAGATAAGGCGAAAACGTCCGGACCAGCGCGCGGCTAGCCAATAGTGCAAATGCCACAAATGGCGAAAGACGTTTTCATGCGCGGCTTTATCGCCCTCGCCGGTGTTGCCGTCAAGCCGCTTGTTTCGACAAAACAAGCCGATTGCCTGGACAAAACTGTCGTTCCTGCGTCGGCGAAGCGCTTTGAAACATTTTATTAAACATGTCGGCACAGTCAGGAAACATTAGCCCGCTAGATGCCGTGGCGTCACGATTTGGTCGGAATCGAGCATCAAACGCTAGGTTCCACACGAAAATGTTACCAGGGAAGAGAACGATGCCCCGAAGCAAGCAGGAACAGAGCCGACCGCCGCAACCGACGTTGGCCAACCACTACCGCGCGATCGGCCCGGCCGCTATCGTCGCAGCCCTTCTTCACACCGCCAAGAAGAAGAAGCCGGCGCCCAAGATCGTCTCGCCGCGCGCCGCCTGAACAGGCGCCCAGCAACGACGCGGGTGTCCCGAGACGCCCGAAGTGAAGTGCCTCGTCGAGCATAGTCGTCCGAAACCCGGTTTCGGAATCGTGACCTAGAACAGCGTCATCTGGTTTTCATCCGCGCCGGGCTTCTGGCGCTTGACCTTCTGGGGCTCCGGCTCGACCTCCCCCCTCTCCTGAATCTCCGGCCCGGTGTTGGCTACCTTGTTGACCAGGTCGGAAACCGGAATGGCTTCGAAGAAATCGGGATCGACCGGCCGCAAGAGGTCGGCAACGTCACGAGGCTCCTGCGTGCGGCAGTCGAGCCAGCGGGCGAAATCCTGCTCGCCGATCACCACCGGCATCCTGTCGTGGATGTGAGAAAGCGCCGCGTTGGCGCTTGTCGTCAGGATCGCACCGGTGTCCATTTCGGACCCACCCGGCTCGGCATAGGTTTCGATCAGCCCGGCGAAGGCGACAAGGCCACCCCGCCTTGGCCTGATCCAGTAAGGCTGGCCCTTCCGCCCGCCGGCCTGCCGCCATTCGTAGAAGCCGGACGCCGGCACCAGCGCGCGGCGATGGCGCATGGCCGTCTTGAACGAAGCCTTCTGCGCGGCGCCCTCCGAGCGCGCGTTGATGAGCAGCGGGAATTCCCTGGTGTCCTTCACCCAGGCGGGGATCAGCCCCCAGCGCACCAGCATCGGCTGACGGTCCGGCAGGTTGGAGCCGGGCATGCCCGGCGGGCCGGCAAGCGCCATCAGAACCGGCTGCGTCGGCGCGATGTTGTAGCGGGCCGGAAACTCCTCCAGCTCCGCCAGCCCGAGGAAGGCGGCGGTCTGGTCCGGCGTGGCGGTCAGGGCGAAGCGTCCGCACATGGTCGATCGATCCGTGGATTGACTAGAGCATGATACCGAAAAGTGTGAAGCGGTTTTCGGAAGACATCATGCTCTATCTCTTTGACTGAGAGACGGATTCAGATTTCAGGTCGAACAGACCTGACATCATCTGGCTCTAGGCACGAAAGTGGCGATGGAAGTGCCGGGCCGCAACCGCTAAAGCTGTCGAAAGGCGGCCGTCCACAAAAGGTCGCGCCGCGGACACGATCCGGAGAGCCATGAAGCACACACGCAAGATCATCCCTGCGGTATCCGTCGCGGTCGTGCGCGGCGACACGGTGCTTCTGGTCAAGCGCGCCAGGCAACCGTCGCGAGGGCTCTATGCCTATCCCGGCGGCAAGGTGGAAGCGGGCGAGACACTGGAACAGGCCGCACGGCGGGAATTGCTGGAGGAAACCCGCCTTCTCGCCACGGACTACCGGCCGCTTCGCGACATCCACATCGACGGCAGCGCCGAAGACCATCCCGTCGATTATCTTCTGACGGTGTTCGGCGCCCTTTACGACGGCGGCGAACCTGTGGCCAGCGACGACGCCGAAACCGCTGCCTTCTATACGCTGGCGGAGATGGCAGGAATGCCGCTCGCGGGCGATGTGTTTTCCGTGGCCGAGGAACTGCTTTGACAGGTGTGAAGCACCGCGCGGCGGCTTACAAAATCGCCTTTCCGGTGACAGACTGTTTCGTCACAAGGTTTTATTCCCATCGCAAGGCCCTGATGAAACGCGCCGCCGCCCCCCTCCTCGCCGTATGCCTTGCCGCCAGCATCGCAACGACCGCGCGGCCGGCGTTCGCCGCCGAAGCGCCGTTCGAGCCCGGATTGATGCGCCTGGCCGAAGTGCTGGGCTCGCTGCAGTTCCTGCGCAACCTGTGCGGCGAAAAGGGCGACCAGTGGCGCGGCCAGATGGAGAAGCTGCTGGAATCGGAAAACCCCGATCCGGAGCGCCGCGCCCGCTTCATCGCCAGCTTCAACCGGGGTTACCGCTCCTTCAGTTCCACCTACACGCAATGCACGGCCTCAGCCACGGAGGCGATCATCCGCTACATGAAGGAAGGCGAGACCCTATCGCGCGACATCGCCTCCCGCTACGGCAACTGAGAGATCAGGGGACGGCGAACTTCGTGGACCGTGGCAAGCCATGGTGGCCTGGCCCCAGCTTTCCGATGTTGCAATTGCGCAACAGGCTTAATGAAACGTTACGTTCAGGATGTGGAATTAACTCAAACTGAAGGTTTCCGCCCCGCGGGCCGCGCTAATCGGCTAAGTTCAGCATGGATCAGATCCTTGGATTGCGTGAAGCAATCGACTTTGTAAAGCACGATCAAAAAAATGTCGTATTTACAAGGACTTATATGATCCGGCGTTTTACGGGCACGAATCCTACCAGGCCAAGTCCCATGAATCGCCGCTTGAAAGGGTGGACTCGCACATGGAACACGCCGTCAACGATATCGACGCACTGGTCAGGGAAGAAAAGCGCCTGACCGCGGTGGAAAGCCATAACGAGGCCTGGGCCGAGGGGCTTTCGGCCGGCATCGAGCCCGAAATCATCGCCGAGGCGGCGCTGGAGACGGCATTCGGCGAAATCCTGCGTACCAACGGCGAGAGATCGGAAGAGCACACGTCTGAACTCCAGTCACGAACGGTTATCGCCGGCGCTTTCGAGCCTGAGAGGCTGCGCCACTAACCTGACATTCGCCCCCGACATCAGGCATATCATGCGAATGTCTGATTCAAAGCGCCGTCAGAATCGTATACGCGCTGATGCGCTGCCTGATTCTGGCTTAAGCTGAATTGCTTGTGTCCGCCGGACGCAAGTGTCAGAGTCGGACGAACAGATCAAAAAGCGCATGACGGGCCGAAGCAGCCACCATGCATGAGCAGAACCAGCATATCGGTTCTTGACGATGGCACCTGTCCGGGCACGCGCCTGGAACCATGGAGAGCGGGCGGTGCATTTTTCGATCCCGGGCCGGCCACGGAGCCTGGTCCTGACTATCTGGTTGGCCGCGTCTTGCGTCGCCATTCCGCTTGGTATCTGCATGCTAAGCAGCCCTGCCTACGCGCTGAGCGAAATCAAGCGCGAAGAGCTGCCCGCGCCTTCGTCCGGCGGCGAGTCCGCGCCGACCAACTCGGTACCGATGCCGAACCCGGTCGGCACGCCTCAGCCAACCAACCCGCCGGCGGGCGAGGCCGAGCCGAACGGCCAGTCCAACGATGGCGGCGTGGCGAGGCCCCGCATCGACCCCGAAGCGCCGCCGCCCGAAGTCCTCTACGACCTCAGCAAGCTGCCCGAGCCGGTGCGGCGCATGCACGACCTCATCGTCGAGGCCTGCAAAAGCGGCGACATCGAAAAGCTGCGTCCCCTGATCGGCAATGGCAACAGCGGCACCCAACTTTCGCTGACAGAAGTAGAGGGTGACGCCGTCACCTTCCTCAAGGGGCTTTCCGGCGATGCCGACGGCCAGGAGATCCTGGCCATACTCGAGGAGGTGCTGGACGCCGGCTATGTCCATCTCGACGCCGGCAAGCCGCAGGAACTCTACGTCTGGCCGTATTTCTTCGCCTTGCCGCTGGACAAGCTGGACGCCAAGCAGCGGGTCGAGCTGTTCAAGATCGTCACCGCAGGTGACTATGACGACATGAAGCAGTTCGGCGCCTACATCTTCTATCGCGTCGGCATCACGCCTGCCGGACATTGGGCATTCTTCGTCGCGGGCGATTGACGGCTTGCCGTCCCGCGCATCGTAGGCGGCGGCGCGCGTCAGAGCCCCCGGTCAGGCCACAAGCGCCAGCGTGGGACTTAGACGGGAAGCGCCTCGGAAAACTCCACTGCCCTGCCCTGGCTGGGGGTGACGATCTCCCCTTCCCACATCACGCGGGTGCCGCGCACGATCGTGCCGACCGGCCAGCCGGTGACCTGGCGCCCGTCATGCGGCGTCCAGCCTGCCTTGGAGCCTTGGCTTGCGTTGGTGATGGTCTCGCGGCGCTTCAGGTCGACGACGGTGAAGTCGGCATCGTAGCCGGCGGCGATGCGGCCCTTGCGCGCCATGGCGAAGATGCGTTGCGGGCCGTGGCTGGTGAGATCGACGAAGCGCGCGATGGTGAGCCGGCCGGCATTCACATGGTCGAGCATCACCGGCACCAGCGTCTGCACGCCGGTCATGCCCGACGGCGAGGACGGATAGGGCTTCCGCTTTTCCTCCAGCGTATGCGGCGCATGGTCGGAACCCAGAACATCGACGATGCCTTGCGAAACACCGTGCCAGACGCCGTCGCGGTGACGGGCGGCGCGCACCGGCGGGTTCATCTGCAACAGCGTGCCAAGGCGGGCGTAGTCGTCCGCCGTGAAGGTCAGGTGGTGCGGCGTCGCCTCGCAGGTGGCGACGTCCTTGTGCTGTTCGAGGAAGGCGATCTCCTCGGCCGTCGAGATGTGCAGCACGTGGATGCGTGCACGGGTCCGGCGGGCAATGCGCACCAGGCGCTCGGTGCACTGAAGTGCCGCGATCTCATCACGCCATACCGGGTGCGAAGACGGGTCGTTCTCGACGCGCAGCCCAAGACGCTCGCGCAGGCGGAATTCGTCCTCCGAATGGAAAGCCGCGCGGCGGCGGGTGTTGCGCAGGATGGAAGCCACGCCTTCGTCGTCCTCCACCAGCAGATCACCGGTGGACGAGCCCATGAACACCTTGATGCCGGCAGCGCCCGGCAACCGCTCCAGCTCGGCGACGTCGCCGGCATTGTCCCGCGTTCCACCGACCCAGAAGGCGAAGTCGCAATGCATGCGTCCCGTTGCGCGCTTGACCTTGTCGGCAAGCGTTGCCTCGCTGGTGGTCAGCGGATTGGTATTCGGCATTTCGAAGACAGCGGTGACACCGCCCAGCACGGCGGCGCGGGAACCGGTCTCGAGGTCTTCCTTATGCTCGAGACCCGGCTCGCGGAAATGCACCTGGCTGTCGACGACGCCGGGCAGCACATGCAGGCCGCGGCAGTCCATGATGTTTCCGGCGGATGCACCGGCAAGGTCGCCGATCGCGGCGATCCTGCCGCCATTCACGCCAATGTCACGCTGGCCGATGCCATCATGGTTGACGACGATGCCGCCCTTGAGGATGAGGTCATAGGTCACTGCCATCCACTCCGGCCCTTGTGTGGGAATTGCCTGCGGCTTACGTAATGGCTCTTTGAATTGCAAGATCAGGCCCATGCCGACAACTCGTCTCGCCGACCGCGCCCTTGTCTCCGTTTCCGGCCCGGAGGCCGAACACTTCCTGCAGAACATCCTGACCGTCGATCTCGACGCGCTTGGCCAAGGCGAAGCCAAGCCGGGTGCGCTGCTGGCGCCGCAAGGCAAGATCCTGTTCGATTTCCTGATCTCCCGCGCCGGCGAAAATGCCTTCCGGCTGGAGTGCCGCGCCGACATCGCCGACGATTTCGTCAAGCGGCTGATGTTCTACCGGCTACGTGCCAAGGTCGACATTTCCAAGCAGGAGCAGGATGTTATCGCCGTTTCGTGGCAGATTGATTCAACGGCCTCGCAAAATGATTCCGCAGGTTCAGCCATTGATTCCGGCGTAGGCGTACGCGACAGCCGGTTTGGCCTTCCTGTCTTGCGCTTCTACGAAGCGCCCTTACCCGCAGCGGACGCTACGCAGGCCGGATGGGATGCCTTCCGCCTCTCGCAGGGCGTGGCCGAAAGCGGTCCCGACTACGCGTTGAACGACGCTTTTCCGCATGATGTCCTTCTCGACCAACTGGACGGCGTCGGTTTCAAGAAGGGCTGCTTCATCGGCCAGGAAGTGGTTTCGCGCATGCAGCATCGCGGCACGGCCCGCCGGCGCGTGCTGCTGGTGGAGGCCGCCGATCCCCTGCCCGCTTCGGGGACCGAACTGACCGTCGATGGCCGCCCCGTCGGTACTCTCGGTTCCGCCTCGGGCACGCGCGGCCTAGCCATTGCCCGCATCGACCGCGTCAAGGCAGCGATGGACGCTGGCCAGGAAATCAGCGCCGACGGCGTCGCCGTCTCACTCGCCATTCCTCCCTGGGCGCGTTTCACCTTCCCCGAGACCATCAGCGCGGAAGATTCCTGATGGCGGACCGTGCCGGCGCACCGCCGCGCGCCTGGCAGCGGATGCTGTCGGGTCGCAGGCTCGACCTGCTCGACCCTTCCCCGCTCGACATCGAGATCGGCGACATCGCCCATGGTCTTGCCCGCGTCGCGCGCTGGAACGGCCAGACCTTTGGCGACCATGCCTTTTCGGTGGCACAGCACTCATTGCTGGTCGAAGAGATTTTCCGCGCCATCGTGCCTTCCGCATCGCCGGCGGCGCAATTGACGGCCTTGCTGCATGATGCGCCGGAATACGTCATTGGCGACATGATCTCGCCATTCAAATCCGTTGTCGGCGGCGGTTACAAATCCTGCGAGGAACGGCTGCAGCATGCCATTCACCTGCGCTACGGCCTGCCTGCTTCGATGGGTCAAAGCCTGAAGAAGGATATCAAGCGCGCCGACCAGATCGCCGCCTATTTCGAGGCAACCGCATTGGCCGGCTTCGGGCTGGCGGAGGCAGCAGAATTCTTCGGCCGCCCACGCGGGTTTTCCGCCGACCAGTTCGACTTGACGCCCAGGCCGGCCCGGCAGGTGGAAAAGGCGTTCATGGCCCGGTTCCACGAGATCGAAGCCGATTTGCGGTAGAGCAATTCCAGGAAAAGTGTGTAACGGTTTTCCGTCCGGAATTGCGGAAAAACAAAGAGGTAGAGCGTT
>OFIS01000311.1_pt1 | contig 36770 bp, 31 predicted proteins | sample 1775071 | NCBI WGS metagenome assembly OFIS01 (sample SAMN08195774, study PRJEB24354) | sludge metagenome | isolation source: sludge from phenol fed wastewater aerobic bioreactor C | place: India: Nagpur | collected 2016-09-17
TCTTGCCGTGGTCAACGTGGCCGATCGTACCCACGTTCACGTGCGGTTTGGTCCGTTCAAACTTGCCTTTTGCCATGATGTATCCCGTATTTCCTAGGAAATGAAAGAGTGGTTGCCCGGCCATGCGGCCGGGCCGTGTATTACTTGCCGCGAGCGGCGATGACTTCGTCGGCGACGTTGCGCGGCGCCTCGGCGTACTGCTTGAATTCCATCGTGTACGTGGCGCGGCCCTGGGTCTGCGAACGCAGGCTGGTGGAATAGCCGAACATCTCGGCCAGCGGAACCTCGGCCTTGATGATCTTGCCGCCGCCCGGGATGTCGTCCATGCCCTGGACCATGCCGCGGCGGGACGACAGGTCGCCCATCACCGTGCCGGCGTAGTCTTCCGGGGTTTCGACTTCGACGTGCATCATGGGTTCGAGCAGGACCGGGCTGGCCTTGCGCATGCCGTCCTTGAACGCCATCGAGGCCGCCATGCGGAACGCGTTTTCGTTCGAGTCCACGTCGTGGTACGAACCGAAGAACAGCGTGACCTTGACGTCCACGACCGGGTAGCCGGCCACCACGCCCGCGGGCAGGGTTTCCTGGATGCCCTTGTCCACCGCCGGGATGAACTCGCGCGGCACCACGCCGCCCTTGATGGCGTCGACGAACTCGTAGCCGCCGCCCGCTTCCAGGGGTTCGAGCTTGAGCACGACGTGGCCGTACTGGCCGCGGCCGCCGGACTGCTTGACGAACTTGCCTTCGACTTCCTCGCAGGTCTTGCGGATGGTCTCGCGGTAGGCCACCTGGGGCTTGCCGACGTTGGCTTCGACGCCGAACTCGCGCTTCATGCGGTCGACCAGCACTTCGAGGTGCAGTTCGCCCATGCCGGAGATGATGGTCTGGCCGGATTCCTCGTCGCTGCGCACGCGGAAGGACGGATCCTCGGCGGCCAGGCGCGACAGGGCGATGCCCATCTTTTCCTGGTCGGCCTTGGACTTGGGCTCCACGGCCTGGGAGATCACGGGCTCGGGGAATTCCATCTTTTCCAGCAGGATGTGGTCGCCCACGTCGCACAGGGTCTCGCCCGTGGTGACTTCCTTCAGGCCCACGACGGCGGCGATGTCGCCGGCCACCACTTCCTTGATCTCGGCGCGGTTGTTGGCGTGCATCTGCAGGATGCGGCCGATGCGTTCCTTCTTGCCCTTGATCGGGTTGTAGACGGTGTCGCCGGAGCTCAGCACGCCCGAATACACGCGGATGAAGGTGAGCTGGCCCACGAACGGGTCGGTCATCAGCTTGAAGGCCAGGGCGGACAGCTTTTCCTTGTCGTCGGCCTTGCGGCTGATTTCGTTGCCTTCGTCGTCGGTGCCCTTGACCGGGGGAATGTCCACCGGGGAGGGCAGGTAGTCGATGACGGCGTCGAGCATGCGCTGCACGCCCTTGTTCTTGAAGGCGGTGCCGCACAGCATGGGCTGGATCTCGCAGGCGATGGTGCGCTGGCGGATGCCGCGGTCGATCTCCTGTTCGGTCAGCGAGCCGGTTTCGAGGTACTTGTTCATCAGTTCCTCGTTGGCCTCGGCGGCCGATTCCATCAGCTTCTCATGCCATTCGTTGGCCTGGTCGACCATGTCGGCGGGAATGTCGATGTAATCGAACTTCGTGCCCTGGGAGGCTTCGTCCCAGATGATGCCGCGCATCTTGGTCAGGTCGATGACGCCCTTGAAGTCGTCTTCGGCGCCGATCGGGATGACGATGGGCACGGGGTTGGCCTTCAGGCGCAGCTTGAGCTGGTCGTAGACCTTGAAGAAGTTGGCGCCGGTGCGGTCCATCTTGTTGACGAAGGCCAGGCGGGGCACGCCGTACTTGTTGGCCTGGCGCCACACGGTTTCGGACTGAGGCTGCACGCCGCCCACGGCGCAATACACCATGCAGGCACCGTCGAGCACGCGCATGGAACGTTCGACTTCGATGGTGAAGTCCACGTGGCCCGGGGTGTCGATGATGTTGATGCGGTGCTCGTCGTACTGGTGCTCCATCCCGCGCCAGAAGGCCGTGGTGGCCGCCGACGTGATGGTGATGCCGCGTTCCTGTTCCTGTTCCATCCAGTCCATGGTGGCCGAGCCTTCATGGGTTTCGCCAATCTTGTGGTTGACGCCGGTGTAGAACAGGATGCGCTCGGTGGTGGTGGTCTTCCCGGCGTCGATGTGCGCGGAAATACCGATATTGCGATAGCGCTCGATGGGGGTTTTGCGGGCCATGATGTGTTTCCTGGTGATTGACCGGCTGGATTACCAGCGGAAGTGGCTGAAGGCCTTGTTGGCCTCGGCCATCTTGTGGGTGTCCTCGCGCTTCTTCATGGCGCCGCCGCGGCCTTCGGCGGCATCCATCAGTTCACCCGCGAGACGCAGGTCCATCGACTTCTCGCCGCGCTTCTTCGCGGCTTCGCGCAGCCAGCGCATGGCCAGGGCCAGGCGGCGCACGGGGCGCACTTCGACCGGCACCTGGTAGTTGGCGCCGCCGACGCGGCGGGACTTGACTTCGACCACCGGCTTGACGTTGTTGACGGCGGTGTTGAAGATTTCGATGGGTTCCTTGCCCGTCTTGGCCTGGATCTGGTCCAAGGCGCCGTACACGATGCGTTCCGCCACGGCTTTCTTGCCGGACAGCATGACGACGTTCATGAACTTGGCCAGCTCGACACTGCCAAATTTGGGATCGGGGAGGATTTCACGTTTCGGTACTTCGCGACGACGAGGCATTTCGATTTCCTTGTGACGATTCAGTTGAGCCGCCGGGCGGCCACGGCTTCCATCGGGAAAGCCACTTACGTGCCACAGCCCCATGGCTGCGGCTGCACGGCCGATCTGGAGCGATCGGGTATTGCGGACAGGGCGGTTGCGGGAGAGCGCGGATTACTTCTTGGGCCGCTTGGCGCCGTACTTGGAACGGGCCTGCTTGCGGTCCTTGACGCCCTGCAGATCCAGGGAGCCGCGGACGATGTGGTAGCGCACGCCGGGAAGGTCCTTCACGCGGCCACCGCGCACCAGGACCACCGAGTGTTCCTGGAGGTTGTGGCCTTCGCCGCCGATGTAGGAGATGACCTCGTAGCCGTTGGTCAGGCGCACCTTGGCGACCTTGCGCAGGGCGGAGTTCGGCTTCTTCGGGGTGGTGGTGTAGACACGGGTGCAGACGCCGCGGCGCTGGGGGCAGTTATCCAGCGCCGGGCTCTTGCTGCTCTCGCGACTGACTTGGCGCGGCTTGCGCAGCAGTTGAGCAATGGTAGGCATGACCTTTACGCATCCTTTGTACTTGCGTACGTTTACGTCGATATCCAGAGTGCCCGGGCCTGCCTGGCCGCGCTGCGCGCGGCGGGGGCATTTTCAGGCGATGTGCGCAAAATCCGCCTGAAACGAATGACGTAAAGAGCGGGTCTTGCACGATGGCTTGCTCACCGGGCCCGCAAGGGCCATCGGTGTTGCCGGGGCGAAAAGCCGGGCACAAGATCATGCGGCGCATACCGTGACCAGATGCCATTAACCCAGCAAGCCAAGAAGTGTAGCACGATTTGTTTTTGCGGGGCAAAGAGTTATTGCGGGAAAGGGACGCGGCCGGGCGGGCGGTCGATGCCGCCGTTCACTGCGCGCCGGGGCGGTCCAGCCAGCCCTGCGCCCAGCGCCGCAGCAGCGGCCCGGACGACAGCAGCAGGCCGCCCGCGGCGATGATCAGCATCCCCATCCAGGTCGTGGCGTCGGGCGCGGACGAGAAGGCCAGCCAGCCCAGCAGGGTCGCCCAGAAGATCTGCGTGTAGCCGTAGGGCCCCAGCATGGCCGCCGGCGCGTGCAGCAGGGCGTGGGTCATGATGAGGTGGCCCAGCGCGGCCACCGTGCCCAGGGCGATCACCAGCAGCAGGTCGGCCCAGGCCATGGGCATCCAGGCCACGGCGCCCCAGGGCGCCAGGACCAGCGCGCCGATCAGGCCGGTGTACAGATTGCTGGTGGCGGGATGCTCGGAACTGCGCGAGGAGCGCGTGACGAGCTGGTAGCACGCGTTGCAGACGGCCGAGCCCACCGGGAACAGGATGGCCCAGGTCAGCAGGCCGCCGCCGGGCCGGGCGATGATGAGCACCCCCGCGAAGCCGCAGGCCACCGCGATCCAGTCCAGGCGGCGGGCCTTTTCCTTCAGCACCAGGCCGGACAGCAGGGTGATGAGCACCGGCGCCATGAAGACGATGGCGGTGGTCTCGGCCAGGGGCAGCCGCGCCAGGCCGTTGATCACCATCACGCTGCCGCAGCACAGGCACAGGCCGCGGAACAGCTGGATGCCGTATCGCCGGGTGCGGAACAGGCCGCGCCCCATGCGCGGCTGGAAGATCAGGAAGACGGCCAGGGCCTGCGCCATGTAGCGCACCCAGACGATCTGGGTGACGGGATAGCCGGCCGTCAGGTACTTGGTGCCGGTGTCGAGGACGGAAAAGAACAGGCTGGCCACGCACATGAGCAGGGGCCCCAGCCAGACCCGGGCGGGACGGTTCGCATCCATGGTGGTCAGGCCTGCGGCCCCGGGGGAAAACTACCGCGCTCGGCCCCGCGATGGTCGGCGGAGCCTGCGCTTCGGCGCGTGGTCATACGATGTTCCGATAAAGCATAAGGATAAATCATTGCGGCCGGCGCCGGGGCCAAAACGGCTGAAAAATAGAACCGTATTCGGTTATCATAGCCCCATGACCGGATTTCCCACCCTGCAAGAGGCCGCCCCCCATGACCCGTGAAGGCGTCGCCGCGGTAGACCGCGCACTGACCATCCTGGACGTATTCATCGACGGAGGAGACAGCCTCACCCTCACGGACATCTCGAAGCGCGCGGGCTTCTACAAGAGCACGACGCTGCGGCTGGCCGAATCGCTGGAGAAGTTCGGCTATCTCCGCCGCCTGGAAGACGGCACCTACCGCCTCGGGCCCAAGCCTCTGTATCTCGGCTCGCTCTACCAGAAGCACTTCCGCAGCGCCGACATCGTCGTGCCCGTGCTGCGCAGCATCGTGGACGAGCTCCAGGAAGGCGCCTCCTTCTTCATCAAGGACCACGACGCCCGCATCTGCCTGCACCGGGTGGACGCGCCGCGCTCGGTGCGCGATTCCGTCCACGAGGGCGACGCCCTGCCCCTCAAGGTGGGCGCCTCGGGCCACGTCATGCGCGCCTTCGAGCAGGAGCCGGGCGAGAAATACGACGACATACGACACGCGCTCTACGCGGTCTCCCTGGGCGAGCGGGACCCCGAGATCGGGGCCGTGGCCTGTCCCGTGTTCGGGATCGGCCAGCAGCTGGCCGGCGTGGTGTCCATCTCGGGTCCCAAATACCGCTTCAGCGAGGAAAAGATCGCCCAGGTGATCCCCGTGCTCAAGCGCCACGCGGCCGAGCTCACCGACGCCCTGGGCGGGCGCTGGCCCGAAGGCGGCGCGGGTACGTCGCCATGAGCGCCGAGGAAACCGCGTTCGCCAGCCCCCCGCCGGCCATCCGCGGGATCGAGTTCATCGAATTCGCCTCCACCCGCCCCGAGGAACTGGGCGCCGTGCTGACCCGGATCGGCTTTCGCCTGATCGCCCGGCACTGCTCCCGCCAGGTGCTGCTGTACCGCCAGGGCGGCATGAACCTCATCGTCAATTCCGACCCCGCCACGCTGGCCAGCGTGGCGCGCGAGGGCGAGGACCACCAGATCAGCGCCGTGGCGTTCCAGGTGGACCACGCCGGCCGGGCCTACGAGCGCAGCATGGCCTGGGGCGCCTGGCCCATCCCCACCCGGGCGGGCGCCATGGAACTGAACATCCCGGGCATCCACGGCGTGGGCGACACCGTCATCTACCTGGTGGACCGTCTGCGCCCCTTTTCCATCTACGACATCGATTTCATCTACCTGGACGGGCAGCGGGACGTGGAGCCGCTGGTGCCGGACCTGCATTTCTTCGGCCTCGTGCAGCACATCGGCCCCGGGCGCAGCGCGCAATGGACCGACTTCTACGCCCAGCTGTTCGGCTTCAGGGCCCTGCCCGCGGAAACCCATTTCGGCATCCTGCCGCGCGGCACCATCCTGGGCAGCCCCTGCGGATGCTTCCACCTGCAGCTCGTCGAGCCGGTGGGCGACGCCCTCTACGACACGGAATGGGACGAGCAGTTCGCGCGGTTGGCCTTCGGCACGCCCGACGTGCTGGGGACGGTGCGCGCCATGGCCGCGCAGGGCGTGCCTTTCCAGGACAACGCCTTCATCCACACGGAGGCCCACGGCGCCATCACCGCGGCCATGTCCTACGACGTGACGTTCGAGCTGGTGCGCCACGCCACGCCGCCCCGGGAATCCCGATGAGCCAGGAGCGCTTCGGCATCGACCTGGCTTGCATGGCGGGCTCCCTGGAGGAACGCCTGCGCGCCGCGGAGGCGGCCGGCTTCTCCCAGGTCATGCTGTGGGCGCGGGACCTGGCCAACCACCCCGAGGGCTACGAAACCGCGGTCCGGCGGGTGCGCGAAAGCGGCCTGGAGATCACCGGCCTGCAGCTGATGCGCGACTACGAGGGCATGAACGGCCCGGCGCACCGCTACAAGCTCGACGTGGCCAAGGCCCTGCTGGAAATCTGCGCCGACGTGGGCGCGCCGCTGCTGATCGTGTCGGCCTCGGCGGCGCTGCCGCGCGCGCTCGCGCCGGAACGCGCCGAGGCCGACCTGCGCAAGCTGGCCAACCTGGCCGTGCCGACGGGCGTGCGCATCGGCTTCAAGGCGATCCCCTGGAGCCACACGGGCGCGGACATCCGCAGCGCCTGGGACCTGGTGTGCCGCGCCGCGCACGCCAACCTCGGCCTCGTGCTGGACGCCTTCCACTTCATCGCCGAGGGCTCGGCCTTCGGCATCCTGGACGAGATCCCGCCGGACAGGATCGTGCTGGTGCAGCTCGCCGACTTCGGCGTCCCGGCGCTGCGGGAAAACCAGCCGCACGACGCCGACCGCATGCGGGTGTTTCCGGGCGACGGCGTGCAGAGCGACCAGGTCGCCGCCCTTGTGCGGCGCCTGGACGGCCTGGACTACGAGGGCAGCTACAGCCTGCTGGTCTTCAACAAGGACTACCGGCAGCTGCCGGCCCACGCGGTGGCGCGGCTGGGCATCCGCTCGGTGGGATGGATCCACGACCAGGCCCTGCGCCGGCGCCTGCCGCTGCGGCGCGCGCCAGCCCGCTGAGCGGGCCCGCCGCGGCGCTCAGCGGCGGATGAAGGGGTTGGGCACGTCCAGGTCGGTGGAAATCCAGACGCTCTTGGTATCCAGGTATTCGTGGATGGCGTCCGAGCCCGATTCGCGGCCGATGCCCGAACGCTTGTAGCCGCCGAAGGGCGTGGTGAAACTGGTGGCGCGGTAGTTGTTGACCCAGACCGTGCCGGCCTTCAGGCGCTCGGTGACGTACAGCGCGCGATGCAGGCTGCGCGTCCAGACCGCCCCGGCCAGGCCGTAGAGGATGTCGTTGCCGATGCGGATGGCGTCGGCCTCGTCCTTGAAGGGGATGATGCACAGCACCGGCCCGAACACTTCCTCCTGGGCGATGCGCATGCGGTTGTCCACGCCGGTGAAGATGGTGGGCTCGACGAACTGGCCGGCCCCCAGGTCCGGGCGCGCCTTGCCGCCCAGCACGCAGCGGGCGCCTTCCTCGCGCGCGATGCGGATGTAGTCGAGCACCTTCTCGAACTGCGGCCGGGTGGCGATGGGCCCGATCTGGGTGTCGGGCCGGGTCGGGTCGCCCAGTTTGGCCGTGCCCACGAATTCGACCAGGCGCCGGATCAGCTCGTCGTGGATGCTTTCCTGCACCAGCACGCGCGAGCCGGCCTGGCAGCTCTGGCCGGACGCGGCGAAGATCCCCGACACGACGCCCTTGACGGCCTGGTCCAGGTCGGCGTCGTCGAAGATGATGTTGGGCGACTTGCCGCCCAGTTCCAGGGTGACGGTCTTGAGGTTGCGCGCCGCCGCCTCGTAGATGCGCTTGCCGGCCAGCTCGCCGCCGGTGAAGCCGATGTGCGCCACGTCGGGGTGCGTCACCAGCGGCTCGCCGACTTCGGCGCCGAAGCCGGTCACGACGTTGACCACGCCGGGCGGAAAGCCCGCCTGCTCGAACAGCGCGGCGAATTCCAGCATCGAGGCCGAGGTGAATTCCGAGGGCTTGACCACCGCCACGCAGCCCGCCGCCAGGGCCGGCGCCAGTTTCCAGCTGGTGAGGGTGAGCGGGGAATTCCAGGGCGTGATGATCGCCACCACGCCCTTGGCCTCGTAGCGGGTGAAGGTGAAGACCCCGGGCTTGTCGGTGGGGATGACCTTGCTTTCGACCTTGTCGGCCAGGCCGGCGTAGTAATGGAAGTATTCGCCCATGTAGCGCACCTGGGCGACGACCTCGGAGGACAGCTTGCCGTTGTCGCGCTGCTCGATTTCCGCCAGGCGGGGGGCGTGCTCGATCACCAGGTCGGCCAGGCGGCGCAGCAGCTGGCCGCGGCGGGTGGCGGTCAGGCCGCCCCACGGGCCCTCGAAGGCGGCCTTGGCGGCGGCCACGGCGGCATCCACGTCGGCCGCGTTGCCGCGCGCGATATGCGCCCAGACTTCGCCCGTATAGGGGTTTTCGGTGTCGAAATAATCGCCGGACGCCGGGGGCACGCTGGCGCCGTTGATGAAGTGATCGTAGCGGGGCAGGGACATGACGGTTCCACCTAGGAAGTTCTTTCTAACAGAATCATATTCTGCTGAACAGAATTAGACAAACAAGGGTAATCACCTAGCAAATTCTGTTTGACGCGGTTCGGAACTGAATTCTATTCTATAGCGAAAATATGTACGAACCGGTACATACAACCAGGAAGACATCCCATGCGTCCGGAAAACGAAACGCCCGCCCTGCTGCTCGGCCTGATTGGCGAAGGCATCGGCGAGTCCCTCAGTCCCACCCTGTACGAGCACGAGGCGGCGCGGCACGGGCTGCTCTGCATCTATCAGCGGATCGATCTGGACGAACTCGGCCTGGGGCCGGCGAACCTGCCCGAACTCCTCACCGCCGCGGAGCGCTTCGGCTTCGCCGGCCTGAACGTCACCCATCCCTGCAAGCAGGCCGTCATCCCGCACCTCCACGAACTGTCCGACGAGGCGCGCGTCATCGGCGCGGTCAACACCGTGGTCCTGCGCAACGGCCGGCGCATCGGCCACAACACCGATCACTACGGCTTCTCGCAGAACCTGCGCGAGAACCTGGGCGGCCGGGCGCCGGGCCACGTCGTGCAGCTCGGGGCCGGCGGCGCGGGCGCCGCGGTGGCCGACGCCATCCTGCGGCTGGGCGCGCGCAGCCTGACCCTGTTCGACCAGACGGCGGGCCGCGCCGAGTACCTCGCCCAGGCCCTGCGGACGCGCTTTCCCGGCATCCCGGTGGACGTCGGCGGCGATCCGGCCCAGGCCCTGCGCCGCGCCGACGGCCTGATCAACGCCACGCCGGTGGGCATGCGCAAGCACCCCGGCACGCCGATCCCGGGGTCGCTGCTGGAGCCGCGCCACTGGTTCGCCGAGATCATCTATTTCCCGCTGGAGACCGAGCTGCTGCGCATCGCGCGCGCAAAGGGCTGCCACACGATCGACGGCCTGGGCATGGTCGTGCACCAGGCGGCCCGCGCCTTCGAGCTCTATACCAACGGCATCGCCGCCGACGCGCGGCGCATGGCCGCGCACGTGGCGGAACTCCTGGCGCGCCGCGCCGCGGCCGCGGCCGACCGCCCCACCCATCCCGCCTGACGCGAGGATCCCGCCATGAAAAAAATCATCGATTCCTGCACGCACGGCCTGTCCTTCCTGATCGTGGCCATGCTGGCGGCAATGGTCGTGCTGGTGTTCGGCAACGTCGTCCTGCGCTACGGCTTCAATTCGGGCATCCTGATCTCGGAAGAGATGTCTCGCTGGCTGTTCATCTGGATCACGTTCCTGGGCAGCATCATCGCCATGCGCGAGAACACCCACCTGGGCTCCAATTTCGTCGTCCGGCGGCTCCCGCCGGCCGGCCGCCGCATCAGCCTGTTCATCGGCCGCCTCGCCATGCTGTACATCTGCTGGCTGGTGTTCTCGGGCGCCCTGTCCCAGACCCTCATCAACGTGTCGGTCGGCGCGCCCATCACGGGCATCTCCATGGGCCTGTTCTATGCCAGCGGCATGGTCTTCAGCGTCGCGGGCGCGCTGGTCCTGGTGGGCGACCTCTACCGCCTGGCCACGGGCTCCATGGCCACCGTGGACCGCTACATCGACGACGCCGGAGAACAAGCATGATCCTGACGACCTTCCTCGTCGCCCTGCTGGGCGCCATGGCCATCGGCGTGCCGATCGCCTTCGCGCTGCTCATCTCGGGCGCCGCCCTGATGTGGCAGCTGGACATGTTCGACGCGCAGATCCTGGCGCAGAACCTGATCAACGGGGCCAACAGCTTCCCCCTGCTGGCGGTGCCTTTCTTCATGCTGGCCGGCGAAATCATGACGGTGGGCGGCTTGTCCCGCCGCATCGTGGACTTCGCCATGGTGCTGGTGGGCCACGTCAAGGGCGGCCTGGGCTACGTCACCATCATCACGGCCTGCCTGATGGCGGCGCTGTCGGGCTCGGCCGTGGCCGACGCGGCCGCCATGACCGCCCTGCTGCTGCCCATGATGACGGCCGCCGGCCATGACCGCAAGCGCTCGGCCGGCCTGATCGCGTCGGCGGGCATCATCGCGCCCGTCATCCCGCCCAGCATCGGCATGATCATCTTCGGCGTCGCGGCCAACGTGTCGATCTCCAAGCTCTTCCTGGCCGGCATCCTGCCGGGCCTGATGATGGGCGCCGCGCTGTGGGTGACCTGGGCCTGGCTGGTGCGCCGCGAGCCGATCACGCCCCAGCCGCGCAAGAGCGCCCGGGACGTCCTGCACGCGGCGCGCGAGGGCATCTGGGCGCTGGGCATGCCGGTGATCATCATCGTGGGCCTGCGCTTCGGCGTGTTCACGCCCACCGAGGCCGCCGTGGTGGCCGCCGTCTACTCCTGGTTCGTCTCGACGTTCATCTACCGCGAGATGAACCTGCGCAGCCTCTACCAGGTGTTCCTCAGCTCGGCCAAGGTCTCCGCGGTCATCATGCTGCTGGTGGCGGCCGCCATGGTCAGCGCCTGGCTCATCACCGTGGCCGGCCTGCCCGACCGGATGGTGGACCTGCTCGAACCGCTGATCGGCGAGCCGCTGCTGCTGATGCTCGCCGCCATGGCCCTGGTGGTGCTGGTCGGCACCGCCATGGACATGACGCCCACCATCCTGATCCTCACCCCGGTCCTGATGCCCGCCGTCAAGGCGGCGGGCATCGATCCGGTGTATTTCGGCGTGCTGTTCATCATCAACAATGCCATCGGCCTGATCACGCCGCCGGTCGGCACCGTGCTGAACACGGTCGCCGGCGTCGGGCGGCTGAGCATGGACGATGTCACGCGCGGCGCCCTTCCCTTCCTGCTCGCGCAGCTCGCCGTGCTTTTCCTGCTGGTGCTGTTCCCCGATCTGGTGCTCGTTCCCGCGCGCTGGCTCTATTAATAGTTCGACAAGTGCTCGACAATCCAAGGAGACAACCATGAAACCCATGAAACGCCTCGTCCTTTCCTCCCTCATGGCCCTGGGCTTCGGCCTGGCATCCCTGGGGGTCGGCCACGCGGCCGACATCCGCGAACACAGCATCAAGTTCGCCTCGCAGAACAACAAGGGCCATCCCCAGGTCATGGGCATGCAGAAATTCGCCGACCTGGTGGCCCAGAAGTCCGGCAACAAGATCCGCGTCCGCCTGTTCCCCGGCGGCGTGCTGGGCGGCGACCTGGAAACGGTCTCCGCCCTGCAGGGCGGGACCATCGAGATGACCGTGCTGAACTCCGGCATCCTTCAGGCGCAGATCAAGGACTTCGCGGCCTTCGACTTCCCCTTCCTGTTCAACAACGACAAGGAAGTGGACGCGCTGGTGGACGGCCCCTTCGGCCAGACGCTGCACAAGAAGCTGCAGGACAAGGGCCTGATCGGCCTGGCCTATTTCGACCTGGGCTTTCGCAACATCACCAACGGCAAGCATCCGATCAACAAGCCCGAGGACATCAGCGGCCTGAAGCTGCGGGTGATCCAGTCGCCGATCTACGTGGACGTGTTCAAGGCGCTGGGGGCCAACCCCACGCCCCTGGCCTGGCCCGAGGTCTACAACGCGCTGGAACAGGGCGCCGTCGACGGCCAGGAAAATCCGTTCACGGTGATCCTGAACGCCAAGCTCGACGAGGTGCAGAAGTACCTGGCCGTCACGCGCCACATCTACAATCCGCAGTCCGTCATCATCAGCAAGAAGTTCTGGGATTCGCTCAATCCGGACGAGCAGAAGCTGATCCAGGACGCCGCCACCGAAGCGGCCGCCTACCAGCGCCAGGTGTCCCGCGACGCCGCCCACACGGCGCTGGAAACCCTGAAGAAGCACGGCATGCAGGTCACGGAACTCTCGCCCGCGGACCTGGACAAGATGCGCGCGATGGTCAAACCGGTGGTCGAAAAATATACTCGGGAAGTCGGCGAAGACACCGTCAAGTCGATGTACGCGGAAATCGACAAGATCCGCAAGCCCTGATCCCGTCCGGCGCGGGCCGCCCGCGGCCCGCGCAGGCCCTCCGATCCAGGCCAACCCAGACCGATTCAAGACCACTCAAGACAGGAAGCGTCGTATGAAGATCCTCATGCTGCATGGCATCAACCACAATATGTTCGGCAAGCGCGACCCCAAGCAATACGGGACGATCACGCTGGAACAGATCGACGCGCAGCTGGCCGATCTGGCCAAGGAACTGGGCGTCACGATCGAGAGCTACCAGACCAACTGCGAAGGCGCGATGTGCGAGCGCATCCACCAGGCCTACCAGGACGGCGTGGACGCCGTGCTGATCAACGCCGGCGCCTGGACGCACTACAGCTACGGCCTGCGCGACGCGCTGGCGATCCTGACGGTGCCCATCGTCGAGCTGCACATGTCCAACATCCATGCCCGCGAGGAATTCCGCCACAAGTCCGTCTTCGCGGAAATCGCCCTGGGCCAGATCTGCGGCTTCGGCGTGGACAGCTACCTGCTGGCGCTGCGCGCGGCCGTGTCGGCGGCCAAGGCGAAGCAGGCCTGAGCCCGGACCGCGTCCCGGCCGCAAAGCCGGGCACGCCAAAAGGGGCGCCTCGCGGCGCCCCTCGTCTTTTCCGGCCCGGCGCAGGGCGCGGCGCTTCAGGCCTCCAGCTCGGCGACGGCGGCCTCCTGGTACAGCACCCCGTCGCGCACCATGGCTTCGATGTCGGCGGCGCCGAAACCCAGTTCGGCGGCGATCCGCCGGTTGTGCTGGCCCATGAGCGGCGCCGGCTCGCGCAGGGTCGTGTCGCAGCCCGAGAAGCGGAACGGCGTATTGAGCAGGTCCACGTCGCCCAGCACCGGATGGTGCTGGCGCACCACCATGCCGCGCGCCCGGATCTGGGGGTCGGCCAGCACCTCGCCGATGTCCTGCACCTTGGCGCAGGGCACGTCCACGGCGTCCAGCGCCGCCAGGCACTGCGCCACCGTGCGCGCGCCGGTCCAGGCGCGCACGACGGGCAGGATCTCCTGCCGGTGGGCATTGCGCCCCTGCGCCGAGTGGAACCGGACATCGGCCGCGAAGGCCGCGCCGCCCACCAGCGGCGCCAGACGCTTCCAGGATGCATCGACCTGCGCGGCGATGACCAGGCAGCCGTCCCGCGCCGCGAACACGCCGTAGAGGGTCGAGTCGGGCAGGTCGTGGCCGCTCTGCTCGGGCTTCACCCGGCCCTGGGACAGGGTGTAGCACTGGCCCGCGTACTCGTGCATGGAAACCAGGCAGTCGTACAGCGACAGGTCGATGTGCTGGCCGCGGCCCGATTTGATGCGCCCCAGCAGCGCGGCGTTGACGGCGGCCACGCCGTGGATGCCGGTGACCATGTCGCCCAGGGCGATGCGCAGCAGCGGCGGCGCTTCCCCCGGCGAGCCGATCATGGCCATGATGCCGCTCCTGGCCTCGGCGATCAGGCCGAAGCCGGCGCGGTGGGACTCGGGCCCGGTGTGGCCGTAGGCCGAGACCGAGCAGTAGACCAGGCCCGGATTCAGCGCCGAGAGCGCCTCGTAGCCCAGGCCGAGCCGGGCCAGGGCGCCGGGGCGGTAGTTCTCGACGAAGACGTCGGCCGTGGCCACGAGCTTTTCCATCAGCTCCCGCCCGCGCGCGTCCTTCAGGTTCACGCACAGCCCCTTCTTGCCCATGTTCTGCTGCAGGAAGTAGCCGCTCTGGCCCTGGATGAAGAAGGGGTGCTGGCGCCCGGCGTCGCCCTCGGTGGGACGCTCGACCTTGATCACCTCGGCGCCCAGGGCGGCCAGGCAGCGGGACAGGTAGGGGCCGGCGAGGAAATGGCTGTAGTCGATGACCCGGATGCCCTCCAGCGGGCGTGCCTGCGCGGCCGTCATGGGGCGTCTCCCGCCGCGGCAGGCGCGAAGCCCGGGCTGCAGGGAATCATGAGCCGGTGCTCGCCGCGCTGCACGACTTCGCCATGCTGGTTGCGCATTTCCGCGGGCAGCACCAGGATGCCCCAGCCGGGGCGACTGCGCGACAGCCGGGCGCTGGCGACGTGAAAGCGCACCTGCACCGTGTCGTCGATCTTGATCGGACCGGTGAAGTCCCAGGTCCAGCCCAGCGACATCCCGGGCACGAAGCGCAGGTCGGACCGGCTCTTGAGGCCGTCGGCCAGGGACAGGCCGAGCAGCCCGTGGGCCACGCGCGTGCCGAAGGGCGTGGTGCGCGCATAGGCCTCGTCGGTGTGGACCGGCGTGTGGTCGCCCGTCAGGTCGGCGAACGTGTCGATGTCCGCCTCGGTCACGGTGCGCGGGGGCGAAACGCCCCGGGCGCCGACCTCGACTTCGTCGAAATACAGTTCCTTCACCACGGGATTCACCACGGGATTCATCGCGGGATTCATTGCGGGATTCATTGCAGGGGTCCTTGTCAGCAATCGAATAGTTCGAGCGCGACGCCGTCGGGCGTGCGCAGCCAGTTCGGCCCCTGCGGCAGGACGGTCACGGGCCAGCCCGCGGCGCGCGCGAGCGCCGCCTCCAAGCCCCGCACGCGCAGGGCGACGTGGGCGATGCGGGATTGCGCCCGCCCGGCGTCGCCGGCCGCAGCGGGCGCGGCGATGAGCTGGACGCCGCCTTCGAGCCAGACCTGGCGGGGCGCCTCGGGCGGACCGTCGATCTCGCGCACCGGCATGCCCAGGACCTCCTCGAAGAAGCGGACGTGCCAGCCGATGTCTTCCACCCGCACGGCGGCGTGGTCGATGCCGGGCGGGCGCGCCAGCGCGGTCCGCCCCGCCATGGCCTCGATTCCCTTGACGCAGGCGGCCAGGGTGGCGTTGACCGGCGCGGCGATGCCCAGCCGCAGGCCGCGTTCGACCACGGCGCCGTTGATGTAGTCGATCTCGGTGGCGCTGCCCTTGTCCAGGCTCTGCAGCATCGAGGTGCGGAAGTCGGCCGGCAGGCCCGCGCCCGCCCTGCGCCAGGCTTCGAGCGGATCGGTGATGGACAGGCGCACGCCGGCGGCATGGGCGATCTCCATCGCCTCGCGCACCGCCGCCACGCCGACGGCTTCGAGCGGCGCGCACTGGAACAGCGGGCCGTAGGGCATGCGCGTGATGGCCGTGAGGGCGCCCGTCGCCACGTTGATCAGCAGCTTGTCCCAGATCGTGCCCAGGATGTTGTCGCTGAGCCGGACCGGCAGGCCGGCGCGCTCGAATTCCCGCGCGATGGCGAGCGCCCGGCCGGTGCGCGCGCCGTCGAGCTCGCCGAGGATGGTCTCCTTGCCGCGCACGCCCGACAGGACGTGGCCGGGCCCGAGCAGCGTCCCGCCCACGTAGGTCTTGCCCGCCAGCACGCGTTCGCGGCCGATGGATTCCGCCAGGATGTCCTCGTGGCCCAGGCCGTTCTGCAGGGACAGCGCCAGCGTGCCGGGACCGAACAGGGGACCGGCCTGCGCCAGGGCCTCGCGGGTCTGGAACGACTTCACCAGCACGACGACCAGGTCCACCGGCCCGACCGCGGCCGCCTCGGTCTCCGCCCGCAGGCGCACGCGGCGCTCGTCGTCCTGGTCGCGCAGGCGCAGCCCGCCGGCGCGGATGGCCTCGACGTGCGCGGCATTGCGGCTGAGCAGGACGACCTCCGAGCCTCCCTCGGCCAGGCTCGCGCCCAGGGCGCTTCCCAGCGCGCCCGCCCCCAATATGCAGATTTTCACTATCCTTCGCTCCTTGCGCGCCTGCGCGCCGTCCGGCGCATGTCCGAGTCATGGCCGCATCGTGTCCGATGCGCATCCGCCGGCTCCTCTCCGGCGGCCCATGCCGGATTCATGTCCGCCGCGTCTCCGGTCCATTCTAGGGAGGCGGGCATTTAAATTAAATGCAATAATCAAAATTCAATTCATTGTGTTTTTAAATACGGCATGGCGGATCCCCTGCTCGACGCGCTGCCCGAGACCAAGCTGCTGCGCCTGTTCGACGTGCTCTACACGGAGGGCAGCGTCACGGGCGCAGCGCGCACGCTGGGGCTGAGCCAGCCCACCGTCAGCATCTGGCTGGCGCGGCTGCGCGAGCAGCTAGGCGATCCGCTGTTCGTCCGCACGTCCGAGGGGATGAGCCCGACGCCGCGCGCGCGGGACCTGATCGATACCGTGCGCGCCACCCTGGAGGCCCTACGCGCCATCGGCGGCGCGGCGCCGGCCTTCGACCCGATGCGCTCCGAACGGCGCTTCTGCATCGCCATGACCGACGCCAGCCACGTCAACCTGCTTCCCCGGCTGCTGGGCCACCTGCGGCAGGCCGCCAGCGCCTGCAGCCTGCGCGCCGCGCCGATCGACGATTCCCTGGTCGAGCGCCTGCAGTCGGGCACGGCCGACCTGGCCCTGGGGCTGATCCCGGAACTGGGCGCCGGCGTCTACCAGCAGACGCTGTTCACGCAGGACTGGGTCTGCCTCGCGCGCGCGGACCATCCCCGCATCGGCGGGACGCTGGACCTGCCGGCCTACCGCCGCGAGGGCCACATCGAGATCGCCGCGGGGACCGGCCATCACCTGCTCGAACACGCGCTGCGGCGCGCCGGGATCGAGCGCCGCGTCGTGCTGGAGCTGCCGGGATTCCTCGGCCTGTCAGCCGTGCTCGAAGCCGGCGACCTGCTCGTGACCGTCCCGCGCCAGACGGGCGAGACGCTGGCCGGCCGCGGGACGCTGCGGCTGCACGCCTGCCCTTTTCCCATCGCCCCCTTCAGCGTGAAGCAGCACTGGCACGCCCGATTCCACCACGACCCCGGCAACCGCTGGCTGCGCCAGGCCTGCATGGCCCTGTTCGGCCCGGACCGGTCCTCTCCACGCCCCTCCACGCCCGCTTGAAACCATGACCCCGACCCCACGACCCCGCGGCCGCGGCAACGATCCCGCCGCCACCCGGCAGAACATCCTCGAAGTGGCCATCCGGGAATTCGCCAAGAAAGGCCTGGCCGGCGCGCGCATCGACGAGATCGCCGCCCAGACTTCGACCAGCAAGCGGATGATCTACTACTACTTCAGGAGCAAGCAGGGGCTGTACCTCGCCGTCCTGGAGAAGTCCTACCGCGACATCCGCCACATCGAGGAAACGCTGCACCTGGAAAGCCTGCCGCCGATCGAGGCCGTGCGCACCCTGGTCGGATTCACGTTCGACTATCAGGCCGCCAATCCCAATTTCGTGCGGCTCGTGATGAACGAGAACATGCAGAACGGCCGCTACCTCGCGCAGTCCGCGTCGATCAAGGACCTGAACATCCCGGCGATCGACGGCATCCGCGAGATCTACGCGCGCGGCTGCGCCCAGGGCCTGTTCCGGCCGGGCCTGGACCCCATCGACCTGCATGCCTCGATCAGCGCGCTGTGCTTCTTCAACGTCTCGAACCAGCACACGTTCTCGCTGATCTTCAAGCGCGACATCATGGCCCCCGAAGCCTACGCGCAGCGGCGGCAGAACGTGATCGACATGATCCTGCGCTACATGCTGGCCTGAGTGGGCAGGGCGCCCGCGCCTGGGCACCGCCGCCGCGCCCGGACGCAGCCTTGGACGGCCGCCCGCCCGCCGGCGTGGAGGGGCGGGCGGCGGGCGTCGGATGGTTGCCGTCAATCTATGCTGACGTGGGAAATCTTTGCGTTCGGCGAGTAGATGTCAAGAATATTCCAATGGCCGGACGTGGGCACCGGATTGTTGCGCATCAGCACGTCGATGACGCACGGCTTGCCGCTGGCGATGGCGCGCGCCAGCGCGTCCTTGAATTCCGCGGTGTCCTGGATGCGGATGCCTTCGGCGCCGTAGGCGCGGGCCACGGCGGCGTAGTCCGGCGTGTAGGGCTGGCCGTCCTTGGCGAAGACCGTGCCGGTGGTCGTGCCGTAGTGCGCCTTCTGCAGGCCCGCGATGGTGCCGAAGGCGCAGTTGTTCATCACGACCCACACGACGGGGATGTCCTCCTCGACCGCGGTCGCCAGCAGCGCGGGATTCTGGCCAAAGCCGCCATCGCCCACCAGCGACACCACCACGCGGTCCGGGCAGGCCAGCTTGGCGCCCAGGGCGCCGGGCGCGCCGAAGCCCATCGTGGCATAGCCGCCGGGGGTGAGGATGCTGCCCGGCACGTAGACGGGGAACTGCTGGCCCACGCCGTTCTTGTTCCAGCCCACGTCGGTGGTGATGATGGCGTCGCGCGGCAGGACCTCGCGTACTTCCGACAGAATGCGTTCGGGCTGCATGGGGTAGCGGTCCTCGCGGATGAGCGTCGCGTTGCCGGCGGCGAATTCCTCGCGGTAGCGGGCGATGCGCGCGCGCATGGCCTCGTTGCGGCGGCCCGCGGGCAGCATCTCGCGCGCGACCCGGTTGAGCGCGACCAGCGCCTGGCGCAGGTCGGCGACCGCGCCGATCTCGACCGGATAGTTGCGGCCGATCTCGCTCGGGTCGATGTCGATGTGGATCAGGCGCGCGGGCGGGAAGCTGAAGGTGTAGCGGTCGTCCCAGGAGCTGCAGTCGGCTTCGGCGAAGCGCGTGCCCAGACCGATCACCAGGTCCGCGGTGCGGCACGCGTCGTTGACGAACTGCGTGCCCCAGAAGCCCGTCATGCCCAGGGTCAGGTCGTGGTCGTCGCGCAGCGCGCCCTTGCCCATGAGGGAATGGGCGACCGGGATGCCCAGGTGATCGACCAGCTGTTCGAGTTCCTGCGCGGCATCGGCCAGCAGGATGCCGCCGCCCGCGTAGATCACGGGACGCTCGGCGTCGATCAGGGCCTGGACGATGCGCCGCGCCACGGCCTCGTCCAGCGACGGCTTTTCGAGCTGGCGGGTGTGCGGGCGCAGGCGCTCGAACAGCGCGGTGTCGATTTCCTTGGAGAAGATGTCCATCGGCACGGACACCAGCACCGGGCCCGGGCGGCCGCTTTCGGCCAGCTGGAAGGCCTTCTCGACGATTTCGGGGAACAGGTCGGGACGCTCGACGCGCCAGGCGCGCTTCACGAAGGGACGGTAGACCTCCCATTGCGCGGCGTCGGCGTGCAGGTTGATTTCCTGGTGCGGATGCTTGCCGTAGTAGTGGCTGGGGACGTCGCCCGCGATCACGACCATGGGGATGGAGTCCAGGGCCGCGTTCGCCACGCCGGTGGCGGCGTTCGTCAGGCCCGGCCCGAGGTGGCTGAGGACCACGGCGGCCTTTTTCTTCATCCGCGCGTAGCCGTCGGCGGCGTGCGCGGCGATCTGCTCGTGGCGCGTGTTGACGAAGCGGATGGAGCTCTTGCCCAGCTCCGTCAGGACCGCGATGTTGGTGTGGCCGCACAGGCCGAAGACGTGCTCGACGCCGCGCTCTTCGAGGTAGCGGACCAGTTGCCGGGAAATGAGTTCTTGCATGGTGTCTGTCTCCTGAGACCGTTCATTCGGGAAGTTCGGCGTGCCGCGGCCCGGTGTAGGCGTACGGGATGGAAGGCGGCATGGGGCCCTTGATCCGGCGGCCTTCGCGCATCTGCTCCCAGGCATGGGCGAGGATGCCGACCGAGCGCGAGAGGATGAAGATCCCCCGTCCCAGTTCCGGCGCGAAGCCGAGTTCGGAATAGATCACCGCGGTCGCGCCGTCGATGTTCATGGGGATGTGGCGGCCCTTTTCCTGCTCCAGGACGGCTTCGACCTGGCGCCCGATCCGGGCGAATTCGCCCGAGACGACGCCCTGGGCGACCGCCTCGTCCACCAGGGCCAGCAGCCGCTTGGCGCGCGGATCGCGCGGATGGAAGCGATGGCCGAAGCCGGGCACGATCTTGCCGTGCGCGGCCCGATACGCGTCCAGCGCGGCCTTCACGGGCTGCGGCTCGCCGCGCCCGGCGCGCGCCACGCAGTCCTGGTAGATTTCCATGCATTGCTGGCCGGCGCCGCCGTGGATGTCGCCCAGCACGTTGACCGCCGATCCCATGGCGCCGTTCAGGTCCACGCCGCAGCTGATCGCCATGCGGGAAATGGCGATGGAAGGCGCATGCGGGCCGTGGTCCACGGAGGAGACCAGCGCGGCTTCGAGCAGCGCCGCCTGGGCCTTGCCGGGCAGTTCGCCGCGCAGCATGAGCCAGATCATTTCCGGGAAGCCGATCCGGCCGATCAGGTCCTGGATCGCATAGCCGCGGATGCGGATCTCGCCGGGGTGGATGTCGATGATGTCGGTGGACCACCACCGGCTGGCCTGGTCCACGCGATCGTCGTGCTGTGCCGTCATGTTTCGTCCTCTTTCTATACCACGTGTTCCTCGCGCAGCCGCGCGATCTCGTCCCGGCCGTAGCCCAGTTCCGCCAGGATCGGGTCGGTGTCCTGGCCGAGGGCCGGCGGCGGCGCCTCGACGTCGGGGCTGCCGCCGGCCATCTTGAATCCGGCCCGCACCAGCTCGATCGGCCGGCCCACGCCGGGCGCGTCGTCGAACCGCCGCAGCAGCGCGCGCTCGGCGATCTGGGGATGGGCCAGTGCATCCGGCACGCTCAGGACGCGCCCCGAGGGCACGCCGATGCCCGACAGGATGCCCTCCCATTCGCGGGCGGATTTCGTGCACAGGGCCCGCTCGATCTCGGCCGTGAGCGCGGCGCGGTTCTTCTTGCGGCTCTCGCGTCCGGCGAAGCGCGCATCGGTCTTGAGCTCGGGGCGGCCGATCACGTCCATCAGCGCCTCGAACTGCTCCTGCTTGTTGGCGGCGATGTTCAGCGGGCCGTCGCCCGTCCTGAAGGTGCCGGAAGGCACGGCGGTGAAGTTCTCGTTGCCCATGGGGCGGGGCTCCACGCCGGCGATCAGGTAGTTAGAGACCACCCAGCCCATCGTGACGATGACGGAATCCAGCATGGACACGTCGATGAAATCGCCCTCGCCGGTGCGCTGCTGGCGCACCAGGGCGCTGGCCACGGCGAAGGCGGCGGTGATCCCGCCGATGGTGTCGGCCATGGGATAGCCCACGCGCAGCGGCGCCGATTCTTCCGAGCCGGTGATGCTCATCACGCCCGACAGCCCCTGGACGATCTGATCGTAGGCGGGCGCGTGGCGCATGGGGCCGTCCTGGCCGAAGCCGGAGATCGCGCAATAGACCAGCCGCGGATTGACCGCCTTGAGCGCCTCGTACCCCACGCCCAGGCGGTCCATCACGCCGGGGCGGAAGTTTTCGATCAGGGCGTCCGCGGAGGCCACCAGGCGGCGCAAGACCTCGCGCCCGCCGGCGGATTTCAGGTTCAGGGTGATGGAGCGCTTGCCGCCGTTCTGCGCAAGGAAGGACGCCCCCATGCCGCGGCCGTTCAGCTCCGGGTCGGCGCCCAGCTGCCGGGCGAGATCCCCCGAGCCCGGCACTTCGACCTTGATCACTTCGGCGCCGAGCAGCGCGAACTGATAGGCGCAGAACGGCCCTGCCAGGACATTCGTCAGATCCAGTACGCGGATACCCGCGAGGGCCTTTGCCATTCTGTTCCTCGTCTCATGCTGATAATGGAATCGCCATGCCTAACTTTAGAACAGAATTCTGCTAGTCGCAACTGATTTATAGAATCGGCTTTTGTCTGGGGGAGTGCGCGACGGCATGCCAGCGCGCCGTTCCCTGCAGCCGGCCGGCGGCGCCCGGTGCGGCTGCGCGGGTGCTCGGGTGCCGGGCTGCGCTGGTGCTCGGGCGCGCGATGCCCGGGTGCGTGGCTGCGGGGCGCACGCGGGCAGCCCCCGGGCAGCCCGCGGGAGCGGAGAGGCGGAACGGAGAAGGAGGATGCGCCGCGGGATTGCCGCCGCGGCCGGGGCGCGCCTAGCGCACCAGGGCCATGACCGGCTCCACGTCGGGCCAGCAGCCGAACCAGAGGCGGTAGGATTCGGCCGCCTGCCCCACCAGCATGCCCAGGCCGTCCGAGACCCGGGCCGCGCCCAGCCGCCGGGCATCGCGCAGGAAGGCCGTTTCGCCGCGGCCATACACCAGGTCGTAGGCCAGGGCGCCGGGCGCGAAGGTGCCACGCCCCAGGGGCAGGCGGCCGTCGTCGAAGCTGGCCGAGGTGGCGTTGATCACGACGTCGAAGGCGCCATCCGCCGCCGCGTCCAGCGGACCGGCCGCGGTGACGCCGGCGGCGCCGCAGGCCTCCAGCAGCTCGTGGGCCTTGCGTTCGGTGCGGTTGACCAGCAGCAGATGGGCCGGGCCGGTCTCGAGCAGCGGCTGCAGGATGCCGCGCGCCGCGCCGCCCGCGCCGATGACGAGGATGCGCCGGTCCCGCAGCGCGATCCCCAGGCGGTCGCGGATGTCGCTGACCAGGCCGACGCCGTCGGTGTTGTCGCCATGGACGCCCTCGGGGCCGAACTTGAGCGTGTTGATGGCGCGCGCGGCGCGCGCCCGCTCGGACAGGGTGTCGGCGAACTCCAGCGCGGCGAGCTTGAACGGCGCCGTGACGTTCATCCCCTTGCCGCCCTCGGCGATGAACCGGCGCACGGTCTCGGCGAAATTCTCGTGCGTGGCGAGCAGCTTCTCGTACTGGAGATCGTGGCCGAACTGGCGCGCGAAAGCCGTGTGCAGGACCGGAGACCTGGATTGGGCTATCGGGTTGCCGATGACGGCATAACGGTCGGGCATCGCGGCCTCCTGGGGGAGCGAAAAGGGACTAAGGATACGGTGCCGGATTCCCGCTGTAAACCTGGGCCGTGTGCCGCACCCGAATCGGCGGAACTCGATTCCGTTTTATTGTTGCGTACATTAGAATATAGTTCTATATTAAATGGACTTCGGCTTTCAGGATCTCGCAATGGCTCTCCAGTTCTCCCTTGCCCACCTCACGGTGCTGACCTGTTCGCCCGTGGACATGATCCGCATCGCCCACCGCACCGGCTACGACTACGTCAGCCTGCGGCTGACCGCCGTCACGCCCACGGAGCACGTCTTCGCGCTGCAGGACGACCCGGCCATGATGGCCGAGGTGAAGGCGCTGCTGAAGGACACCGGCGTGCGCGTGCTGGACATCGAACTCGCCCGCATGCCGCCCGAGGTCGAGCCCGAGGCCTATGCCGCCGTCCTCGACGCGGCGGCGGAACTGGGCGCACAGCACATCCTGGCCCAGCTGCCGGACCCCGACCGCGCCCGGGCGACGGCGCGCTTCGCGCGGCTGTGCGACATGGCCCGGCCGCTGGACCTGTCCATCGGCCTGGAATACCCGAGCTGGACGGAAACCCCGAATCTCCAGGCCGCGGCGGACGTGGTGCGCGCGGCTGGCCGCCCCAACGCGGGCATCGTCGTCGACACGCTGCACTTCGACCGCTCGCGCGACAGCCTGGACGCCCTGCGCGCCCTGCCGCGCGAATGGTTCCGCTTCGCCCAGGTCTGCGACGCGGCGGCCGGGATCCCCGGCAGCGCCGAAGACCTGATCCACACCGCGCGCAGCGAGCGCCTGGTCCCCGGCGAAGGCGGCATCGACATCCCCGGGATCCTGGGCGCCCTGCCCCCCATCCCCTATTCCCTCGAAATCCCCAACGACGCCCAGGTCGAGGCGCTGGGCCACGAGGCGTGGGCCCGCCGCTGCATCGAAGGCGCGCGCCGCTGCCTGGGCGGCTGATCCCCGCATCTGATCCCGGCACCTGACTCCGGCGACCGACTCCGGCACCGGTCCCGCGCCGGGCCGGCCGGCGCCGGAGGATCGCGGCGCGCACGACCGCGTGCCGCTCGTGCGCGCCGATCGAAAAACTGAAAAGAAAGACCGAAAAAAAAACCCCGCTCCTGGAAGGGAGCGGGGCCTGACGCCCTTATTGGACCGAGGACGGCCGGCGCGGGCGGCCGGGCCGCCCGTTGTCGCGATCACTCTTCGGCTGAGCCTTCGCCGTCGGCCGACGCGTCGGCGTCCGGATCGGCGTCCCCGGAGCCCACGTGGGCCATCTCGGACGGCTCGCCGAACGGATTGGCCAGCTCGCGGGCCGCGGCGCGCTCGGCGGCCTCGAAGGCTTCCTTCTCGTGGCGGGCGATGTGGTAGGACATGCCCGTGCCGGCCGGGATCAGGCGGCCCACGATGACGTTTTCCTTCAGGCCGCGCAGCTCGTCGCGCTTGCCCATGATGGCGGCCTCGGTCAGCACGCGGGTGGTTTCCTGGAAGGACGCCGCCGAGATGAACGAATCGGTCGACAGGGACGCCTTGGTGATGCCCAGCAGCACGTTTTCATACGTGGCCGGGATCTTGCCTTCGGCGTCCATGCGGTCGTTCTCGTTCAGCAGCTCGGAGCGCTCGACCTGCTCGCCGGTGATGAAGCTGGTGTCGCCGGAGTTGGTGATGTTCACGCGGCGCAGCATCTGGCGGACGATCACTTCGATGTGCTTGTCGTTGATCTTCACCCCTTGCAGGCGGTAGACGTCCTGGACCTCGTTGACGATGTAGGAGGCCAGCGGCTCGATGCCCTGCAGGCGCAGGATGTCGTGCGGATCGGCCGGACCGTCGACGATCAGCTCGCCCTTGTTGACCACCTGGCCGTCGTGCACCAGCACCTGCTTTTCCTTGGAGATCAGGAACTCGTGGCTGACGCCGTCCATGTCGGTGATGACCAGGCGCTGCTTGCCCTTGGTGTCCTTGCCGAAGGAAACCGTGCCGGTGACTTCGGCCAGCATGCCGGCGTCCTTGGGCGAACGGGCCTCGAACAGCTCGGCCACGCGCGGCAGACCGCCGGTGATGTCGCGGGTCTTCTGGGATTCCTGCGGAATCCGGGCGAGGAAATCGCCCACGCCCACGGACTGGCCGTCGCGCACGGTGATCAGCGCGCCCACGGGCAGCGAGATCGCCACCGCGTGGTCGGTGCCGGCCACCTTGATTTCCTGGCCCTGCTCGTCGAGCAGCAGGATCTGCGGGCGCGCGGCGGCACCCTTGGTGCCGCGCGTCTTGGGCGTGATCACGACCAGCGTGGACAGGCCGGTGATCTCGTCCACCTGGCGCGCCACCGTGACGCCTTCCTCGATGTTGGCGAAGCGGATCGTGCCGGTGTATTCCGACACGATGGGGCGCGTCAGCGGATCCCAGGTGGCCAGCTTGGCGCCGGCCTTGACCACGTCGCCGTCGCCCACGGCGATGGTGGCGCCGTAGGGCACCTTGTGGCGTTCGCGCTCGCGGCGGTTGTCGTCATAGATGACGATCTCGCCGGAGCGGGACACGGCGATGCGGTCGCCCTTGGCGTTGGTCAGGTAGCGCAGGCCGATGGCGAAGCCCACCGTGCCGGCGGACTTGGTCTCGACCGAGCTGGCCATGGCCGAGCGCGAGGCGGCGCCGCCGATGTGGAAGGTCCGCATCGTCAGCTGCGTGCCCGGTTCGCCGATGGACTGCGCGGCGATGACGCCCACGGCCTCGCCCTTGCTGACCAGCGAACCGCGGCCCAGGTCGCGGCCGTAGCAGTGCGCGCACAGGCCGTGGCGGGTCTCGCAGGTGAGCGGAGTGCGGATCTTGACCTCGTCCACGCCCACTTCGTCGAGCAGCTCGACCAGGTTTTCGTCCAGCAGGGTGCCGGCCGGGATGACGGTTTCCTGGGTGTCGGGATTGACGATGTCGGTGGCCGTGACGCGGCCCAGCACGCGGTCGCGCAGCGGCTCGATGACTTCGCCGCCTTCCACCAGGGCCTTCATCACGTAGCCGTGCGAGGTGCCGCAATCGTCCTCGGTGATGACCAGGTCCTGGGTCACGTCCACCAGGCGGCGGGTCAGGTAGCCCGAGTTGGCGGTCTTCAGGGCGGTGTCGGCCAGACCCTTGCGCGCGCCGTGGGTCGAGATGAAGTACTGCAGCACGTTCAGGCCTTCACGGAAGTTCGCCGTGATGGGGGTCTCGATGATGGAGCCGTCGGGCTTGGCCATCAGGCCGCGCATCCCCGCCAGCTGGCGGATCTGGGCGGCGGAGCCCCGGGCCCCGGAATCGGCCATCATGTAGATGGAGTTGAACGATTCCTGGCGGGTTTCCTTGCCGTGGCGGTCGATGACCGGCTCGGTGGAGAGCTGCTCCATCATGGCCTTGCCGACGCGGTCGCCGGCCTTGCCCCAGATGTCCACCACGTTGTTGTAGCGTTCCTGCGCCGTGACCAGGCCGGAGGAATACTGCTTGTCGATTTCCTTGACCTCTTTCGAGGCCTGGGCCAGGATTTCGCCCTTGACGTCGGGCACGACCATGTCGCCCATGGCGATCGACACGCCGCCGCGCGTGGCCAGGCGGAAGCCCGCCTGCATCAGCTTGTCGGCGAAGATCACCGTGGCGCGCAGGCCGCAGCGGCGGTAGGACAGGTTGATCAGGCGCGAGATTTCCTTCTTCTTCAGCGCCTTGTTCAGCACCGCGAAGGGCAGGCCATGGGGCAGGATCTCGGACAGCAGGGCGCGGCCCACGGTGGTCTGGAAGCGGCCGACCACGGCCTTCCATTCGCCGTTCTCGTCCTTGACGTACTCGGGCAGGCGGGTGGTGATGCGCGTCTGCAGCTCGACTTCGTGGTTGTCGTAGGCGCGCTGCACCTCGGCCAGGTCGGCCAGGAACATGCCCTCGCCCTTGCCGTTGATGCGCTCGCGCGTGGCGTAGTACAGGCCCAGCACGATGTCCTGGGACGGCACGATGGCCGGTTCGCCGTTGGCCGGGAACAGGACGTTGTTGGAGGCCAGCATCAGGGTGCGGGCTTCCAGCTGGGCTTCCAGCGACAGGGGCACGTGCACGGCCATCTGGTCGCCGTCGAAGTCGGCGTTGAAGGCCGCGCAGACCAGCGGGTGCAGCTGGATGGCCTTGCCTTCGATCAGTTGCGGCTCGAAGGCCTGGATGCCCAGGCGGTGCAGCGTGGGCGCGCGGTTGAGCATCACCGGGTGTTCGCGGATGACCTCTTCGAGGATGTCCCAGACCACCGGCTCCTGGCTCTCGACCAGCTTCTTGGCCGCCTTGATGGTGGTGGCCAGGCCCATCATTTCCAGGCGGTTGAAGATGAAGGGCTTGAACAGCTCCAGCGCCATCAGCTTGGGCAGGCCGCACTGGTGCAGGCGCAGCTGCGGACCCACCACGATCACGGAACGGCCGGAGTAGTCGACGCGCTTGCCCAGCAGGTTCTGGCGGAAGCGGCCGCTCTTGCCCTTGATCATGTCGGCCAGGGACTTGAGCTGGCGCTTGTTGGCGCCGGTCATGGCCTTGCCGCGGCGGCCGTTGTCCAGCAGCGAATCGACGGCTTCCTGCAGCATGCGCTTTTCGTTGCGCAGGATGATGTCCGGCGCCTTCAGTTCGAGCAGGCGCTTGAGGCGGTTGTTGCGGTTGATGACGCGGCGGTAGAGGTCGTTCAGGTCGGACGTGGCGAAGCGCCCGCCGTCCAGCGGCACCAGCGGACGCAGGTCCGGCGGCAGCACCGGCAGCACTTCCATGATCATCCAGTCGGGCTTGATGCCGGACTTCTGGAAGCCTTCCAGGACCTTCAGGCGCTTGGAGATCTTCTTGATCTTGGCATCCGAGCCCGTGGCCTTGAGTTCCGCGCGCAGTTTCTCGACCTCGGAATCGATGTCGATGTTGCGCAGCAGTTCACGCACGGCCTCGGCGCCCATCAGGGCGTGGAAGTCGTCGCCGTATTCCTCGGTCTTGGCCAGGTAGTCGTCGTCGGACATGATCTGGCCGCGCTTGAGCGGCGTCATGCCCGGCTCGATCACGCACCAGGCCTCGAAGTAGAGCACGCGCTCGATGTCGCGCAGCGTCATGTCGAGCACCATGCCCAGGCGCGAGGGCAGGGACTTCAGGAACCAGATGTGCGCCACCGGGCTGGCCAGCTCGATGTGGCCCATGCGCTCGCGGCGCACCTTGGCCACCGTGACCTCGACGCCGCACTTCTCGCAGATCACGCCGCGGTGCTTCAGGCGCTTGTACTTGCCGCACAGGCACTCGTAGTCCTTGATCGGGCCGAAGATCTTGGCGCAGAACAGGCCGTCGCGCTCGGGCTTGAAGGTGCGGTAGTTGATGGTCTCGGGCTTGCGCACTTCGCCGAAGGACCACGAACGGATCTTTTCCGGCGAGGCGATCCCGATGCGGATGGCGTCGAATTGCTCGTCCTGGGAGACTTGCTTGAAGAGATCGAGTAGCGCTTTCATTATTTACGCTCCAGATCCATGTCCAGGGACAGGGATCGAATTTCCTTGACCAGCACGTTGAACGATTCGGGCATGCCCGCGTCGATCACGTGATCGCCCTTGACGATGTTCTCGTAGACCTTGGTCCGGCCCGTGATGTCGTCGGACTTCACCGTCAGCATTTCCTGCAGGGTGTAGGAGGCGCCGTAGGCTTCCAGGGCCCAGACTTCCATTTCCCCGAAGCGCTGGCCGCCGAACTGCGCCTTGCCGCCCAGCGGCTGCTGGGTCACCAGGGAGTACGGACCGGTGGAACGCGCGTGCATCTTGTCGTCCACCAGGTGGTGCAGCTTGAGGAAGTGCATGTAGCCCACGGTCACGGGACGCTCGAACTGCTCGCCGGTGCGGCCGTCGGTCAGCCAGGCCTGGGTGCGGCCGCTGGTGAGCTTCAGGCGCTCGGCGACCTCGTCCGGGTAGGCGATTTCCAGCATGCGGGTGATGTCTTCCTCGGTCGCGCCGTCGAACACCGGCGTGGCCAGGGGCACCCCCTTGCGCAGGTTGGCGGCCAGCGTCAGCACCTCGTCGTCGGTCAGCTGTTCGAGCTTGACCGAGCCGCCGCAGGCGTTGTAGACGGTTTCCAGCTTCTTGCGCACGGCCTTGACCTGGATGCCGCGCTCGTCGTCGAGCATGTCGGCGATGCGCTGGCCCAGGCCCTTGGCGGCCCAGCCCAGGTGGACTTCCAGCACCTGGCCGATGTTCATCCGCGAGGGCACGCCCAGCGGGTTGAGCACGATGTCCACGGGAGTGCCGTCGGCCATGTGGGGCATGTCCTCGACCGGGGTGATGCGCGAGACCACGCCCTTGTTGCCGTGGCGGCCGGCCATCTTGTCGCCCGGCTGCAGGCGGCGCTTGACGGCCAGGTAGACCTTGATCATCTTCAGCACGCCCGGGGGCAGCTCGTCGCCCTGCGTGAGCTTCTTGCGCTTTTCCTCGAAGGCCAGGTCGAACTGGTGGCGCTTCTGCTCCAGGGCGTCCTTGACCTGCTCCAGGGCGACGGCGGCTTCCTCGTCGGCCAGACGGATGTCGAACCACTGCCAGCGGTCCAGCTCGTCCAGGTACTCGGCCGTCAGCTCGGTGTTCTTGGCCAGCTTGCGCGGGCCGCCGTTGGCGGTCTTGCCGACCAGGTTCTTGCGCAGGCGGTCGAAGGCGTCGTTCTCGACGATGCGCAGCTGGTCGTTCAGGTCCTGGCGGTAGCGGCGCAGTTCGTCGTCGATGATGGACTGGGCGCGCTTGTCGCGCTCGATGCCTTCGCGGGTGAAGACCTGCACGTCGATGACGGTGCCGACCATGCCGGAGGGCACGCGCAGCGAGGTGTCCTTCACGTCGGAGGCCTTCTCGCCGAAGATCGCGCGCAGCAGCTTTTCTTCCGGGGTGAGCTGGGTCTCGCCCTTGGGCGTGACCTTGCCGACCAGCACGTCGTCGGCGCGCACTTCGGCGCCGATGTGCACGATCCCGGAATCGTCCAGGCGGTTGAGCTGGACTTCGGCCAGGTTGGAGATGTCGCGCGTGATTTCCTCGGGTCCGAGCTTGGTGTCGCGGGCGACCACGGTGAGCTCTTCGATGTGGATCGAGGTGTAGCGGTCGTCGGCGACGACGCGCTCGGAGATCAGCACCGAGTCCTCGAAGTTGTAGCCGTTCCAGGGCATGAACGCGATCAGCATGTTCTGCCCCAGGGCCAGTTCGCCCAGGTCGCTGGAGGCGCCGTCGGCGAGCACGTCGCCGCGCGCCACCAGGTCGCCGCGCGAGACGATGGGCCGCTGGTTGATGTTGGTGTTCTGGTTGGAACGGGTGTACTTCTTCAGGTTGTAGATGTCCACGCCGACTTCGCCGGCGACGTTCTCGTCGTCGTTCACGCGGATCACCACGCGGTCGGCGTCGACGAAGTCCACGATCCCGCCGCGCACGGCCTGCACGGTCGTGCCCGAGTCCACCGCCACGGTGCGCTCGATGCCGGTGCCGACCAGCGGCTTTTCGGGCCGCAGGCAGGGCACGGCCTGGCGCTGCATGTTGGCGCCCATCAGGGCCCGGTTGGCGTCGTCGTGCTCCAGGAAGGGGATCAGCGAGGCGGCGACCGACACGATCTGCGACGGCGCGACGTCCATGTAGTGGACGTTGGCCGGGGCGGTCAGCATGGTTTCGCCGGCCTCGCGGCAGGCGACCAGGTCATCGACGAAGCGGCCTTCCTCGTCCAGCACCGCGTTGGCCTGGGCGATGACGTACTTGCTTTCCTCGATGGCCGACAGGTATTCGATCTGGTCGGAGACCTTGCCGTCGACGATCTTGCGGTAGGGCGTTTCCAGGAAGCCGTACTCGTTCAGGCGCGCGTACAGGGCCAGGGAGTTGATCAGGCCGATGTTCGGGCCTTCCGGGGTTTCGATCGGGCAGACGCGGCCGTAGTGGGTCGGGTGCACGTCGCGCACCTCGAAGCCGGCGCGCTCGCGCGTCAGGCCGCCCGGTCCCAGGGCGGAGACGCGCCGCTTGTGCGTGATCTCCGACAGCGGGTTGGTCTGGTCCATGAACTGGGACAGCTGGCTGGAGCCGAAGAATTCCTTGATCGCGGCCGAGATCGGCTTGGAATTGATCAGGTCGTGCGGCATCAGGTTTTCGGTCTCGGCCTGGCCGAGACGTTCCTTGACGGCGCGCTCGACGCGCACCAGGCCGGCGCGGAACTGGTTCTCGGCCAGTTCGCCCACGCAGCGCACGCGGCGGTTGCCCAGGTGGTCGATGTCGTCGATCTGGCCGCGGCCGTTGCGCAGTTCCACCAGCAGCTTGATGGTGTCGAGGATGTCCTCGTTGGTCAGGGTCAGCGGGCCGGTGTTGCCGGCGTCGCGGCCCAGGCGGCTGTTGACCTTCATCCGGCCGACGCGCGACAGGTCGTAGGTTTCCTCGGAGTAGAACAGGCGCTGGAACAGGGCTTCGACGGCTTCCTCGGTGGGCGGCTCGCCGGGACGCATCATGCGGTAGATGGCCACGCGCGCGGCCATCTGGTCGGCGGTGTCGTCGGTGCGCAGGGTCTGGGAGATGTAGGCGCCCTCGTTCAGCTCGTTGATGTAGAGCGTCTCGATGTCGCGGATGCCCGCCGCGCGGAATTCGGCCAGCACGGATTCGGTGATCTCGTCGTTGGCCTGCGCCAGGATCTCGCCGGTGTCGGGGTTGACGACGTTCTTGGCCAGGACGCGGCCCAGCAGGAAGTCCTCGGGCACCGAGATGTGGTCCACCTTGGCGGCGGTCAGGTCGCGCAGGTGCTTGGCATTGATGCGCTTGTCCTTCTCGACGATGACGTTGCCCTTCTTGTCGGCGATGTCGAAGCGCGCGATCTCGCCCTTCCAGCGCTCGGGCACGAATTCGAGCATGCCGCCTTCCTGGTGGAGGGCGATGTGGTCGAAGCTGGAGAAATAGGCCAGGATGGCCTCCGGCGTCATGCCGATGGCCTTCAGCAGGATCGTCACCGCCATCTTGCGGCGGCGGTCGATGCGGAAGAACAGGATGTCCTTGGGATCGAACTCGAAGTCCAGCCACGAGCCGCGGTAGGGAATCACGCGCGCGGAGAACAGCAGCTTGCCCGAGCTGTGGGTCTTGCCGCGGTCATGCTCGAAGAACACGCCCGGCGAGCGGTGCAGCTGGGACACGATGACGCGTTCCGTGCCGTTGATGACGAAGGAACCGGTGTCGGTCATGAGCGGGATCTCGCCCATGTAGACTTCCTGTTCCTTGACTTCCTTGACCGTGGGCTTGCTGACCTCGCGGTCCATCAGCACCAGGCGCACCTTGGCGCGCAGCGGCGAGGCGTAGGTCAGGCCGCGCTGCTGGCATTCCTTGACGTCGAACACGGGAGTGCCCAGCACGTAGCTGACGAATTCCAGCCGCGCCATCTGATTGTGGCTGACGATTGGAAAGATCGAATTGAAGGCCGCCTGCAGTCCTTCTTCCTTGCGCTGGGAGGGGGGAACGTCCGCCTGCAGGAAGGTCTTGAACGATTGCAGTTGCGTCGCCAGCAGGTAGGGAACGTCCTGGACGTCCTCGCGCTTGGCGAAGCTTTTGCGTATGCGCTTCTTTTCGGTGTACGAATAAGGCATGAGCACTCCGACTCGAGGGTTGCTTAGGCCGTCAACCACGGCCATGGTTTACGACTCCGGAAAACCCGGCTCGGCGTGATGCGGCGGGGCATCGAACGCGGGTTTTCTGGAAACGCAAAAGCCCGGGAGGCTTTGGAAAGCGCCCGACGGGTCCGAAAACGGCCATCCGGCGCTTCCCCGGGCTTCCCGGGCGCGGCGATGAGGTCTTACTTGAGTTCGACCTTGGCGCCGGCTTCTTCCAGCTTCTTCTTCGCATCGTCGGCCGTGGCCTTGTCGACGCCTTCCTTGACGGGCTTCGGCGCGCCGTCGACCAGGTCCTTGGCTTCCTTCAGGCCCAGGCCGGTGATTTCGCGCACGGCCTTGATGACGTTGACCTTGTTGGCGCCGACTTCGGCCAGGACGACCGTGAACTCGGTCTGCTCTTCGGCGGCGGCGGCAGCGCCACCAGCGGCCGGGGCGGCAGCCACGGCGACAGCGGCCGCAGCGGCGGACACGCCGAACTTCTCTTCCATTTCCTTGATCAGCTCGGACAGTTCGAGCACGCTCATGGCGGCGATCGCGTCCAGGATTTCAGCTTTAGTTGCCATTTTTTAAGAACTCCAGATGATTGAATATGCCAGGTTTGGTGTCGCTTCCAGCAACGAAGGGATGCCGGCGGACCGCTTACGCGGCCTGCTTCTGGTCGCGCACGGCCGCCAGGCCGCGCACGAACTTCGTGGGCACTTCGTTGAGCGTACGCACAAACTGAGCGATGGGCGCCTGCATGGTGCCCAGCAGCTTCGACAGCAGTTCCTCGCGGGACGGCATGGTGGCCAGGGCCTTCACGCCATCCTGGCTCAGCAGGCTGTTGGGCAGGGCCCCGCCTGTGATGACCAGCTTGTCATTGCTTTTCGCGAAATCGGCCAGGACCTTGGCGGCCGCCACCGGGTCGGCGCTGATCCCATAGATCAGCGGACCGGTGAGCTGGGCGGACAGACCCTCGAAGGGGGTGCCGGCCAGCGCGCGGCGCACCAGCGTGTTCTTCAACACGCGCAGGTACACGCCCGATTCACGCGCAGTCTTGCGCAATACGGTTACGGAGGCGACGTCCAGACCACGGTACTCGGCGACGATGATCGATTGGGCGCGGCCGACTTCGGCCGAGACTTCCTCGATGACGACCGCCTTTTCTTGGCGATTGAGACTCATGGTTGAACACTCCATCTAACGACGCCGGGAAATCCCCGGCATCAACCGAATGCGGCGCGCCTGGTCGAGTTCATGAATGAATTCTTCCTGGGCGCCGTCTACGCTGGATCCGGCGGTACGGCCCGGGATTAAGCGTCACGCCGGGAGGCGATCGGCTCCAGCGGTCTTTGACAGCGGCGCCCTCTCGTTTCCGATCGGGCGCAGCCCAAAGTTCTGTTGGCCGGCCTTACGAGGCCAGCGATGCCAATTCGACGCGCGCGCCGCCACCCATGGTGGAGGACACGGCGACCTTGCGCAGATAGATGCCCTTGGCCGCCGCGGGGCGGGCCTTGTTCAGGGCGTCGATCAGCGCGGCCAGGTTGGTCTGCAGCTTTTCGACGTCGAAGGACGCGCGGCCGATGGTGGCGTGGATGATCCCCGCCTTGTCGGTGCGGTACTGCACCTGGCCGGCCTTGGCGTTCTTGACGGCGGTGGCGACGTCGGGCGTGACGGTGCCGACCTTGGGGTTCGGCATCAGGCCGCGCGGGCCCAGGACCTGGCCCAGGGCGCCGACGACGCGCATCGTGTCGGGCGAGGCGATGACCACGTCGAAGTCGATGTTGCCGGCCTTGATGCTGGCGGCCAGGTCGTCCAGGCCGACGATGTCGGCGCCGGCGGCCTTGGCGGCCTCGGCCTTCTCGCCCTGGGCGAAGACGGCGACGCGCACGGACTTGCCGGTGCCGGCGGGCAGCACCACGGAGCCGCGGACCAGCTGGTCGGACTTCTTGGGGTCGATGCCCAGCTGCACGGCGACGTCGATGGACTCGTCGAACTTGGCGGTGGCGGTTTCCTTGACCAGCGCGATGGCTTCGGCCACCGGATACAGCTTGGTGCGATCAATCTTGGCCGCGATGGCGGCGACGCGTTTGCTCAGCTTGGCCATGATCAGACGACTCCTTCCACATCGATGCCCATGCTGCGGGCGCTGCCGGCGATGGTGCGCACGGCGGCGTCCAGATCGGCCGCCGTCAGGTCGGGCTGCTTGGTCTTGGCGATTTCCTCGGCCTGGGCGCGCGTGAGCGTGCCGACCTTGGCCGAATTGGGCGTCGCGGAGCCCTTCTGGACGCTCGCGGCCTTCTTGATCAGGATCGTGGCCGGCGGAGTCTTCATGATGAACGTGAAGCTCTTGTCGGCGAAGGCGGTGATCACCACGGGGATCGGCAGACCGGGCTCCAGGCCCTGGGTCTTGGCGTTGAACGCCTTGCAGAATTCCATGATGTTCAGACCGCGCTGACCCAGCGCCGGACCGATCGGGGGTGAGGGATTGGCCTTACCAGCTGGCACTTGCAGCTTGATGAAGCCGACGATTTTCTTCGCCATGCGATGCTCCTGTCGGGTGATTGCGCCCGCCGCCTGATGGGACGGGCTCCCCGGGTTAAAATGCCTCCACGCCGCGCCTTCCGGCGCGCATCCCCGGACAGCGTGTCCGCTGCCCCGGCTCGTCAGGCCCGGCGGCGGTCCGGGGGGACTGCTCCGGGTTCTGCTTGCCCTCTGGGGGACGCTTTACCGTGGGCGTGGCCTGGCGGTAAAAAATCAGACCTTTTCGACCTGACTGAAATCGAGCTCGACCGGGGTGGCACGACCGAAGATCGTGACCGACACGCGGACCTTGCTTTTCTCGTAGTTGACTTCCTCGACGCTGCCGTTGAAGTCGGCGAACGGGCCTTCCTTGACGCGGACGGTCTCGCCGATCTCGAAGAGGACCTTGGGACGCGGTTTTTCCACGCCTTCTTCCATCTGGGAAAGGATCTTTTCGACTTCCTTTTCGGAGATGGGCGCGGGACGGTTGCCAGAACCCCCGAGGAAGCCCGTGACGCGGTTGGTGCTCTTCACCAGGTGCCAGGTCTCGTCGGTGAGGTCCATTTCGACCAGGACGTAGCCCGGGAAGATGCGGCGCTCGGAAATCGACTTGCGGCCGTCCTTGATTTCGACGACTTCCTCGGAAGGCACGAGAATGCGGCCGAAGGCGTCCTGCAGCCCGGCGCGCTCGATGCGTTCGACCAGGGCCTTGTGGACGCTTTTTTCCATGCCCGAATAGACATGGACGACGTACCAGCGCTTGCTCATGCGGTTTTCGTTCCTTAGTTCCAGCCCAGCAGCAGGCCGTAGATGACCCAGCCCAGCAGCTTGTCGGCGATCCACAGCAGAGCGCCCATGGCCAGCACGAAGGCGAACACGATCGCGGTCATGCGCGTGGTTTCCTGGCGCGTGGGCCAGACGACGCGGCGCGTTTCGTTGTACGATTCGCGGCTGAAGGCCAGAGTGCGCCGGCCGGTGTCGCTGAACCAGACGATGACCGCGGCCAGGATCAGGCCGGCGACGAAGGCGCCTACGCGCACGTAGCCGGGCTGGTCCACGAACACCGAATACGCCACGATACCCGCAACGATCACGAGCACGGCCAGGCCGAGCTTGATGCGTTCGGCGGCGCGGCTGACGGTTTCTACGTTCTGGTGAGACATATACGGGTGTTCGACGCCGCTGCTGCGGCAATGAGATCGGTGGCAGGGGCAGAAGGAATCGAACCCTCAACCTTCGGTTTTGGAGACCGACGCTCTGCCAATTGAGCTATACCCCTAAACCTCGAAAAACGGTGGCGCTGCCGCACCCCCGTTTTTTGAAAAGCGTTGGTGGGCGACCAGCCCACCATTGTACTACAGAATTACTTGATGATTTTGGCGACGACGCCGGCGCCTACGGTACGGCCGCCTTCGCGGATGGCAAAGCGCAGCCCCTCTTCCATGGCGATCGGCGCAATCAGGCTCACCGTCAT